>MWVX01000623.1_pt1 | contig 11500 bp, 8 predicted proteins | sample 1047311 | NCBI WGS metagenome assembly MWVX01 (sample SAMN06349984, study PRJNA376086) | soil metagenome | isolation source: MtG-4 sample Antarctic (ecotone) soil | place: Antarctica | collected 2015-01-13
GAGGACAGCCTTCGAGCTTGATACCCAGAGGATTTAGTTTCACTGTTCCGTCTTTTTCGTGTAAACCGGTCGAACACGAATCCTTTTCGCGTTCGTGGCAAATCAGGCAGTAATCAACTTCGTAGAGCGCATCGCGCATCGTGCCGCGGTCGTCGGTTAATGTGAAACCGTCGCGTCGCCGCATCTCTTCAATCGCGCCGCGCAGGAGTTCGGGAATTTTCTCAGCCGGATGAATTAAATGAACAAGATTTTGGTAATCAAGACCGTGCGGAGTTCTGAAGCTGTACCATTTCTTTTCTTTTTTGAAAAACGCAATCGCCGACCACGCTTCGAGCAGATGCAGAACGGCTTTGACCGGAAGCAATTCGCCCGTGCCGTCAGTTTCATTAACAAAGCGCGAGAAAACCGTCCCAAAAACTTTGTCTTTTGATTGCTCGTAAGCGGTTTTGATTCGATCAATTGTGCTTTGCGCCGAAGCCGTCAATTCGAGATTTTTGGTTAAAAGTTCTTCGACTTCGAGTAACTGCGTCGTAATTTTTGCTATAGCAAGTTCTTCGTCGTCGGCGAGAGTTTCTTTGAACGCCGTATTTTTCAGTTCGTTTAAGGCAATGCTGAGCTCGGCTTCATTAAAATTTACTAAATCTTCAGCCGTAAATTTTTTAATCGCGCGCCGTTGAACGAAGAATTTATATTTCCAAATCGGATTCTGCTCTAAAATCACGTTTTGCAGGTCCTTGCGTTCCTTGCTTAAATTAAACATGCGCGCCACAAAATCCGACAGATACGGAGCGGAATCGGTTAAAATTTTTGACTCGACTCGTTTTTCATATCCGACGCCGCGCCGCGCGACGTATTTCACCAGAGCTTCGTGCAGAATCGGTTCCTCGGCTTCAATTTCGGCGTAGAATTTTTCGGCAATCTGTTCGAGCTTTTCCGCATCATAAAGGTCGGAATAGTGAAAACCGGCGATGCCTAATGCGAAATCGTGATTTGTTAGATTACTTGCGCGCGCAAATTTTTTTTCGGAAATTCCAATCATAATTATTTGAATAAATATTAAAGTTCGATAAAAGAAAATATAACATTTTCGTTTCTTTCAGAACAAAAGCCGGACAACCGGAGTGCGGGATTTTGTCTTGACAAAGAAAAAAGTGTATATTTTCAAATACTTATGAATTAATATTACACATTAGAGAAGGCTCAAAGAAAAATCACCTCAAAGTATATTTAAGGAAAACCAGCCTTCCCAAAAATTTCAAAAGTTTTAATAATCAATTTTTTATAAAAGTAGTATGCAGAAAGACGAAAGATTGTTGCCATTACCGAATGCGACTGATTTACAACTTGCTAACACGGACATTCCCGCAATTTACTCTCCTTTATTTGATGAAGATGCGCTGGCTGAAGGTCGCTCAATCAGAGAGTATTTTAATGTTATCTATAAACGCTTGCCGCTAATATTGGCAATGGCTATTTTAACCACCGCCGCCGCGGCGTTTTATATGTACCGTCAGCCCTCAATTTTTCAAGCACAAACGGGGATGATAATTGAACCGCGTAAGTCCAAACTCCAATCACAACAAGTCAACATAAATCTCGGTGGCGATCTGAATTATTACAATACGCAGATGAAACTGCTTCAAAACTTCGATTTGATGTATAGGGTGGTAGTACGCCTTAATTTACAGCGCGATCCGAATCTTTTCAGCGGTCAAAGCAAAAGTATTTTTGGAACTTTTTCTTCGATGTTTTCAAGCGATAAAAACACTGCGGACAAAGATTCTTCTTCGCTGCCTACGCTGACAACCGCCGATAGCAATATCGAATTTACAAAACCTGAGCAAGTTTCACTAACCGAGGAAGAGAAAGAACGCGCCGAATTATACGCCGGAATTTTACTCGGTGGTCTTGAAGTACTAAAAGTTGAAAAAACAAACCTTGTCAATATTATTGTCAAAAGCACAAATCAAAGTTTGGCGCCGAAGGTTGCCGATACGGTTGCCGAAGTTTTTATCGAACAGGACGCCGAGCGCGAGACAGAAGGGGTCAAAAAAACTTACGAAGATATAAGTCAGTCAATAGAAGGTCTTAAGGCGACTATTGCGACACAAGCTCAACAACAAATTGCTGAACGGAGTTCAAACAACATACCTTTAACCGGCGTTAAAGGGGAGGATTTTAATGCCAGCAGACTTCAAACTATCAGCGGACAATTACTGGGAGCAAGAGATGAAAGACGAAAAATTGAAGCCGATTACGAAGCAGCGACACGTGCCGGCGACCAGATTTTTGCCCTCCTCGGAAAAAACGAAGCCGTTACAGGTATGCGTTCGCGGCTTGCTGAGCGAAAGGCAAAGTTAGAAGACGATATTCAAGTTCTCAATACCGGGATTCAAGATTTAATAGCTAAAAGAAGTAATCTTCTTGCTCGTTATACCGAAGAATATAAAGAAGTTATCGCACTCAACGAAGAGATTAAAAAACGTGAAGAAACTCTCAAGAAAAAACAGTTGGAAAGTTCAACCAATGTCAATCAGGAAGAGAAAAAAGTGACGCAAGACGTGTCGAGAGAAGTCTTAACCGGTATGCGGGCGCAGCTCGAAGCGGCACAAAAACGCGAAGCCCAACTTCAAAGCGCTTACGAAGCAGAAATTTCTTCAGCCAACCGGCAGGGAGTGGCGGAAACTCGCTTAATGACGTTGACCCGGGAACTCGAAACTAATCGTCAGTTACTCGATACTTATACGCAAAAACAAAAAGAACTTGAATTGCTGGTCTCAAGCAGTAAACCGGATAATTTGAAGATTTCATCTCCGGCGCCAAAAGTCCCGATTTTAGTTGGTCCCAGCAGAGGTCGTAATATTTTGATTGCTCTGTTAATTTCATTAGCGGCGGGCATCGGTTTGGCATTTCTCCTCGATTACCTCGATGATTCGGTTAAATCCTCAGATGATGTCGGCAGATATTTAGGTCTGCCGACCCTTGCCTTAATTCCGCACCAAAGCTTTACTGACAAACGGAAACTAATTCCGATACAAAACAAAAACGGCGGCTCGGCGGCAAGCTCTAATGCGCTTATTGCTCTTGAGGATAATCGTTCGGCATCGGCTGAAGCATATCGCCATTTGCGAACCTCGCTACTGTTTTCTTCTGCCGGGAAGCCGCCGCAGACCATTCTGGTAACTTCTTCACAGCCTGCCGAAGGCAAAACAACCACTGCGATCAACACCGCAATTACACTCGCTCAATCCGGCGCGGATGTTGTCATTGTTGACTGTGATTTGCGTCGTCCGCGTCTTCATCAACATTTTGGACTGGAAAATATCAGCGGTCTGACAAATTACCTGTCGGGTGAAAAAAACCCGGATAATTTACTCAAACCATTTCCAGGCTTACCAAAATTAAAGGTTATTACCAGCGGACCGATTCCGCCCAATCCGGCTGAACTGCTCAGTTCAAACGAGATGAAAAATCTTCTGCAATTTCTGCGAGGGAATTTTAAGCATATTGTGATTGATTCGCCGCCGGCGATTTCCTTTACCGACGCGGCAATTCTTTCAACTCAAGTTGACGGCGTGGTACTGGTTGCAATGGCTGGCAAGAGTTCAATCCATCTGATGCGCCGCTTCAAACAGCGTTTAAGTATTATCGGCGCGAGAATCTATGGCGTTGTCCTCAACGGTGTCAAAGCAAACTCGGTTGAATACGGATATTACGGTTACGGTTACAGTAATTATTATGTGCACGACGACACTACTCCGATGATGGAAGAAGTGATGGAAGATGAAAACGTTTTCGCCGCTCATAATACAAAAAATTAAATTCGCCTGGCAGACAAAAATTCTAAGAGGGCTTTTTCCCAATCCGGCAGGGGAGAAAGTCCGAATTTTTGGCTAAAAAGACATCGTAGCTTTGAGCTTATGGGGCGCGGGGCGGGGCGTTTTAAATCGTTCACCGAAACGACTTGCAAAAGATTTTTGTCAAAGTTTCCTAATTCACAAACTTTTCTCGCAAATCCAGCGTAGGAAGCTCCTCTCCCGCTGTTGGTCACGTGATAGACGCCGGGCAAATCAAGTTCGGCAAGTTCACGCAGGCGACGCGCTAAATCAACAGCAGAAGTTGGCGTGCCGTAAGAATCTGAAATTACTTTAATTTGTTTTCCTTCTGCCAGAAGTTTGTGCATTACGCTCAGAAAATTCGTGCCGCCGCGTCCATAAATCCAGCCGCTTCTCACAATGATTGAACGGGCGTAAACATTTCGCGCACGTTGTTCGCCCGCCAGTTTTGATTTGGCATAAATGCCCTGCGGATTTGGCGTGTCGCGCTGCGTATAAAAATCATTTTTCGCGCCGTCAAAAACGTAGTCGGTAGAAATAGTGACAAAAGCCGCATCTATTTTTTTTGAAGCCAGCGCCAGGTTTTCAACGCCGTCTGAATTTGCGGCAAAACAAATTTCCCGATTCGTTTCCGCGCCGTCAACGTCTGTAAAAGCGGCGCAGTTCAAAACAGCTTCGGGTTTTTCGCGTTTCAACAAATCAAATACCGCTTCTCGGCTGGAAATGTCGAGCTCCTGGCGCGTGACCGGCAAAACTTCATCGCCGATTGATTGACAATGGGTAGTCGTTGCGCGTGCCACCATACCGTTTGCCCCGGTGATTAAAACTTTCATAAAACTCGCTGGAAATTTTGGATGTTAATCTGCAATTTTAGTTTAATGCTGCGCCGTATTGCTTTTTATAATAATCTCAATACGCGCCGTTGCGGATTCGGTTTACCCATTCGGTGTTTTCCCTGTACCACTCGATTGTTTTCTGCAAGCCTTTTTCCCAGGAGGTTTGCGGTTTCCAACCGAGTTCGCTTTCAACCTTTGCCGGATCAATTGCGTAACGCCGGTCGTGTCCCGGGCGGTCGGTAACGAATTTTATCAAGCTGTGCGGCTTATTTAGCGCGTCGAGAATTGACCGGACAACTTCCAGGTTTCGCCGTTCGTTTCTCGCGCCGATGTTATAACTGTCCCCGGATTTTCCTTTCTCAAACGCCAGCCGGATGGCGTGAACGTGGTCTTCGACAAAAATCCAGTCACGCACATTTTTTCCGTCGCCGTAGACTGGCAGAGGCTCGTCGTTCATCGCATTGGCAATCATCAAAGGGATAAGTTTTTCGGGAAACTGACGCTGCCCGTAATTGTTGCCGCAGCGTGTAATTATCGTATCAACGCCGAATGTTTCGTGGGCGGCGCGAACAAAATGTTCGGCGGCGGCTTTCGAGGCGGCGTATGGCGAATTCGGTTGTAAGGGCGATTCTTCGGTGAAAAATGCGTTTTCATCTTCGGGCAAAGTGCCTTGCGTTTCATCGGTCGAAATCTGCACAAAACGCCTGACATTTTTCGCCCGCGCCGCGTCGAGTAAAATTTGCGTTCCGAGAACATTTGTTAGGACAAATTCGCTGGCTGACGTGATTGAGCGGTCAACGTGCGATTCGGCGGCAAAGTTAAAAATTGCTTCCGCTTCATCAGGCAAAGCGCTGAAAACTTCTTCTTTATGGCAGATATTGCCTTTAATAAATTTGTGGCGCGCCTGGTCTAATCCGTCTAAATTATCAAGATTTCCGGCATATGTCAGCGCGTCGAAATTAATGATTTCAACATCGACTGTTTCGTTAAGAATTAAACGTATAAATGCTGAGCCGATAAATCCGGCTCCCCCGGTGACAAAGATTTTTTTCATATGGATAATGAATAGTAAATAACGGTTAGCGGGCATTTAACCGACTGTAGCTCGCTATCAGAATTATTCGTTATTTGTTGAGAAGACGCATTTGTCTGAGCAAAACGTCCGCGTATTTCTTTGGTGAATTTATGTTTTTCAAGACGACTCTGCCGCCCGTTTCGTTGGCGTTTTCGATAACGAGATTACCAAAACCGAGCATTCGCTGGAAAATCGTCGCCGAAACGGTCACGTCCTGGATTCTGCCAAGCGGCACGTTGCGCGTCTGTTTTGAAATCAAGCCCTGGTCAATCACAATTTTGGAATCAGTTAAAGTATAACGCACGAGCTTTTGCTTGAGATGGAAAAAAGCGGGAATCAAAAGCAGCGGAAATCCCGCTAAAACGGAAATCAGCCAGTGTATTTTGATTCCGATTATTTGTTCAAAAGAAAATAAAAAAGCGACGAGGAGCAACGCGCCAATTATCGCTAAACCATATCCGATTTTAACAAACATTGCGGTTGGACTAATTGAAAAGATTTGTGTTTCGGAATTCTCAGCTGTTGGTAGATCAATTTTTGGCGGGCGTGCAATCCGCGTTTCTTCTTCGGCTTCAATCATCGAACCGCATTTCTGGCAGTAGATTGCCGTGTCCGAATTATTCGTGCCGCATTTTGTGCAAAACATACAATTGAGTTCAAAGTTCAAGGTTCAAAGTTGGTGATTCGGACTTTGAACTCTTTATCATACAACACTTGTAATTTTCTCACAAAAAACATCAAAAGCCGGAGTAAGCGGCTGGGGCAATGTGTAGCCAGGTAATTATTATTAACTAAAATCGTATTCGTTTACAAAACTCTTCCTTACACTTCAAAGTTTGGCAAACATCGTTTATCTTTAGGGTTATGCTTTATTTATCGCAAATCTTGAGTCAGCCGATTTTCGATGCCGGGGGCGAAAAGATTGCGGTGATCAAAGATGTTATTGTGCGCTTTGGAGAAGAAGAATATCCGCCCGTCATCGGATTGGTCGCGCGTTACCGACGCCGAAATTTTTTTATGCCGCAGTCAAAAATTTCTTCGTTCGGCGAAAGCGGCGCGAAAATGAATTCTGAGACAATTGATTTGAGCCCGTTTTCTCGGCGTAAAAATGAAGTGCTGCTCGCGAAAGATGTTTTGGATAATCAGTTAATTGACGTTGACGGAAAACGCGTCGTGCGAGTCAATGACGTTCAAATAATTGAAGTCGGCAACCAGTGGCGCGTGACGGGCGCCGATGTTAGTCTGCAAGGCTTTCTGCGCCGCCTTATGCCGACTGGATTTTACGGAAGCAACCGTCCGGTCGAAGTTCTCGATTGGGCGGATGTCGGGTATCTGGCGACGGATAAATCGAGAGCCGCCGTCCAACTTAAATCCTCAAAAAACAAACTTTCAAGACTTCACCCGGTTGAAATCGCGCAGCTTGCCGAATCTCTCTCGCCGATTCACCGCACGGGAATAGTTGAATCTCTGGACGATGAAACAGCCGCCGACACGCTCGAGGAAATGTCGACCGAAAATCAGGCGCGCATTTTAGAAGAAATGAACAACGAACGCGCCGCCGATATTTTGGAAGAAATGTCGCCGGACGACGCGGTTGATGTGCTCGGCGAACTTTCGGAAGAAAAAGCGCAGGAACTTTTCGATTTGATGGAAGAAGAAGAAAAGGCGGATGTCGCCGAACTGCTTCCGTTTGACAAAGACACGGCGGGCGGTTTGATGACTACCGAGTTTGTCGCTTTTCCTCAAACTTTAACAGTTTCGCTGGCGATTGCGCGGCTGCGGGAAATGGCTGAAACGCCGAATATGATTTATTACCTCTATGTTGTCGAAGAAGAAAATTCCTGGAAACTCGTCGGAATTATTACTCTCCGTAGTTTGATTCTCGCTGACCCGGCATGTTCACTTTCCGAAGTGATGCGCGACAAATTTCAGTTTGCACATCCCGATGACGATTCAAAAGAAGCCGCCCAAATTATCGCCGAGTATAATCTTCTTGCGCTCCCGGTAGTTGACGATTTAGGCGAAATCGCCGGAATCGTGACGGTTGATGATGCAATGGAAATTCTTCTTCCAAAAAGTCTGAATAAACGTGTGCCGAAAATCTTTAGTTAATACTTTTTCCGTCGAAACTTTTCAAAGAAGCTTCTCAAACAACCATCAATACAGCTTAACTAAAAATACTTTTCGATTTTTTGCTTGTTAATAACATCAATGGATTGTTAAGATTAATTGTTCTCAAAAATAAAAAGGAGTTATACAAAAATGAAGCGGTTAAGTGTTTTATTTACGGCGGTTTTTGCGATTGCCGCACTCGTTTCTTTTTCAAAGGTCAGTGCCATCGGTGATTTTGCTGTTGGCTCGACTTTGGAAAATTTTAAGTTGCCGGACACAAACGGTAAAGAACAATCTTTTAACGATTTGAAGGGGAAGAACGGCGCGATTGTCATTTTCCTTTCGGTTCAGTGTCCGGTGGTTAAAGGTTATGACGAAAGAATCGTGAAGCTTGCCGAAGATTACAAAGCAAAGGGCGTTAATGTAATCGGGATTAACTCAAATTCGACCGAATCAGCCGAACGAGTCAAAACTCATGCGGCAGAAAAGTATAAGTTTCCCGTGCTGATTGATAAAGGAAATGTTTTAGCCGACAAATTCGGTGCGAATGTGACGCCTGAAATTTATTATTTCAGCTCCAAAAATGTTTTGTTGTACGAAGGCGCGATTGATAACGACCGCTCAGGTAAAAGCATCTCTAACAACTATTTGCGCGACGCGCTTGAATTATCTTTGAGCGGAAAGATGATTGCTAAAACGAGCGCTAATGCTTTCGGCTGTACGATTAAGCGAGTTGAGTAAGGGCGAATTAAATACAGATGAAAAAGTTTTTAACAAATCAGGTGAAGGCGAAAAAATTCTTTATTTTACTTGGACTTATTTTCGCTTTCACGCAGGTTAATTTAATAGAAACATTCGCCCAAAAACATCGAGCAAAAAAGAGTAGTAAAAAAGTCTTCGTCAAAAAAAACGTCGTTACGAATTTGCCGAAAGTAACGCAAATTGACGACGCTGCACTCAAAAATCTGCTTAAACGCGAAGGAGAAACGGCTAAACCTCTGCTCATAAATTTTTGGGCGACGTGGTGCGACCCGTGTCGCGAAGAATTTCCAGACCTTGTAAAAATTGACGCAGACTATAAAGGGAAGATTGATTTTATTACCGTTTCCCTTGACGATTTAGCGGAAATCAACCGGGATGTGCCAAAGTTTTTAGCTGAAATGAAAGCGGAAATGCCTGCCTATTTGCTTAAAACCGCGAGTGAGGAAATTGCAATCGCTTCGGTTTCAAAACAGTGGCAAGGCGGTTTGCCGTACACGATTCTTTTTAACGAAAAAGGTGAAACTCTTTATTCAAGACAGGGAAAAGTCAAACTTGAGATTTTACTGCCGGAAATTGAAAAAGCTTTAACCAAAACACAAATTAAAGTCAGCAAAAATTAGCTTTACGTTAAAAATCATCGGAGAGTTTAGCGGTGCAGATTTGAAAAACCAGTCTGAAACGCATAAACTCTCTTTTTTGTTTTAAACGAGATTTTCTTGTCAGAGAGCATTAACAATGAATAATTCCGCTATCACACCCGAAATTGTTAAAACGCATAATCTAACCCCAGAAGAATACGAAAAAATCAAACAGATTTTAGAGCGCGAGCCGAATTTGACCGAACTCGGCGTTTTCAGCGTGATGTGGTCGGAACATTGTTCGTATAAATCTTCGCGTGTTCATCTCAAGCGTCTTCCGACAGAGGGGAAATGCGTGATTGTTCCGCCGGGCGAGAACGCCGGAGTTGTCGATATTGGCGACGACTGGTGTGTTGCTTTCAAGGTCGAATCGCACAATCATCCGAGTTTTATTGAGCCGTTTCAGGGTGCGGCAACCGGCGTCGGCGGTATTTTAAGGGACGTTTTCACGATGGGGGCGCGACCCATCGCGGCGATGAATTCGCTCAGATTCGGCACGGGATGTGCCAAAGTTTTTAGCTGAAATGAAAGCGGAAATGCCTGCCTATTTGCTTAAAACCGCGAGTGAGGAAATTGCAATCGCTTCGGTTTCAAAACAGTGGCAAGGCGGTTTGCCGTACACGATTCTTTTTAACGAAAAAGGTGAAACTCTTTATTCAAGACAGGGAAAAGTCAAACTTGAGATTTTACTGCCGGAAATTGAAAAAGCTTTAACCAAAACACAAATTAAAGTCAGCAAAAATTAGCTTTACGTTAAAAATCATCGGAGAGTTTAGCGGTGCAGATTTGAAAAACCAGTCTGAAACGCATAAACTCTCTTTTTTGTTTTAAACGAGATTTTCTTGTCAGAGAGCATTAACAATGAATAATTCCGCTATCACACCCGAAATTGTTAAAACGCATAATCTAACCCCAGAAGAATACGAAAAAATCAAACAGATTTTAGAGCGCGAGCCGAATTTGACCGAACTCGGCGTTTTCAGCGTGATGTGGTCGGAACATTGTTCGTATAAATCTTCGCGTGTTCATCTCAAGCGTCTTCCGACAGAGGGGAAATGCGTGATTGTTCCGCCGGGCGAGAACGCCGGAGTTGTCGATATTGGCGACGACTGGTGTGTTGCTTTCAAGGTCGAATCGCACAATCATCCGAGTTTTATTGAGCCGTTTCAGGGTGCGGCAACCGGCGTCGGCGGTATTTTAAGGGACGTTTTCACGATGGGGGCGCGACCCATCGCGGCGATGAATTCGCTCAGATTCGGCAAATTGGACGATAAAAAACACGGCAATCGTAATAAATCAATCTTAAAGGGTGTCGTTGAGGGAATAGCTCATTACGGAAACTGCTTCGGAGTGGCGACGGTCGGCGGCGAAGTCGTTTTTGATGAAGCCTACAACTTAAATCCGCTCGTTAATGCTTTTGCATTGGGTATTGTTCGCAAGGACAAGATTTTTTTCGGCAAAGCATCAGGTGTGGGAAATCCTGTTTTGTATGTCGGCGCGAAGACGGGGCGTGACGGAATTCACGGCGCGACGATGGCTTCTGCCGAGTTTGATGAAGAAGCGATGGAAAAACGTCCGACAGTGCAGGTCGGCGACCCGTTTTTGGAAAAGCTTCTGCTCGAAGCGTGCCTCGAAGCGATGCGTTCGGGCGCAATCGAAGGAATTCAGGATATGGGCGCAGCCGGTTTAACTTCATCGTCGGTGGAAATGGCGGCGCGCGCCGGAACCGGTCTCGAACTCGATTTGACGCTTGTCCCGCAGCGCGAAACCGGGATGTCTGCTTACGAAATGCTTTTGTCGGAATCGCAGGAACGAATGCTGATTGTTGCGCACAAAGGTCGTGAAAAACAAATTGTCGATATTTTCAGTAAATGGGACTTGGATGCAGTTGTCGTCGGCAAAGTCGTTGAGGGAAATCGTTTGAAAATCTTTCACAACGGGGAAATGGTTGCCGATCTGCCGGTTGACGCGCTGACGGATGAAGCGCCGAAATATGAGCGTCCGCTTGCCGGTCCAAAGTCCAAAGTCCAAAGTCCAAAGTCCAAAGTCCAAAGTCCAAAGCCGAAAGCGAATTACGAACAATCATTGAAAATGCTTCTCGGTGCGCCGAATATTTGTTCAAAGCGTTGGGTTTATTCGCCGCGCCCTCATAATCGGAAATGTCCATCGAAGAAACTTCCTCGGCGCCTAAAAAACGCAGGAATTCCGCGCCGTTTTCTATTTGATCAAAATTATTTAGCC
>MWVX01000624.1_pt1 | contig 11495 bp, 13 predicted proteins | sample 1047311 | NCBI WGS metagenome assembly MWVX01 (sample SAMN06349984, study PRJNA376086) | soil metagenome | isolation source: MtG-4 sample Antarctic (ecotone) soil | place: Antarctica | collected 2015-01-13
ATAATATATTCCGTTTTACACAGGCAGGTTCTGAAGTATCAGCATTGTTAGGCCGTATGCCTTCTGCGGTAGGTTATCAGCCAACACTTGCAACCGAAATGGGATTGATGCAGGAAAGAATTACTTCAACAAAAAATGGATCTATAACTTCTGTTCAGGCGGTGTATGTTCCTGCAGATGATTTAACCGATCCAGCTCCGGCAACAACTTTTGCCCACCTTGATGCTACAACGGTATTGAGCAGAAAGATCGCCGATTTGGGTATTTATCCTGCGGTGGATCCCTTGGATTCCACATCAAGGATACTTACTCCGCAAATTGTGGGTGATGTTCATTACGATTGTGCCAACAGGGTTAAGTTGATTTTACAGCGATATAAAGAATTACAGGATATCATTGCCATTCTTGGTTTGGATGAATTGAGTGATGAAGATAAATTAACGGTTAGCCGTGCCAGGCGTGTTCAACGTTTCCTTTCGCAACCATTCCATGTTGCCGAGGCGTTCACAGGATTAAAAGGTGTGTTGGTTCCAATAGAAGATACTATCCGTGGATTTAATGCGATTATGGATGGTGAAGTAGATGAATATCCTGAAGCGGCATTTAACTTAGTTGGAAGTTTGGAAGATGCAATTGAGAAAGGTAAAAAGATGATGGAAGCGGCAAAGGCGTAGCCCCATCTATCCTCCCCGAAGGGGAGGGAAACGGAGAAGATTACAATAAAGATTATGTTTTAGTTTTTTTGTTGACGGGCATTTAATCTTTCGTCATCATCGTTGCATCAATCACATGTACCCTATACCATCAAGGAACTTTTATTAAAGTAAATGGCGATTAAATAAATTATAAACTTTAAAACTAAGTTCTCCCCTTTGGGGAGACAGAGGGGCTTTATGACATTAGAAATTCTAACACCGGAAAGAAAAATATTTAGTGGCGAAGTTTATGGCGTGCAGCTGCCTGGCATTGCCGGCTCATTTGAAGTGTTGGAAAAGCATGCGCCCTTAGTTAGTGCTTTAAAAGCTGGAAAACTTAAAATATTAAAAGACAAATCTTCCTTTACCCACTATAATATTCAAAGTGGTTTTGTAGAAGTTATCGATAATAAGGCCACTGTGTTGGTAGAAGGCGCAGTTGAAGAATAAAATTAGTGGCTAACCTTATTTTGTACCCACGTTTACAGCGTGGGTTTTTTATTGGCATTATTTAGTCTGCCTTTTCAACTGTAAACAACTCCATGCAGTAAAAGGAATAACAAAAAGTAATAAGAAAACCCATAAATTTCCCGTACTAAAGTAAGTAGGTAATGTAATTATTAAAAGATAAATTGGATAAAGAGTAAATAACAACCCTACTAATACCGAATCATAATGATCATTTGCCCTGTTTTTAATTGCTAAAACAACTGCATAATATAATGGTGCATGAATTATCCACCCCGCAAAGGCGGGAATAATGAGTACTATTTTTTTTATGAGAGGTTGGCGTACGAAAAATGTTTGTTTGATTTTTGATTTTTCAGTTTTATCAATTTCTATAACAAGGTTTTTTAACTGCTTCCACAATATTAAATTGAATGTAGAAATTGCTTCTCCTTCGGGCATTAGTTTATTAAAACTTTGATTTCCGAATATTTCGCCAAAATTTAGAATAACATTTTTCCCGAATATTCTAAAGGAACTATAGTTTATCCCGACTGGCAAAACTTTTAAAGATATACCCTGCTGCCAGGCATTTATGGCCAATCTTCCAGTGCCTTTTTTCAAGGGCCTCAAGTGCCATTCATTTATACATCTTCCTTCACTAAAGATTAATACTATACCGTTTTTTTTAAAGATATCTATGCAGTCAGAAAAAGTTGTATAATTATTTTCAAGGTTTTCAACGCCCTCACTTATTCTATAAACCGGCAACATTTTTAATGAGGTCAATACCTTTGTATAAAAATTATTAGCAAAAGCATCGCCCCTGGCAAGGGAATAAACAGGCCTTTTAAAAAGAGTAGCTAAAATTATTGCATCTAAAAATGAGTTGGGGTGATTAGCCGCAATAAGCAGAGGACCTTCTTTATCCAAAAATTGTTTGTTATTTATTAAAACCCTTCTGCAATAGAAATAAAAAGCAATTTTTGCTGGTATTTTTAATAAAGTGTAAAGCAATCTTTTTGCGGAAAGATAATAATAACGAGCCTATACTTAGTTTTGTAAACTAAGAAAATTCGTCCTGATGAAACGCCTTAGCATTTTGTTATTCGTGGGAAGATTGAAAGCGGTAAGTTTTAAGCATGCTTTTTACCTTTATAACCCACATATATCTTTTTACCATCTTTAAGAAAATATCGGCCTCCATTAACTCCAATGAATATCTCTTCACCTTTTGGTCCCACCATCTCCTCGTCAACAGTACCCAACAGGTGATTTTTCTTATTTTTTTTATTACCTCCCATAAATAAACTAAACATTGAAACAAATAATACAGATAAAAGGACAACTAATTTTTTCATAATGAGATTATTTATTTATAAGAATGAAGATATACAAATGTTCTTTTAATTTAATTGAGGATCAAGTGGAAAGTTAATCATCATTTCATAATCACCACCTAAATGTTTGAGGGAATTTTTCCATGTTTCTTCAATGTTTTTATTAAAAATAAGTTTTGGAATAGCATCAACGGTTAGCCAGCTTTTTTCTTTCAGCTCTCCATCCAATTGCCCTTCACTCCAACCACTGTACCCAATATAAAACCTGATCTTATTAAAATCGATATCATTATTTTTTATATAAGAAACAAGGCTTTCAAAATTACCTCCCCAATAAACCCCTTCAAGCACTTCTTCACCTCCTGGTATTAATTCAGGATATTGGTGTAAAAAGTGAATTGAATCTTTTTGAACCGGCCCCCCATAATATACAGGAATTTCAAATTCATTAAGTTCAGGAATCAGGTTCCCCAGGGATTTCGGGAATTTTTTATTGAGTACAAATCCAAAACTTCCTTCATCACTATGCTCGCAAAGAAAAATTACACTTCTAATAAAGTGTGGATCTTTTAAAAATGGATTGGCAATTAATAAAGTACCTCTTGCGGGAGAAATCATTAATCTAAATTATATTTATTTCATGAAGTGTATATTGCTTTACCAAAATATTTTTTTGAGGTTCTTAAAAGATAATAGTTAGTTAAAATTACTTAAACTCCTGTTACATTTTTTTTAAGGCAAGAACCAAGGTTAATTTTGTAATTCATGAAGAAGATATTTCCAGTAATAACGCTACTTATATTTTTTTCCCTTATTGGATTGATTTTTTTTCAATATCTCTGGGTAAAGCAAATGCACACCGATAAGGTGCACCAGTTTGAAGAACTGCTAACTATAGTTACCACAACAGCGGGGATGGAATTAGTAGAGCATAAAGGAAATTTATCTCCATTTGATAATAAAAAAAACAATGATGTCCTTTCTCCTTTAGGTGGATCCCCTTTAACAATAACACATAAATTCAGCCGCCAGGAAATTTATTCTAAAATTAAAAATGCATTTGAAGCGCATGGCCTTAAACATATCCCTTTTGAATTTGCGGTAGCTCCCACTTCAATGATTGGCGAGCAGGTGCAATCAGCCAACTTTTTTACATTTTCTCAGGATACAGCCGAAAATAAGACTTTTGTTTATCCTTTAATTTCTCCAAGTGGCAGTATGTCAGAGGGTGTTTCTCAGGAAGAGTTACTTGTAGTTGTGGTGCCTGATTTTAAAAATATTGTATGGAAACAAATGTCATGGATGGTAATCGGCGCTATTTTATTTACCATACTAATATTTGCTGCATTCTTTATAACACTAAAAGCATTATTAAAACAAAAAAAGCTTAGTGAAATAAAATCTGACTTCATCAATAATATGACCCATGAATTTAAAACACCCCTTGCTACAATTTCCCTTGCTGTTGATGCTTTAAAAAATGAAAAGGTAATTCAGGACAGAACTAAAACTGAATACTTTACCGGAATAATTAAAGAGGAGAATAAGCGGATGAACAAACAGGTGGAGACTATACTGCAGGCTGCCTTGTTGGATAGGCAACAAATTCAATTGAATTTAGAAACCTTGCATGCGCATGACTTAATTGGTACAGCCATAAATAATATGAAATTACCTATTGAAGAAAAACAAGGTAAACTAGAGATAAACCTGAATGCAGCCAATGACTTAATTGTAGCAGATGAAGTTCATTTTACAAATGTTGTGAATAATTTGTTAGATAATGCTGTGAAATATTCCAAAGATAATCTGGCAATAAAACTTTCTACTCACAACAACAACAACCAATTTAGAATTAAAATAGAAGACAATGGTTTAGGTATGAATAAAGAAACCTTGAGTCGCATTTTTGAAAAATTTTATCGGGCACATACAGGCAATCTTCATAATGTAAAAGGTTTTGGTTTGGGTTTGAGTTATGTAAAAAAAATTGTAGACGCTCATCATGGAAGAATAAAAGCGGAAAGTACCCTTGGTAAGGGTAGCTGCTTTATAATTGATATGCCGCAAAAAAAATAATTCCTGCGGATATTGCTCGCTATTAAAAATTATCTTTTAGCCTAAGGCACAACCAATTTTAATCCGCTCCATAAGCCACTTACTGTACAAACTTTCACACCTACAAGTTCATTTCTAATTGCAAAATCTCGTATTGTATCTTCTGTCATATCCATTACTATTCCTACACTTTTTTTATACCATGGTAACCAGATAATTGGTGTGGATTTCTTCCATTTCTTTATTTTTTTCATCCCTGTTACAAATACTTTATTTGTTTTCACAAATAAATGAATGAAGTGCGGGCTTTTGCTTTCTTGCAAAACTGTGAGGATATATTTTCTTGTAACAGGATAATATATTCTTTTGGCGTTCTATTAATTGAATTTTCATTTCTTTCTATATTTCCCAACTTTTCAAAAGGTGGTTTGCCATAATAACCTGCTTTCATTTCAGAATTATATATAACCCAAAATTGTTTACCTGAAGGAAATTTAAATTTTGTGTATAAAAGTTTTTTATAAAATAATTGGTCAAGTGGGAAAAAGTGTTATTTTGTGGAGATTATTTTAAATTCTTTATAAACCCTTAATAATGACAGGCTTCATAGGTGAATATGAATCTACTTTGGATGCCAAGGGACGTTTTTTACTTCCTGTAGCATTTAAGAAGCAGCTACCTAAAGGAAGTTCTGAAAATTTTGTGATCAACCGGGGTTTTGAGAAGTGCCTTAGTCTGTACCCTATAAAAAGTTGGGAGCCCATTTTTGCTGAGATAAGCGATTTAAATGATTTTGAACCAAAGGTTCGTCAATTCCGCCGATATTTTTTAAATGGAGCAACCCAGGTTGTTTTAGATACGGTTAACCGATTACTTATACCAAAAAATTTAATGGAGTACGCTGGATTAGAAAAAAATATTGTCCTGGTTTCTGCAGTAAATAAAATAGAGATCTGGGATAAAAATAAATACCAACAGTTCTTTGAAACTTTTTCACCGGAAGTATTTAGCATTCTGGCTAAAGATGTTATGGCAGCTGATAAAAAAAATGAATTATAATTTATGCACAAGGGCATCTATCATGTGCCGGTAATGTTGCAAGAAGTTATAGAAGGTTTAAAAGTTAATCCTTCAGGCGTATATGTTGATTGCACATTCGGTGGCGGCGGGCACAGCAAGGCCATTCTGGATAAACTAAATGAGAAAGGTAAATTAATTGCATTTGACCAGGATGAAGAAGCAAAAAAAAATTTACCTGATGATCCAAGAATAATTTTTGTTTCTCAAAATTTTCGTCACCTGCAAAAATTTCTCCGTTTAAATAAAATAACAGAAGTAGATGGCATATTAGCTGACTTAGGGGTTTCTAGTCATCAGTTTGATATACCAGAACGGGGATTCTCAACCCGGTTTAATGCTAACATGGATATGCGGATGGATCAGCGACAGAAATTAATGGCAATGGATGTGTTAAAAAGTTATAATGAAGAAAGGTTGCATAAAATTTTTGAGCAATATGGAGAAGTTACTAATGCAAAAACTTTGGCCAGGTTGATTGTAGATAATAGAAATACAATCACTATGCAAACCATTGATGACTTTAAAAATGCAGTTCATTCCATCGTTAAGGGTAATCCGAATAAATATTTTGCTCAGGTTTTTCAGGCATTGCGGATTGAAGTAAATGATGAATTTAATGCACTAAAAGAAATGTTACTGCAATGCGTAACCCTTTTAAAAGCGAATGGCCGTGTAGCTATCATCACTTTCCATTCTTTGGAAGACCGGATTGTAAAAAACTTTTTTAAGAATGGAGTTGAGGATGTGAGGATAGATGAAGTGTACGGCATTAAAAATGAAAATCCACTATATCTAATTACAAAAAAACCAATTATTGCCGGTGAGGAAGAACTCAAACAAAACCCAAGGGCACGAAGCGCAAAACTTCGTGTCGCAGAAAAAAAGAATTTTAAATAAAATCGATCAATAATATCTGATGACCCAAAATCTGGCTAAGCATCAAAAAGAAAAAGTTTTCAATCCCAAAAAGGATTGGAGAAAATGGCTTTACTACCGGTGGATAGTAAAGAATATTCCCTTTTTTTTATTTATCGCATTACTTACTGTTTTGTATATAGCCAATGGCCATTATGCGGATAAGAATATCAGAAAGATTAATGCTACAGCAAAACATTTAAAAGAAATGGAATATGATTTTAAAACGGTGAAACGGGATGTTACTTTCAGAAGTAAAGGAAGCGAATTGGTAAAAGCTGTTGAACCCCTTGGGTTAAAAGAGCTTACTGCTCCACCAATGAAAATAGGTGACAGCACAAGGAACTAAAATTAAGTTGACATAATATATTAAATACTAACTCAGGAAATTGGATGTAAAAAAAGATATACTCTGGCGTGTTTACCTATGCTTCCTTTGCATTATTGTGTTGGGAGTGGTAGTGTTAGGGCGGGCTTTTTACATTCAGCGGGTTCAGGGAAGTTATTGGAAGAACATGAGTGACAGCCTGCATTTAAAGTATATGCCAATAAATGCAGAACGCGGAAGTATTTATAGTGAAGATGGAAATATGCTTAGCACCTCTATTCCTGTTTTTGATATTTACATTGATTTTGGTGCAGCAGGTTTGCGGGAAAAGCAAGGCAAAAGATTTTATGATAATATAGACTCGCTAAGTATTTCTTTATCCGGCCTTTTAAATGAAGCAACTGCCGGCAATTATAAAAAGCAATTATCAGCAGCCTATAAAAACGAAGACAGGTATTTTCTTTTAAAAAGAAAAATATCATTTGAGCAATACAAACAGTTAAGGGATTTTGTTTTAGTAAGAGAAGGAAGAAACAAAAGTGGATTCATTATTGATGTCCGCGATAGCCGCGTAAATCCTTATGTGCTTTTGGCAAACCGTACCATAGGTTTAAGCCGTGGCGATACAAGTAAAAATGTAGGGTTAGAAAGAACTTATGATAGCTTGCTGAAAGGCCAGACGGGTCAGCGTTTGATACGCTACATGGCTGGTGTATATGTACCGGTAGATGGCGCTGAAATTGAGCCTGAAAATGGAAAAGATATTATTACCACAATTGATACTTACATGCAGGATGTAGCTGAAAATGCATTGATGAAGATGATGGTGATGAATAACTCATTGCATGGTACATGCATTGTTATGGAAACAGCAACAGGTAAAATTAAAGCCATTGCTAATCTAGGCAAAAGGCCCGATGGAACTTACATGGAAGATTATAATTATGGTATTGGCAAAAAAACAGAACCGGGTTCCATTTTTAAATTGGCAACCTTATTATCACTTTTAGAAGATAAGCATGTTGATACAAACACAATAGTGGATTGTGAAGGTGGCAGTAAATCTTTCTATGGACTGAGAATAAGAGATTCGCATTTAGGTTATGGCAACCTTACGGTTAAAGAGGCTTTTGCCAGATCATCAAATGTTGCATTTGCCAAACTTGCAGAACAATATTATAGCAATAATCCGAAGGCGTTTTACAATCATTTGCACCGGTTAAGATTGGATACAGCAACAGGCATTGATATTGTTGGCCAGGCTAATCCACTTATCAAAAAGCCAGGAGGTAAGTTTTGGGGAAAAACCACTTTGCCTTATATGGCACATGGCTACGAAGAACTGCTTACTCCCTTGCACATGTTGATGGTGTACAATGCTGTTGCCAATAACGGAAGAATGATGAAGCCTTATTTGGTTAACTCAGTGAGAAAATTGGGCATCGATGTAAAATCATTTACTCCTCAAACATTGGTTGAAAAAATATGCAGTGATGAAACTTTAGGAAAACTTAAAGCATGTTTATTGGATGTTGTGGAAAACCCACATGGTACGGCGCACAGTTTAAAAACTGATATGTATTCTTTTGGTGGCAAAACAGGTACAGCAGTAACTGCACTGGATAATAGGGGATATAACAAGGGCAATAAAATATACCAATCTTCTTTCATCGGTTTTTTTCCGGCAGATAAACCTAAATATAGTATAGCTGTTGTAATTCAAAATACTAATGAATCAAGGCTTGCTTACGGGGGAGTAGTTTCAGCACCTGTTTTTAGAGAAGTAGCTGACAAGATTTATGCTTCTAATCTTTCTAATCATCCATTCTTTAACTCAGCAAATATTAATGACAGCTCTTCTTATAATTATTATGGATTGAAAAATGACATCAGTAAAATACTGGGGGTTTTAAAATTACCTTATTTGGATTTTGCGGCAGCAGGATATTGGAGAAGTATAAATATGTATGACAATAAAGTAATTCTAAATGCAATCAACAATCCTTTATCGCAGTCAGCAACTATGCCACGGGTGGTTGGTTTAGGTTTAAAAGATGCCATTTACATGCTGGAAAATTATGGGTTGAAAGTTACAGCTGGCGGCAGAGGTAAAGTGATATATCAATCATTGCAGGAGGGTACAACATTTTCAAAAGGGCAAACTATTAATATACAATTAAATTAATGGCATTACTTCAGGATATATTATATAAAGTAAACATTTTATCAAAAAGTGGTAAGGCGATAGAGTCTGTGGATGATTTGCAGATTGATTCAAGAAAAGTTACACCAGGATCATGCTTCATCGCGATAAAAGGAAATACTACTGACGGTCATAATTATATTAATACTGCCCTTGCAAATGGCGCTTCAATTATCGTATGTGAAAAACTTCCCGCCGATGCTAAGGACGATGCACTATTTATAATTGTTGAAAATAGCTCATTGGCTGCAGGGATTATGGCACATAATTTTTATGGTCAGCCATCAAACAAAATAAAATTAATAGGTGTTACCGGAACTAATGGAAAAACAACTGTTGCCACACTTTTATTTAAATTATTTTCTGCAATAGGCTATAAATGTGGTTTAATAAGCACTGTTCAGAATCAAATTGCTGGTGAAGTATTGGCTTCCACCCATACAACGCCTGATGCTATCAACCTAAATGAGTTACTGGCAAACATGCTGAAAGCAAACTGCACACATGTTTTTATGGAAGTAAGCTCACACGCATTAGATCAGGAAAGAGTAGCCGGGCTTCATTTTACAGGAGGTGTATTTACTAACATTACACATGATCACCTTGATTACCATAAAACCTTTGATGAATATATAAAAGCCAAGAAAAAATTCTTTGATGAACTTTCTTCTAACGCGTTTGCAATATCTAATGCAGATGATAAGCGGGGAGCAGTAATGCTGCAGAATACCAGGGCAAAAAAATATTTCTATAGCCTTAAAACCATGGCCGAGTTTAAAGGAAAGATATTAGAGAATAGTTTAAGCGGATTGTTGCTGACGATAAATGACACAGAAGTACATTTTAAACTTATAGGAACCTTTAATGCATATAATCTTTTAGCTGTTTATGGAGCAGCAATGTGTTTAGGAGAAGATAAGCAAATCATATTACAGGCCTTGAGCAATATTACCGGTGCTGAAGGCAGGTTTGATTTTATGGTTTCACAAAAAGATAAAGTTATTGGTATTATCGACTATGCTCATACTCCTGATGCATTACTAAATGTTCTCGCAACCATTAAAAATTTAAGGCAGGGAGAAGAGAAAATTCTTACGGTAGTTGGATGTGGTGGCGACAGGGATAAAACCAAACGGGCTGTTATGGCTGAAGTTGCTTGTGAACATAGTGATAAAATATTTTTTACTTCTGACAATCCCCGCAATGAAGATCCCAGTGAAATAATAAAAGATATGGAAGGTGGAGTCAATATCACCTGCCGTAAAAAATATATATCTATAGCTGATCGAAAAGAAGCCATTAAAACTGCCGTTAGCTTTTCCAATAAAGAAGATATTGTTTTAGTGGCAGGCAAGGGGCATGAAAAATATCAAGAAATAAAAGGAATTAAATATCCTTTTGATGATAAGGCAGTTTTGGCTGAAATGTTTGAATTATTAGATAAATAGCCCACCAAACCTCCCGAAGGGAGGCTTATGAAGGCTATAATAAATGAAGAATTTTTAAATTATTGTAAACAATCCTCTCCCCTTCGGGGAGAGCTAGAGAGGGGCTTATGTTGTATCACTTATTTGAATGGCTTACTAAAAATGGAATAAAATTTCCCGGTAGCGGGCTATTCCAATTTATAAGCTTCAGGATATTACTTTCTGTGTTATTGTCTTTAGCGATTGCAACACTTTTCGGTAAAAAAATAATAAACTTTCTAAAAAGAAAACAAATTGGTGAATCTGTACGGGACCTTGGTTTGCAGGGAGAAAAACAAAAGACGGGTACACCAACAATGGGTGGTATAATAATCATACTGGCCATACTTATCCCTACATTATTATTAGCGAACCTGGATAAAGTTTATGTAAGGCTGATGTTATTAAGTACAGTATGGCTGGGTATTATTGGCTTCATTGATGATTACCTTAAAATAAAAGCAAAACGCATTGCAAAAGAAAAAGGGATTGACTATCACAAAACAAATGCTGATGGATTGGCAGGATGGTTTAAAATATTTGGCCAGGTAATACTTGGAATAATAATCGGCACAACACTTTACTTTAACGATAGTGTTGTTGTGAAAAGAGAAATAGTAACAATTGCAGGAGATACATCTTGGTCCATACAAAGAGGAGAGAAAAAAATAAAAGAAGATACAGTTTTTGCAGATGGGAAAATTAGCCGTTTTGTAACCGTCAAAACCCCCATCACTACCATTCCATTTGTAAAAACACACGAATTTAATTATGCAAAACTACTTCCTAAAAGCATGGAAGAATACACTTACATTTTATACATACTTATAGTAATATTTATTGTAACGGCAGTTTCTAATGGAGCCAATATAACCGATGGGTTAGATGGATTGGCTACCGGTGTAAGTGCCATAATTGGCTTTGGTCTGGGGTATTTGTATTTGTAAGCGGGGATGTGCGAAT
>MWVX01000625.1_pt1 | contig 11489 bp, 9 predicted proteins | sample 1047311 | NCBI WGS metagenome assembly MWVX01 (sample SAMN06349984, study PRJNA376086) | soil metagenome | isolation source: MtG-4 sample Antarctic (ecotone) soil | place: Antarctica | collected 2015-01-13
GAATATTTAAGATCAATTAACCATTGAGCATTTAGCTTGCTTACTTTTAGTGAATCATTTTTTTTCATGTAAGAGTTAGAATAGTTAACTATAGTAGTGCTATCATCTACCTCTCTTACCTTATGAATATTAATAGACGCATTGCGATAACCTTTTTTGTCCTCCTGGTTCATGCGGTTTTTAAAATTCCGTTCAAAAGCATCCAGGTATTGAATGTTGGTTGAATCAGCAATAATATAAGTTCTGGCCCTGTTATAATCTCCTTCCAATGCAGATTGAATAAAATTGCGTGCAGCATCTACATCGTTTTCTGATGTTGCGCCCTTTTCTTCATTGTTACAGGCACAAAAAAATTGCAGGAATAAAAAGCCGGTAAATAATTTGCTTTTCATTCCTGCAAAGTAAGTAAACTTAGCTTATGCTTTAATGCCTATCGGTATACCGGTCATATCTCCTTTGCGGTTGTGCATCCATTTGTTCCTGTTCAATCTTGTGTTCTTTATCATAGGCCCGTAAAATAGCTTTCACTAATTTATGCCGCACAACATCTTCTTCATCCAATTCAATATATCCTATCCCATCTACGTTGCGTAATATTCTGCCGGCTTTTTCAAGACCACTTCGCTGATTTCGAGGTAAGTCAACCTGTGTAATATCACCTGTGATGATCGCTTTTGCATTAGCGCCAATACGGGTTAAAAACATTTTCAATTGCAGGTCTGTCGCATTTTGTGCTTCATCTAAAATAATAAAAGCGTTATCCAGTGTGCGGCCACGCATATAAGCCAGGGGAGCAATTTCAATGGTACGGGTGCTCATATAATAACCTAATTTATCCGCAGGTATCATATCATCCAATGCATCATATAATGGGCGCAGGTAAGGATCAATCTTTTCTTTTAGATCGCCTGGTAAAAAGCCAAGGTTTTCGCCGGCTTCCACCGCCGGACGTGTTAAAATGATTTTTTTTACTGCCTTATTTTTTAACGCCCTTACTGCCATAGCTACAGCTGTATAGGTTTTGCCGGTACCTGCGGGGCCAATGGCAAATACCACATCATTTTTTTCTGCAGACGTAACCATTCTTTTTTGATTGACAGTACGGGCCCTCACCGTTTTTCCATTCGGACCAAAAACAAGAATATCATTAGGATTTCGATCCACAAAATTGTCAACGGTTTCGGCATCATCACCGCCCAGGATCTGTTCAAAATAATTTTCGCTCATGTGTCCGTTACGTTCAAGGTATTGAACGATCAAATCAATTTTCTCTTTTGCACCATCTACTTGCTCCGGGGCACCGCTCAATTTTAACTGGGTGCCGCGTGAAAGAATTTTTAAAAGAGGAAATTTCTTTTTTAAGATGTCTAATTTTCCATTGTTTACTCCAAAGAATTCGATAGGGTTTACGGTTTCAAGGTTGATAATTGTTTCTCTCAATCTCTTTTTATTTAGGTTTCTATAATCCCGGGTACGCCGGTTTATCTACAGGTTTTTCTGGCTACAAGTTAAAACATGAGTTGTTAAAGAAATGTAGTTACTTGTACACAATATAATAATTAAAAAATTGTGCTGAAAGGTAAATTTAAGCTCAGCAATTATTTTGCCCAGCATTCCATAATTTCATACTTCAACGATTATGTATGAAAAAAATCTTTTTATCTATTTTAATTTTTATTTCTCTTACAACACATGCGCAGGAGCTTGCCTATTACCTGCCAGACAGTGTTACCTACAACCCGGCTATCCCAAAGCCAAAAGATATTATTTACCATGAAGTAGGCGAGTGGCATATAACACACGACCGGTTGGTTAATTATATGAAGAGCGTTTCTGCCGCAGCTCCTACCCGCATTAAACTCGAAACAATGGGTCTTACTTATGAAAACAGACCACAGGTTTTAATGATCATCACCTCGCCAAAAAATCATCAGAATTTAGAACAGATAAGGCAACAACATATACAATTATCAGATCCCAATAAATCTGCTTCCTTAAATATCGAAAACATGCCGGCTGTAGTTTGGATTGGTCACTCAATTCATGGCAATGAGCCCAGCGGATCAAATGCAGCGCTGCTAAGTGCTTACTATTTAGCTGCAGCCCAAGGACCACAAATTGATGCATTATTAGAAAATACTATAATCCTTTTAGACCCCGCTTTTAACCCGGATGGATTGCAGCGTTTTTCTACCTGGGTTAACCAGCACAAGAGTAAAAATTTAGTAACGGATGTTAACTCAAGAGAATTTAATGAAGTATGGCCAGGGGGCAGGTTCAATCATTATTGGTTCGACTTAAACCGCGATTGGTTGCCGGCAGTGCATATAGAAAGTCAAAATAGATTAAAATGGTTTCACCTGTGGAAGCCAAATATTTTAACTGATCATCATGAACAAGGCAGCAATGCCACCTTCTTTTTTCAACCGGGTGTGCCATCGCGTGTTAACCCATTAACACCTGAAAAAAACCAGGAACTTACCGGCAAGATGGGTTTATATCATGCGGCCTTCTTAGATCGCATTGGCTCTCTTTATTTTACAAAAGAAAACTATGATGATTTTTATTATGGAAAAGGTTCTACCTACCCCGATGTGAACGGAGCTATAGGAATTTTGTTTGAGCAAGGCTCCAGCCGCGGACATGCGCAACAAACCGCTAATGGCATTTTGCGTTTTCCCTTCACCATAAAAAATCAATTTATTACAGCTTTATCCACTCTGGAAGCAGCTAAATCAATGCGTAAAGAATTTCTTTCTTTTCAAAGAGATTTTTATAAAAATATACAATCAGCAGCAGCAACAGCGCCTGTAAAAGCCTATGTTTTTGGTGATGAAAAAGACAAGGGTAAGGCTGTAGAATTTGTTACCATGTTACAGCGGCACCAAATTGATGTGTACGAATTGAGCAGCGCTATAAAAGCAGGTGGTAATGAGTTTAAAGCAGGTGCTTCGTTTGTTGTGCCAACTGCACAAACACAGCATCAATTAATACGTGCAATTTTTGAAAAAACGCTTACATACAAAGACAGTTTGTTTTACGACATTACCTCCTGGACCATGCCCCTGGCTTTTGGTTTATCATATGGTGAGTTAAATACATCTGGTTTCACTGCTAATATGGGTAAAAAATACACGGATACGGCGGCGAAAAGCGGAGGGGTGCAGGGCGGCGAAAGCAATTATGCCTATTTATTAGAATGGACAGAATTGTATGCACCGGCGGCATTGTATGAATTGCAGAACAGTGGAATAAGCACGAGGGTTGCTACAAATGCATTTTCCATGTTGATTAATGGGAGCAATAAAAAATTCAATTACGGCACTATCATGATCCCTGTGCAGCAGCAAGATAACACGAGCACTAAAACCTTTGAAACCATTAATAAAATTGCTAAAAAATACGGACTGGCAATTCATTCGTTAAAAACCGGGTCGGTAACATCAGGTAGCGATATTGGTAGCAGTCGTTTTGCCGCATTAAGCAAACCCAATTTAGCTATGATCACAGGAACCGGGGTCAATCCATTAGATGCAGGGGAAGTGTGGTATTTGCTGGATCAGCGTTTTAATATTCCCATTAGTCATTTAGAGCCTGCAACCTTTAACCGTGCAGATATTAGTAAATACAATACCATCATTTTAGTTAGTGGAACTTACGCAGATTTAAATAAAGACAAACTAAAAGCGTGGGTACAGAGCGGGGGTAACTTAATCTTGATGGAAGAAGCAGTAACCTGGGCTGCGCAGGCAGGCATTAGTAATGTGACAATTAAAAAAACAAAGGGAGGGGCTGATAGTACACAAATGCTTACCTACGTTGACAAAGATCAAATTGAAGGAGCTCAAGGTATGCGTGGCGCTATATTCAGGGCAGAGCTTGATCTTTCTCATCCTTTGGCATACGGTTATAGTCAACCCTACGCCAATCATTTTAAAGCAAACAAAGTATATATGGAAAAAAGTAAAAATCCATTTGCTACACCGTTTTATTATAAAAATAATCCTTTGCAAAGCGGGTGGGTAAGTAAACAAAACCTTGATGTGGTAAAAAATTCTGCAGCCGTTATTGTTAGCGGATTAGGAAGTGGAAAAATTATTTCCATTGCAGATAATCCAAACTTTAGAGGTTTTTGGCTGGGAGGTAGTAAATTAATGATGAATGCTATCTTTTTCGGAAAGATCATTGACACAAATTTTACAGCAGAAGAAAATTAAATAAACACTTGATTGGTTCATTTTTTGTATTAAATAAGCAAATAAAAAATTATGGAAAATATAGCAAGCCAGGATGGCAATCGCTCCGGTAACGATGAACAACAAAATTCAAATTTTCATAATAGTGAAGGGGAGAATGATGCGCCTGCTTCCGGTTTAAAAAATAATGATGCCTGGACAACGGGTTTGGAAGCGAAAACTCCGATGCAGGAAGGTAACCCGCCAAGTTATGCAGAAACAACGAGGGGCAATACAGATCAGGAATCCAGGTCTAATACTATTAAAGACCCTGATGAATGGAAAACAGGCGATGAGTCCATGACAGGAGCTCAGCGATCTTATTTAAATACCCTTTCGGATGAAGCTGGCGAGCAAATGAATAATAATTTGACGAAGGCGGAGGCTTCAAAACGTATTGAAGAATTGCAGCAAAAAACCGGTCGTGGTGTAGATCAAAATAATGACCATGATAAAGAAAATAGTTTCTAATATGTATTATAACCCCAGATAAATCATTATAACTTGTCCTGTCAAATCACTCTGCTTTAAATGTTGGACATTTCTATGATGCCTGACACATTTGATAGAAAATGAAAGCTATCTTCAAAAGACTTTATTTTTACCCTACTGCTTAGTAAAAATCCAAATTCCGTATCTTGTACTAAATAAATTGAGCACTATGATTAAAATACAAATTATCGGACATTTAGGAAAAGACTGTGTTGTGAACACAGTTAACGGTAAAACCGTAATCAACTTTACTGTGGCACATTCTGAAAAGTACAAAGACAGCGGTGGTAATCAACAAGAGAAAACAACCTGGGTGGATTGCGCTTATTGGACAGACCGCACAGCCGTTGCACCGTATCTTACTAAAGGCACGCAGGTATATACCGAGGGCACACCGGAAGTACGCAGCTTTCAGCGAAATGACGGCACTGCCGGCGCTTCTCTTTCTATGCGGGTACGCGATGTACAATTATTAGGTCGTAAAAATGAGGGAAGTAATATGGGAAATACAAATGCAAATTCAGATGTTCAAATGCCTTCCCGGCAGGAATCTCCTGCTACTACACCGGCAGATGAAACGTCAGATGATCTTCCTTTTTAATATAGAATTATATGATTAAAATGCTCCTGGATTTTGGGAGCATTTTTTATTTAGATGCTAATTTTTGTAGCCGGTAAATGAATTACTATTGAGGTTCTTCTACCACGCTCGTTTCACCATTCTTCATTTAATTTTGGCATTTATGCCTGCAGCATACGGATTACAACAGCCATCTCAATGAGCTGTTCGCTTTTGTCTTTTTTGTTTTTACTTTGTGCATAGTATTATTTTTTAAACAAAAGCTCTTTGCTATCCCCTGTTTGAGTTTACTCTTCTACAAGACGTAAGCTCCCCCTCTGTGTTATTGTCGAAACATCAAATGCTTACCGGGAGATTGTAAAACAATGTGCTAAGGTTTTATATGTATCACGCTATTAAAAGACCAAAACCTATAATTTTTTAAAAAAATGGCTGAAATAGAAAACACTGATGAATCTAAGTTCCCCCCCCGGGAGACAGGGGGCTTAATCCCATACATTGAATCACTGATTTTTGCAAGTGACAAACCATTGGCTGCTGATGAGATCACAGATTTGATCAATAGTGCTTTTGGTTTTATGGAAGATAAAATTACCCCTGGGCAAATTGATGCAGCCCTGGCAGGGATTGTAGAAAAATATAATTCAGAATTTTATCCTTTTGAAGTAAAGCAAACTGGTGGCGGATGGCAATTTTTAACGAAAAAGGAATTTCATAAAACAGTTGCGCAATTAAACGGAGAAAAGTTTTTGAAGCGCCTTTCTTCTTCGGCTTTGGAAACACTTGCTATTATCGCCTATAAACAACCTATTACAAAAGGCGAGATTGAATCCATTCGCGGTGTTAGCTCTGATTACAGTGTTCAGAAGTTATTAGAAAAAGAGCTAATCATCATCAGTGGGAGGAATGAAAAAATGCCCGGGCACCCGTTGGTTTATAATACATCAAAAAACTTCATGGATTATTTTGGCATCAACTCACCGGAAGATATGCCAAAGATCAGGGAGGTATTGGCAGACCAGGTAATACAACCTACTTTAATAAACCCGGCTGATTTTGAACAGGCATCTGCTTTAGTTGTTACTGATGATGGCGAACTGGTTATTGCTGAAGAAGACAAGGGTACCGAAGAACAGACGAACAAGGAACAAGGAACAAACGAAGTAACAAACAACGACCCAACGATCAACCAACCAGAAACAAGAAACGGGAAACCAGAAAAAGACGAACAAGGAACAGAGGAATAGAACTAAAAACGACCAGCTATCAACTGCCATCTGTCAATTGTCATCTCCTGCGCTCGACGCTTTCCCTTATTTTCGCAACCATGCAGCAACGTTTAATTAATACAAAATTGATTGCAATAGCTGAACGCTTTGGTACGCCCATTTATGTTTACCATGCAGAAAAAATTAAAGAACAATATAATAAGCTGTTAATAGCATTTAAAAATACAAATACAGTATTTTTTTACGCCTGCAAGGCATTGACGAATATCAACATTCTCGAGTATATTAAATCTTTAGGCGCCAATGTTGATTGCAGCTCTATAAATGAAGTGAAGTTGGCAGTGCATGCAGGTTTTTCTCCCGATCGCATTTTATACACATCAAATGGAATTGCTTTTAGTGAAATAGAAGAGGCAAAGGATATTGGAGTAATCATTAATATCGATAGCCTTTCGAACCTGGAAAAATTCGGAAAAAAATTTGGAAGTAGTTATCCGCTTGGTATCCGTTTGCGGCCAAATATAATGGCAGGAGGAAATCTTAAAATTTCAACAGGACATGAAAAAAGCAAATTTGGTATTCCTGTAGAACAGATTGGCCAGATATTAGCAATCGTTAACCGCTATCATCTTTGCATCAGCGATCTGCACATACATACTGGCAGTGAAATACAAGATGTAGATGTTTTTGTAAAAGGAATTGAAGTGTTGTTTGATATCATTCCGCATTTTAAAGATTTACAATTTATTGATCTTGGTGGCGGTTTTAAAGTGCCATATGAAGATGGCGACTCGGAAACCGACATGGATCTTTTAGCAGAAAAAATAGCAGGATCATTCTCAAGTCATTCGACATCGGTTGGCAAAAATTTACAGGTGTGGTTTGAGCCAGGGAAGTTTCTGGTAAGTGAGTCTGGTTATTTTATCACCAAAGTGAATGTGGTAAAAGAAACACAGGCAGCCACGTTTGTAAGTGTTGACAGTGGTTTTAATCATTTGATTCGTCCTATGTTTTATGATGCCTATCATCGTATTGAAAATATCAGTAACCCAGACGGGGATGAAAAAAATTATTCCGTAGTCGGTAACATTTGCGAAACAGACACCTTTGCCTGGAATAGAAAATTGACCGAAGTAAAGGAAGATGATTACTTAGTATTTCATAATGCCGGTGCCTATGGCTTTGAAATGTCTTCTAATTTTAATTCACGCTTTCGTCCGGCAGAAGTGTTGGTAAAAGACGGGGAAGCTTTTTTAATCCGTAAACGGGAAGAGTTTGAAGACCTTTTGAAAAATCAGGTAGTGATAAGTCAATAATAATTTTACCAGGTCAAACACTGAAAGTTATGACCTGAGATTCTCATGTTTGATGTCTGCCGTCTCACGTTTTATTGCTAAACCTATTTTTCATAAACTAAGAATTCCCAACCAGCCATTTCGAAGCTTTTTTCAGTTGTAAAATCGTTTTGTGCTGCGGAAAAAACATTTTTAAATATCCCGTTTACAGCATTGTCTGATATATCAAACCGCAAACCACCCGGAGATAAATTTAACAGTACTAATACTTCTTTATTGCCGGCCTTTCTTAGGTAGGCAAAAATATGAGCATCATCACTTGTCCTTATTTTAACTACATCGGTCGTAGCAACCAAAGCAGGATGGCTTGAGCGAAGCATTAATAGGGTTTTATAAAAATCCTGCAACTCATATTTACCATTCCATTCAATTACATCTTTTTCAAAAAACTTTAAACGCTTTAAGTTGGGCATTTCCTGTCCACTGTAGATCAATGGCAATCCCGGCCACGTACAACTGAATACAGCTAACGCTTTAGCTGCATCTCCATATTTTTCATATTCGGTTCCGTTCCAGCTATTTTCATCATGGTTGGTAGTAAACCAGGCTTTCATTCCCGGCGCTTGTTTGTATTTTTCTAAAACAACATGCAAACTATCTAAAGGCAATTTATTCTGATAAAACTCTTTTGAGCGATGCATCCATGTCCATGTATATGCAGCGTCAAAAACTTCCATATATTCAGGATGTTCCAAAGCATCTAATTCACCAAGCCAGAACAGGAGTTTTATTTTATGTAATTCTGTTTTAGCTTCTTTCCAAAAATCCAGCTCCACCCAAAAAGCAAGGTCACAACGAAAACCATCAATATCCGCTTCTTCTACCCAAAACTTCATGGCATCAATCATAGCCATTCGCAAAGAAGGATTTTTAAAATTCAGTTCAATAATGTCATCCATGCCGGAAGCAACCTTAAAATCGTTGGTAGCGCTGTCTTTTTCAAAATAATCAGGGTGCTCTTTCGTCCAGCGATGATCCCAACCTGTATGGTTTGCTACCCAATCAATAATCACTTTAAATCCTTGCGCATGCGCATCTTTTACCAATATTTTGAAATCATCCAGCGTACCAAACTCCGGGTTGATTGCAGTATAATCTGCGGCGGCGTAATAACTGCCTAGCGCTCCTTTTTTCTTTTTCTGGGCAATAGGCGTAACGGGCATAAACCAAAGCGTCTTCACACCCATTTCTTGTAACCGTGGCAATTCTTTAGCAAAAGCATTAAAGGTTCCCTCTTTGGTGTATTGACGCACATTAACCTCGTAAACATTTGTGTTTTTTATCCAATCTGCAGCATCCATAGATTTTTCTTCTTGTGGTGTTGAAGTAGTATTCGATTGACAGGAATTGAGCAAAAAAACTAAAATAAATCCGTAAAAAAATTTCTGCATAATCTCCCTTTTCTTTAGCAAAATAACACATTAAAAGACTCTTAGCATTTAAGCGGCTAACTTTGTGGCCGATGAAAACGTTTGACGTTCCCATTATATATAGAAGCCCCCTTATATCAGCTATTAAAAAAAAGCGCAAGGAAGAAGACCGCTTGAAGAAAGATTTTTCTCCCACTTTTTTAGATTTTGGCCCTTTGCGAATTTACCTGGCAAGACATTTTGGATTTTGTTATGGTGTAGAAAATGCAATTGATATAGCTTTCAAAACGGTTGAAGATAATAAAGACAAACGCATTTTTTTATTAAGTGAAATGATCCATAACCCACAGGTAAATGCAGACCTGGAAAATAGTGGTGTTTCATTTTTACAGGACACATCCGGAAGACAAATCATTCCATTCGAAGATTTAACAAATAATGATATTGTTTTGATCCCTGCTTTTGGAACGACATTGGAAATCGAAAAAAAATTACAGCGTATTGGTATCAACATAGAAAAATATGATACCACCTGTCCATTTGTTGAGAAAGTGTGGAACCGAAGTGAAGCAATTGCCAATAATAATTATACAATCATTATTCATGGTAAGCCAACGCACGAAGAAACAAGGGCTACCTTCTCACATGCTGCTGTTAATGCCCCTTCAGTTGTGGTAAGAGATATGGACCAGGCAAAAGACCTGGCGAAATATATTCTTGGCAAAAAACCGGCTAAACAATTCTACATCGATTTTAAATCTCAATATTCAGAGGGTTTTAATGTAGAAAAACATTTGCAAAGAATTGGAGTGGTTAACCAAACTACCATGCTTGCCAGCGACACACAAGCCATTGCAGATTTTTTAAAAGAAACGATGATTAAAAAATTTAACCTGGGGGAAAGTGAGATTAAAGAACATTTTGCTGACACCCGTGATACGCTTTGTTATGCAACGAATGATAATCAAACTGCTGTAGTGGGCATGTTGTGTGTTAAAGCAGATCTGGCGATTGTAGTCGGCGGTTATAATTCTTCCAACACTTCACATTTAGTGGAACTTTGCGAAGAAAAATTACAAACTTTTTATATCAACGACTCGGATAAAATAATTTCAGACCATACAATTTTGCATTATGATTTTCATACTAAGATGGAATTGATCACTGAAAATTATTTACCCAAAAAAGAGCCTTTGACCATTTTAATAACAAGTGGCGCTTCCTGCCCTGATGCGTTGGTAGAAGGAGTGATAAAAAAACTGGCAGGATTTTACTCCGCCAGTAAGTCTGTTGATGAAGTTCTGAATGAGTTTACAGTTTAAGATTTACAGTTGTTTAAATCCGCCGGGTGCAGCAATGGAAATTATTCCTTACAGAAAAAGTAATCCCTTTTAAAACTATTCGTCAAGGTCGCTTTTCAATAAATTCTCTATAATAAATTGAATCTGTTGTTTCTTTCACTGTGACCTTTCTTCCGATATACAGCGTGCTGCAGGAGTCTTCTTTGTAAATTTCTGTATTAACCCCGGTAGGACCGAATAAACCGGTGATCTTACTTTTTCTTTTCTCGTGCCATTTCCAGATACAAAAACTGGCACAATCAACTTTTGTAAAATTATAGCCATAATAGGTTTTCATCTTTTCTTTCATCGAAACAGGTATATGCCTTGAGTAAGATATTCTTCCTTGCTGAATTTGTACCTGCCAGCAAAATTTTGGTTCATTTTTTTTGTAAAACCAATATTGGGGATATTCGGCCTGCACTTCTGTTTCTGTTTTATCGCATAATATTAAACCTGTAGCATCATAACCAGATGGATCAAAGGCTTGCCAGCAGTATTTCTTATTCGCTTCTTTTGTGCAGGAAAGCGCAAAACATAATAAGGCCAGAAATGAAAATAATTTAAAAATGCTTTTCATAAGATAAGTATTGCTCAACCATTAGTTCATACAACTTATAGTTAAATGCTCCCAACAGGTGAACTTGTAAACTTGCAAATTTTGGAATTTTTTAATAAGTATGTTCAATGTTCTGATACTCGTGGTACAGTAATTCATAGTATTCATTAGCCATCCTGTTACTATCAAACTGGAGCTGTACATCCTTCATTCCATTTTTTACTACCTGCCGCCATGTATTATAATCATCATAATAAAGCGGCAAAATTTCATTTTGTAAAATTTCGTATATTTTATCCAGGTCATATTGGTCTTGCTCCGGCGTAGTC
>MWVX01000626.1_pt1 | contig 11478 bp, 8 predicted proteins | sample 1047311 | NCBI WGS metagenome assembly MWVX01 (sample SAMN06349984, study PRJNA376086) | soil metagenome | isolation source: MtG-4 sample Antarctic (ecotone) soil | place: Antarctica | collected 2015-01-13
TCAGGGGAATCGTGTGGATCTCTTAAAAGAAACTGCTCATGAGGTTCGTGTTTTAGAAGATTATGAAGTACTAAAAAATGCCGGTATAGAAACCGTACGCGAAGGTATAAGGTGGAGCTTTGTAGAAAAACATCCCTATGAATATGATTTTTCGGAAGTAGAAAATCGAATCAAGGCAGCACAGCAAACAGGAATTCAACAACTGTGGGATATATGTCATTTTGGCTATCCAGATGGATTAATGCCATCGCACCCGCAATTTGTAGATCGTTTGGCATCCTTATCCAAAGCTTTTGCGAAATTATATTGCTCCATTACCAATGACCCATTGATAGTGACTCCTATAAATGAAATCAGTTTTTTATCATGGTTGGGAGGCGATGTAAGGGGCACTGTTCCTTTTAGCAAAAATTCCGGGTTTGATGTAAAATATTTTCTTTGCAAAGCGGCAATAAAATCAATTGAAGCTATTAAGGCAATAGATCCGTCAGCTAAGATTTTAATGGTAGAGCCTTTGATGAAAGTGCACCCCCTTACAGGTCAATCAAATTCAAAAGAGATATATAATCTTAATGAAGGTCAATTCCAGGCAATGGATATAATAACAGGCAGTATGTGCCCGGAATTGGGTGGCCGGCCTGAGTATATGGATTTTGCCGGATTTAATTATTATTACGCCAATCAATGGGAACATTGCGGTAGAAATATTTGCTGGAAAAATGAAAGAAATATACGAGATTTTCCAGGCCTCCTGAAAAGTGCGGCTGACCGGTATAAAAAACCTGTTGTCATTACCGAAACAGGTCATTTCAAAGAAGATAGATCCTTATGGATGGAGCAGATCACAGAGGAATGTATTGAGGCTATGGAAAATGGGGTTGACCTCAGAGGAATCTGCATTTACCCTGTGTTAGATCGTCCTGACTGGGATCATTTTAATTATATTGAATGTGGCATATGGGGATATGATCAGAATAAAGAAAGAGTTGTGGATGAAGATTATTTAATAACCATTCAGGACTGTATTAAAAATGTGGAGGGCTATCTTCTACAAAAGTTGGTACGGAGGCGAAATTTTTCCCGGGTGGCAGTATAGGGTGGATTGTTCTTTAAAAGCAGCAGGGTGTAGTGCCTATATTTGCAGGCTTTTAATATTGCAAAATGAAGTTTTATACCTGGTTAATCAAGTATCGCTTGTATGTAGGGCTTACTGTACTCATATTAGCGGTCATTACTAATTATTATGCAGGTTTTTGGCCGGCTTTTGCCTTATACCTGGCCGGTGTTATCTTAATAGCAGGTCATTTTTTCTTTGGGCCTCTCAGGCTTATTCAACAGCATCTTGAGAGTGGAAATGTAGAAGAGGCTGAGAAAGTGATCAATTCAATTAAGTATCCCAATCTTTTATATAAGCCTATCCGCTCTGTTTTCTATACGCTGAAAGGCAATATTGCCATGACGAAGCAGGATTATGATTCTGCTGAAAAGCACATGAAAAAAGGTCTTGATCTGGGAATGCCTATGAAGGAAGCGGAAGGTGCCAGCATGCTTCAGATGGGGATGCTCGCCATGCAAAAAAATGAAATCAAGAAGGCAGAAGGCTACATCAGGGGTGCATTGCAAAAAGGTTTGCTCGACAAGGAAAATAAAGCTGCTGCTTACCTGCAAATGTGCAGCCTGATGATGAATAAAAGAGAATTTCGTGCTGCTAAAGAATTTTTTAGAAAAGCCAAAGCCTTAAAACCAACCACTCCACAGATCACAGATCAAATCAAGCAAATAGAAAAATATATCTCCAGAATGCCGGGTTGAGAGGTTTATTTATAGTATGTAGTTTATTGTTCATTTGATATACCCCGGCTTATTCATTTCTTTCTTTCGGCCTACTAGACTTTACATGTCTTACACATTACTTTTTTTGTCATATTGAACAGAAGGTGAAGAATCTGAAAGACTAACAATTGAAGCTTTTCCGATTGTCTTGTATAAGTTACTCTTCCTTCTTTCGATCTCTTCAGATTTTACATTATCACTTCTCTTCTTGTGATCCTACCTTCTTGATTTTCTTGTCCTACTGAACCGGAGGTAATTATCTCTCATAATATTCGTAATCGACAGGCGCAAAGTGTAGCAATCCTATACTTTAGACTGTGACACTAAGTTAGACCGGTTTTTTCCGCTTTATTCAGTCCCGAAAATATTTACCTTCAACTAAAAAAATAGTTGTTCAACTAAATAATTAGTTATACATTGCATTTCTAATTATTTATTTGATGAAGACACTTACAAAGGCAGAAGAACAGGTAATGCAGGCTGTATGGAAAGTTGGGAAAGGATTCATCCGCGATATCATGGATACACTACCTGCACCCAAACCACATCAAAACACGGTGGCCACTATACTTAAAATTTTAAGTGAAAAGGAATTTGTAAGTGTAAATATCATTGGCAGGCAACACGAATATTATCCATTAGTAACTAAACAGGTTTATTCAAAAGCCACAATAAAAACACTCGTTAAAGGATATTTTGATGGATCATTTGCTTCTGCTGTATCCTTTATGGTAGATCAGAAAAGCCTAAGCATTCAAGACCTTGAAACCCTCGTTGCCTCACTAAAAAAAGAAAAAAAATGAATCCTTTTCTGCTTTTTGCGCTGAAGCTCACACTTATTTCAGGTGTTGCTACCTTATATTACTATGCAGCTCTTCGCAATCATTTATTTCATCACTGGAACCGTTTTTATCTACTGCTTGCCACGTTTCTTTCTCTCATACTTCCATTTGTAAAAATCGATTGGGTGTTGCCATCAGCACATACTACACCTGTTATCCGCATATTGCAAACAGTTCAGGGTAGTGAAGATTTAGAAATTTACTCAGATTCAGCTTTTACTTCATTGTTCACCACAGAATCATTAATATGGGTATGTTATTCGATTATAAGCATAACTCTTTCAATGATGCTTATACATGCTGTCATAACACTATTAACACTTATGCGCTCAATGCCTTTTGTAAGGATAGGAAAAATCCATCTTTATAATACACACGACAATAGGGCGCCTTTCTCATTCTTCCGCAATATTTTTTGGCATCAGGGAATAGATATACAATCTGATAATGGTCAGCATATATTGAAACATGAAATGGTGCATGTAAATGAAGGTCACAGTTGGGACAAATTATTTATGCAATTGATTACAACAATATTTTGGTTTAATCCCTTTTTCTGGCTTTTACAGCGAGAGTTGCGTGCAGTGCACGAATTCATAGCTGACCGGAAAGCATTTGTTCACCATGATATTTCCCGGTTTGCTGCCATGATGCTAACATCCGCCTATCCATCTCATGCTTATGCATTTACGAATTCATTTTTTCATCAATCATTAAAAAGGAGAATTGCTATGTTACAGAAACTTTCAAATCCACGGGTGTCCTATATCTGCAGATTACTTTGTCTGCCACTAATAGTTCTTATTGCAGCTGCCTTTACTTTAAAACCGGTATGGCAAAAATCTAATGCCATGTTGGATAAAACATATACAGTGGTCATAGATGCCGGGCACGGATATAATGGTGATAAAGGTGCAAAAGCGCTCAATGGTATGTATGAAAATAACCTCACACTGGCGATTGCACGAATGATAAAAGAGGAAAATAATAATTCAAATATAAAGATCATCCTTACGAGAAATGATCAGGAAGAAATAGATTTAAAGGGAAGGGTGGAAATTGCTAACAAAGCCGGTGCCGATGTATTTGTAAGCATACATTCCGGTGCTCATCCCGACAAAAATAGAAATGGTTTTGATATTTATGTACGCAAGCAAAAAGATGCAGCAAGTGCATTGTTAGGCTCGATCATTTCCAAAGAATTGTCTTATGTAAAAACGAAAGAGTTGTTACAGCGTCAAAACACCACTTATGTGCTTGACTCCAACAAAGTTTCGGCTGCAGTTCTTATAGAATGTGGCTATATTACTAATGCTTCCGATCTGGCATTTATCACCAATGCTGACAACCAGAAAAGAATCGCCCATTCAATATTAAAAGGAATTGAAGATTATCTGTTAGCCAAAGAAAAAGGCTTTTCAACATTAATATCTGGGAATAAGAAAAATTATATGGACACTTTGCCAACAAATGTTCCATTGGATAATAATATGGAGCTGAAAAAGCAGACTTTACCTGATGCTGCTCAAATCAAAGAAATCAATATCCTGCCAAACCGTAAATGGGAAGTGATAATGAAAGATGGCACAGTAAAAAATTATAAGGAAGGTGAGGTGTGGGGATTAAACATTCCCAAAGATTTTTCAGGAACGAAGCGAAATATTCCCATTCACTCTGTTCAATTACGACCAAATAATAATACTCAAACCAAAGTGCAAATAAACGGGATTGACACTACTCAAAAACCTCTTTTGCTCATTAATGGAGAAATATACCGCTTTGCAATTCTTGATCAAATCCCACATCATGATATACAAGAGATAAATGTATTGAAAGGAGCGTCGGCTATTGCCAAATGGGGTGAAAAAGCAAAAGATGGTGCTATTGAAATCCTTCTGAAAACCGGTGTAAAACCTCCATCTAAAACCAAACAATATTCGCAAGAATCAGGAGAAGGTATAATTGCTTTTGGCAGCGACAGCATGGTTAAAAATATAAACGGGAATGTGACAATAAATACACCAACAGAATTCTCAATTAAAAATGAACCAACATTCACAAAAACCGAAGTGCCGCCTCAGTTTGCAGGTGGTACAGATGCATGGAGAAAATTTTTACAACAAAATCTGAAAGCAGTAACACCTGTAAATAATGGAGCACCTGTAGGAAAATACACCGTGATCATGCAGTTCATCGTTTATAAAGAGGGGACTTTAACTGATATTAAATCCCTGACAAGCCTGGGCTATGGTATGGAAGAGGAAGTGCTGCGTATCATGAAACTATCTCCCCCATGGATACCTGCTATGCAAAATGGCAAAAAAGTAAAAGCTCTTCATGAACAAACTATAACCTTTATTGTAGCGGAGGGGAAGTAAATGTAACAACCTTTTATTCCCACAGAGATTGCTCAAAGAATCAATGAATTAAATCGGAATTGTAGTCGTTCTAACAATTCCCTGATTTTTTTTGCTGCGGTAAGAAATGTTTTATTCATTTGCTTTTTGCCCCACATCTATCTTGTTATCTAAATTGATTGAGTATTGCGTTCGGTAATTAGGGTTGTAGCCATTAGAAAAAAATCAAAAGCAAATACCGGCTGGCTTGAATTATGCTTTGGATGAAATACATTTCTAACTAAGTTTACTTCATGGAATTACATCACCCTAACTACGGATTAACGAAAAGCAAAGAAGAAGGTCAATACGACGAAAATTTTATAAACCTTTTACCTCGTGCCGTACTAAGGCATAACTCATTTATTCTGCTTGACGGGGAGTGGCGATTTGCTTTGGATATGGAAGATGAGGGCGAAAAAGCTTCCTGGCATTTAGGACATCAATATGTAGAGGTGGCACAATGGCCCGGCTCAATAGAAACACATATGATGGCGGCCAAGGGACAGCAGGCAGTAAAAGCCTGGAGCGATAAAATAGTCGGCTGGTACGAGAGAGATTTTCCCCTTCCGGAAATACCCAATAGTAATGGATCTCCATTATCTATATTACAGTTGACTTTAGGGGCTTGTGGATATGAAACTAAAGTGTGGCTTAATGGAATATTGTTACGAACTATAGAAGGAGAAGAAGTTCATGTAGGTGAATACACATCGTTTTCCTATGAACTGGGTGAAAGGATTCTCCAACCTGTTAACAGGCTTACTGTTCGCATTGCAGATACTATGGATGCAGATATTCCCCGGGGAAAACAGGAAAGCCATGTTTATAAAAGAGGCGGCATCTGGTATCAAACTTATACAGGTGCTGTGAGAAGCATTTGGCTGGAGGTAGTAGAGCGTAACAGGCTGAGATCGCGGGTAGGTGTGGTAAGTATTGTTGAGGATAAACTGGTGCGTTTTAACCTTACTACTCGCATTCATGATCCCGGACAATTCACATTGCGCTTAAATGTGTATAACCGAAAAAGTGAAAATACGTCTCCTATTGCCACTGATGAATATCCTTTGCGGTTAGATGTGGGAGAAAAAAACCAACGTGTAGTGATTGAAGTCCCTGATGCACAATTGTGGACGCCTGAAACACCGCATTTATACAGCCTTATTGCAGAATTGGTAGATGAAAAAGGTTACGCAGCACAAATAGAAACACATTTTGGCTTAAGAAAAATTGAAGCCCGCGGATGTTGTGTTTACCTCAATAACAAGCCTATTTACATTGATGGGATATTGTACCAACCCGGCACTGCCAGTTACGAGGAAATAAAAATGCATATGCATGCCATGAAGAAATTAGGATGCAACCTGGTGCGTATTCACATATCGGGTGTAGATCCACGTATATATAATCTTGCCGACAAATTAGGCATGTTGCTTTGGGTAGAAGTACCCAGCCCGCACAATTCAAGTACTAAAAGCAGGGTAGCACATAGGGAAGAAATGATGCGTATGCTCGCTTTGATCGAAACGCATCCTTCTGTAGTTATCTGGAGCTTATATAATGAAGATTGGGGTGCTCAGGATATTGCTACGAATCCGGAAACACGGAAATATATAATAGACATGTATCATTACATGCATATAGCGCATCCTCAATTTTTGGTAGTAGATAATGACGGGTGGCAGCATATTTCGTTTGAAGGGAGACTTAAATCTGATTTATTAACAGCCCATTTATATACCCCTGATGTAAATAAGTGGGGTGAATTGCTTGATTCTTTGATAAAAGGTAAATTGGAAGGTGTGGCAGCATATCCTTTAGTGGTGGGAGACCCTTTTTTCTATCGGACACAAGTGCCTCTTATTGTTAGCGAATGGGGAGGATTTGGATTTGCGGATTACGGAGGTCCAAAGGAATCTGATGAACGTACGGATTTAATAAAAAAATTCAAAATTGAACTACGGAAACGTGCTATTGCCGGCGATGTGTACACACAGGCTACAAATATTGAAGATGAAAGAAATGGATTGATTGATGCTAGTTCGGGGGATTTAAGGGTACCTGAAAACTTATTGCATTCCCGGTTCAATGAATAAAAAAAGCCCGGACATGCCGGGCTTTTAAGGTAGGGACAAGGATTAAATTCCTCTATTGCCCCCTAAGAATTTAATCAAAAGTATAATAACAGCGATAACAAGAAGCGCATGAATAAGGCCGCCACTAACATTAAAAGCGAACATGCCCAGAAGCCATCCGATTACCAGGATAACTACAATGATGTACAGAATATTTCCCATGGTTTAAAAGTTTTAAGGTTGAAAGATAATTTTTTAAGTGCTTAACTCATACTATTTCGCAAATCTTTTTCTGAATTACTGAAACCTGATTTGGCTTTATTTAATGCTTCATCAGCTTTGTCTTTTAGATCATCTACGGTGTCTTGAAATTGTTCCGGATCATTTAAATAAAAAACCACCCCGGCAACGGCTGCACAAACAAGAGCGCCAATTAATATTTTTTTCATTTTTATTATTTAGCTTTATTTAGGCAATAGCTGTGCCATACACAAATTTCGTCCTTTAAAGCAACACCTTGTATAAAAAAAATGGGCTACACCTTCCGGTAAGCCCATTATGATTTACAATTTAGCTGTATTAATACCTTCCGTCTTTTTTATCTTTTGCCCGTCCTACTCCGTAACCAACACCTGCACCAATCACACCTCCAATAACACCTCCAACTGCACGGTTCTTTTTATTTACAACCGCCCCAACAACTGCACCGGCTCCTCCGCCAATAGCTGCACCTTTCGCTGCTTTACTCCAGCCTTTTTTACGCATAGCCGTATTTGATGATTGTGAAGTTCTGGATCCAGTTCCACTGCTTGCAGAACGATTTCTTGAAGCTGAACTTGTACGTGCAGGAGCGGATCTACGCTGTGCAGCGACTGGAGCCACAGCATATTGATCATTTTGTGCTATATCTTCATCTTCATTTATTTCATTGATCGTTTTCCACTCACGATATTGAGCCAAACCAGCGGTATCTGCAGCCATTCGTAAAGAGTCTTTGAATTTTTCCAACTGTGCTGCTGCTGCTGCGCTATCATTTTTACTGTTACATGCCACCATCAGGAAGGCAATGCTAACAACTGATAATAATCGTTTCATAAGAGAATTTTTAAAAGGTAAATTTATTTTCATATTATATGTCTCTATTTGCCCAAACCGTGCCAGAATATCTGAAAATTGTTAAAGGAAATTTATCTGATCCTTCCTTTAACATATACAAAGCAAAGGGGGCTAAAAAGTGGAAAAATTTCCTCTTTCTATGTGCAAGGCTGAAACTGAAAATAGATAGAATTAGAGCCTTTAATTGCAGTAATTATGGCATTTGGGATAATTAATGATTGTAAATATGTGCAATGGCATCACGATATTTTTCCATCACTACTTTTCTTTTAATGGATAGTTTAGGTGTGAGTTCTCCTGTTTCAACTCCCCACTCATAGGGCATCAACTCAAATTTCTTTACCTGTTCTACCGGGCTAAAGAATTTATTGAATCCTTCTACAAGTTCTTTATACAGATCAATCACTTTAGATGACCTGATAATTTGTTCATTCGCATTATCAGGAACATCATTTTCCCGGCACCATTCACGCAAGAAAGGAAATGCGGGAACAATCAAAGCGCCTACAAATTTATGTTCTGCACCTACAAGCATTACCTGTTCTATAAATGGAGATTCCTGTAATTTGTTTTCAATGGGAAGTGGGGCTACATATTTACCACCACTCGTTTTGAACAACTCTTTCTTTCTATCAGTAATTTTTAAAAAGCCCCCTTCCACAATCCTACCAATATCACCGGTGTAAAACCACCCATCGATTATATCTTTTTCTGTGAGGTCCGGTCTTTTGTAATATCCCAACATCACATTAGGACCCTTACATAATATTTCTCCGTCTTCAGCTATTTCTACTTGCACATTATCTATCAATGGACCCACGGTTCCGAATTTTCTTCTTTTTTCATCATAATGATTCACTGCAATTACAGGAGAAGTTTCTGTGAGACCATATCCTTCCATTATTGGTATTTGAGCAGCAGTAAATATTCGAATTAACCGAACCTGGCAAGCCGCTCCTCCTGATACGATGCATTTGATCTGGCCACCCAGCGCTTCCCGCCATTTGGAAAATATTAATTTATTGGCGAGAGCCATTTGAATCTTGTAAATAACACCCTGATCGGTGTTAATCTCAAAATTTTCCGCAAGGCTGTGGGCCCAAAAAAATAATTTTCTTTTTACACCCGTCAGTTCTCTTCCTTTCAGCATTATTTTATCATATACCTTTTCGAGTAGCCTTGGAACAGTTGTGAACATGTGTGGTTGGACTTCTTTTAAATTATCACCAATTGTTTCCAGGCTTTCGGCATAATGAATAGCTGCACCCTTGAACAGATATAAATAAGTAACCATACGTTCAAAAATATGGTTGAGGGGTAGGAAGCTTAATGTGCGCATGTTTTCGCCTGGGGGAAACACCGGAAAACAAGAAATAACATTGGATAATATATTTCTGTGAGAAAGCATGACACCTTTTGGCGTGCCTGTCGTACCTGATGTATATATGATGGTCAAAAGGTCTTCTCCATCAATTTTTTTTGATATTGTTTCAATTTGTTCATAATGCTCTTGTGCGCCCAATGATAAAATTTCTTTCCAGTGGCGACAATTATTTACATGTTCGAATGAAAAAACATCCCGGATAGAAGGCACTTTTTCCCTTACACTGTTCACTTTATGAAATAGATCCTCATCATTTACAAAAACATATTTTACAGCAGCATCATTCAACACAAATTGAAGATCATTTACATGTACGGTAGGATATACGGGCACGAGCACTACACCAATTTTTTGCACGGCAAGATCTAATAGTACCCACTCCGGTCTGTTTTTCGAGAGGATAGCTATTTTATCCCTGTTGACCACAGAATAATCCTGAGGTCCTAAACCAAGAGCTAATAATCCTGCGCTCCATTTTTCCACTATATCCACAACATGCCTGACGGAGTAAGGCTTCCACTTTCCACCTTCTTTTGCTACTAAAAGGGGATTATCCGGAATGGTTTTCATTAATTGCTCAAGGCAGTCAAATAAGCGATGCGGTGTAGTCATATAGCCTGGTTTCAACGATGAAACAAATTAAGCCATTCATTACATATAGTAAAATATTGTTGGAAGGAAATAGAATCGTTCTTGAGATGTCAATTCATGAAGCTATACCATAAAAAAATAGAGCCTTTGTATGAGTTAGAAAATTGTGGTACAATTGTATAGATCAGTTAAAGGTCGTAGGCAGCCAGCCTTAAAGATTAATACTTACATCTGCTGATAGTACTGACCATTAGGCATTTTAAAAATTCTACCTTTCTGAAAAACGGAAAACTTTGTATGCGCATCAGAATGGGTTTTTGTCCAGTTATCGTAGGCAGGAAGGTTTTCAATAGTACCAAAAAGCCATTGATTGTATGCCTCGAACATACCTTCACGAAGTAATTGCTGCTGGTAATCAAATAGTTTAAAAGGAAATTTATTCGCGTATTCTTTAGTCCAGTCCAGGATAAATCGGGTGCGCAGAGCTGTAAGTGATTCTGTACTTATTCCTTTATTAATCACACTTGATTGCTTAGACATTGTTTGTAAAAATGCTTTTGCAAAATCACTTAATTTTTTGTTTCCATTTTGAAGCATATCCTGATCAGCAAACAGCTTTTCTTTATAGCTATTCAATAACAACCCTTTCATAACAGCTGCTCTTTCTGTAAGACTTTCCATATTTACAAATATTTCTCCGTAAAGGAGAGCCCACACTTTATCTTTTGTATAATAATAATACAAGGCAGCATTATAATAATTGCCTGCATGTGCAGGATCTTCTTTAATGCCTTTTTCCCATTCACCAATAGCTGCATAATCCTTTTTGGCCCACAAAAATTCACCGTATTCACTGTACAAAGCGCCACTTTTTGGAAATTTTTTAAGCGCTTTTTTGTACATTTTCTCAGCCTCTTTTACTTCTTCCAATGCCTTGTACACATTACCTGCTATCTGGTAGGTTGTCACTTCTATATCATCCTGGTCTAATAGCCTTTCAACTCCCTCGCGGGCTTTGGCATAATCGCGTTTGTAGTAATAAGAAAGTACCAGGTCTTTCTGCAAATCGAGGTTTTTAGGATCATTTTGAAGCGCCCTGTTCAGAACAAGTATGGCATTGTCAAAATCACCGGATCGCATGAATCTCCTTGCTGTTTCCTGCAGATCAACATCCTGAGCATAGACAGACGTCAGGGATGAAATAAAAACAGCAATTACAAAAACCAATTTTTTCATAAATC
>MWVX01000627.1_pt1 | contig 11475 bp, 16 predicted proteins | sample 1047311 | NCBI WGS metagenome assembly MWVX01 (sample SAMN06349984, study PRJNA376086) | soil metagenome | isolation source: MtG-4 sample Antarctic (ecotone) soil | place: Antarctica | collected 2015-01-13
CTCGCCACCGATTGCCCATCAATCACTTTTTGCACCGTATTTCGCTTAAATTCAGCGTCATATTTTCTTTTCATACTCTCATTCTATCAAAGAGAGTTTTTTCTCCACTTTTATTAGACCATCTCATCACGAAAATGGTTGTGTGTTCATAGGTGTATGAAGTTGGTTGTTGTGTTTGTTGTGTTTGTTGTGATCTGTTTTAGTTTTAGATCAGTTGTTGTGTGTTTGTGTTTATGTTGTAGTTTGTGGATTGTAATAAGTGTAAGGAGAATTATGATTAGGTTTCATGGATTGTTTCATGAGTTTAATCATGGTCTGGTTTGTTTTTGGGTTTTTCTTTGGTCTTTGGATTGCTTGGCATTTCTACAAGACATATAGTTTTTTTTCTGGCGGCTGCCATCGGTATTAAAAATACAAAAGAGAGAGTATTCAGACCCATCCTGATTTTTTAATTGGTTCTTGTCCGTTGACTAGCTTGGAGCCTGTCAGCTTAATGAAGACCAATTAAGATGAAAGGTGTTTTATGCACGATGAAGAAATATGTCCTTCTTGTTTGAGGGATGAGATTAGCGCGTTAGATGAGCAGTTAGTGGAGTTGGATAAGTTCGTTAATCTGCTATCTAATATGATCCTGCTGTTAGGAGTTAGTGTCCTGTATTCGTTGTTGAAATAGTTTAGTTTGGTTAAATAGTCCTTTCATCTACGGTCTTATAATTGTAGCTGACATCCAAGCGAGTAAAGGACTGCGGCTATTAATAAAATCATGATTCGCCACGCCCGAAGCCTGATACGGTTTGAGGTTGATTTGTTATTATTAGGGGTAGGTGAGATTGTCTTTGCCTTAGATGTCAAAGGCACGTCTTTATGGTCTAAATGATTGCCGTCGCAGAGATTGCGGAGGTAGCAGGGGCAGTCTTGCCAAAAGAAAACCGCTGGTGAGGCGGTTTCTTTATTTGTAGGATGATTGCAGATTGTTTTTGTTGCTGTTTAGTGAGAAGTAGGTTCTATCAGTTTTTTTATACGATTGATTTCTTCGATTAGTTCATTGATTTTGTCTGTTAAGTCTAAGTCGTAGTATTCTCCGATTTGGATTGGTTTTAATTTTTCTATCATTGGATTATTTTTTTAATTGGTTGTCGTGGAAGTAGTCTAGTAAGAAGTCTATTAGTTTCATACTGGTTTTTTGTCCGGTTTGATATTTAGTCATATTGAATCTTTGTAAGGATTTCTTATAGATATTGGTTGTTGTGATTTCAAGTAGAGTTTTAGTTTCGTTCATTGTTTATTTGGTTAAATGTTGAATGTTGATTTTTTATATGGATTCTACGCTCTATTGTGTTGCCATAGAATTTGCAGTTATAGAATCCGCAAGGCATATAGTCGTCATTGCCGAATATGGTTTTTGAGTTTAGTTTTAAGCCTTTGAGGGCATCTAGGTTTTCTTGTAAGGTCATATATTTTTAGTTATTGATTAAAATTTTTATCTTTAGTGTAACTTCCTGATGGTTTGTTATAAGCGGGTTTGCGCGGGGTTTGTTCATAAGTGTTGATATATCCATATCCGTTGCATTTTTGGCAGAGGTCATAAGCTCCTAAGCCTTTACAGTATTTGCAGATTTCTTTGGTCATACAATTTTATTTAATAATAAGATTATAAATACAAATTCAGTGATGGCTATACCGACCGTTAGCCAGATGAATGGTGGTAGTTTCTTTGGATGTTTTTGAGTGCAGAATGTTTCCTCTCCATTGAATTTGTGGTGAATGTGAGTACCGTCAGATAAGGCGGTATAGATTGGTCTGTTGTAAGTCATATATTTATTTATTTAATTCTTCAGCGCATTCAGGGCAAGAATCCCCAACATACATATTTCCGCAGATTTCACAGGTAGGAAAGTCGTTAGGCTTGAGCATTGATTTATTTGTTTCTGCCTTGTGAGGCGTTAGTAATCTATATATCTATTATATGTTAAATATAATAAGTATGCAATAGTCTAACCTGTTGATAACTAATGATTTACGCTTAAATAAGCAAGAAGAAATAGATTAGATAATCGTGTATAATAAAGAAAAGCAATAAGCCATTAAAAGTTACTACGAATTGAAAACTCTCTTAAGCGGGTTGGTACATCGTAGTATGCCCTCTTAGGAGAGTTTTTTATATGAAACCAAGCGGAAAACATTGGGATAATTTCAAAGAATTACATTCAACTGCTACATGGATGTGGGTAGAGGAAAATTTTGGAAAAGCAATTTCACGAGACGATTTTATAATTGCTCACGAAGATACCTGTAAATCTAGAAAACATACATATGAATACTGTGCTAAAGATTTATTCAAATTCCTAACAAAATGGAACTGGATTAAAGACGCTTCTAAATCTAAATAGGTTTGGCAGCGTTTTTATTTTATATAAAAAGAAATTAGCGACTGCAATTTAAATGTAGAGGGTCGCTCGACAGATAAGCTCTACAACCTCAATCCCTCACAGCCCGACGGCTCATTGGAAACAGGTAATAAATACATCTGATAGGAATGTTACAAAAGAGTGCCACGCCCAAAGGGAAGAAGCACCGGCGAGTAATTCCGATTATATCGTTTAAGTTCTATCTGCAATTCCTCCGGGATTAAAACGGATACAGGAACTAAGTTGATTGGTTTGTCTCTGGGCAATACCTTATCCCAACACGCCCTCTTGCTATTGGAATTAATATATATAAATGAAAGAAGAAAAATTACCTAAATTAAGTAAGTATGAACATCAATTAGCTATTGCTTTAATAGATTCATTACAATCGTGGAAAAGTAGTACAGCAGTTACAACAGGTGAATTTTATAAACTCGTTAAAAGATTATCAAATATTAAGCGTAGATAATCGCCGCAGAAGTTATTTTAAATAAGCAATAAATAACTTTACAAATAGGTAGAAAGGATTATTATATTAAGAAATGTAATTCGGCATTTGTCCGCCGGTGAATTGATTAAATAATGTTTTGGCAGCGATTTACCTGTTGCGTCTAATTAATTATGCGGAACTAATTCTGCCCAAATCAAAGTTCGGCGTTTCTTGTTGTTTGAGAGTTTTCGGCTTACAGGCTATCTTTAATATATGAAAGCGATAGTCCGAGAGTTGGGAAATATCTTCTTTATTATTTTAGGCATTCTTTCGGCGGGAATGGGTTTGAAAGGTTTTTTGCTGTCAAGCGGCTTTATTGACGGCGGCGCGACGGGCGTTTCTATGTTGTTGTCGAACGTGGTGGGTTTGCCGTTGTCCGTTTGGCTTTTAATTATCAATCTTCCGTTTATCGCTCTCGGTTATCGTCAGATTGGCAAAAAGTTCGCCGTTAAAAGCGCATTGGCGATTTTCGGTTTAGCAATTTGCCTTGCCGTCATTAAATATCCAGATGTTACGCCCGACAAATTTTTAACTGCCGTCTTCGGAGGCTTTTTTATCGGTGCCGGTATCGGTCTTGCTATTCGCGGCGGCGCGGTTCTGGACGGAACGGAAATCGTGGCATTGCTCGTCAGCAGGAAAAGTCATCTTTTGAAAGTCGGCGATGTCATTCTCATCTTAAACATCTTTATTTTCTTAACCGCCGCTTTCTTTTTGGGAGTTGACACGGCTTTATATTCAATTCTCGTTTATGCGGCAGCTTCTAAAACGATTGATTTTATACTTCACGGTATTGAGGAATATACGGCAATTACTATCATCTCGCTGAAAAACGACGAAGTAAAAGAAGCCATCATAAATCGTCTGCATCGCGGTGTAACGGTTTATAGAGGTCACGGAGGCTTGGGCAGCAGAGGCGTTAGCACTTCCGAGCAGGAAATTCTTTACTGCGTAGTAACGCGGTTGGAAATCGGAAATATCAAAAATGTCGTTCGAGAAATAGACCCGACGGCATTTATTACGACACATTCGTTGTCAGATGTCGAAGGCGGGTTAATCAAGAAGTCTGCTTTACATTAAAGACACGCCGAACAATTCAATGGACGTGAGGGTGGACTTATCCCCAGCCTCGGTATAAAAGGTGTATAATACAGATAAGTCATTAACTTGCTTATAAATGGATAACTCACAACTATCAGATATACAGGAAATGACTATGATACTTGCTCAATACAAATCACTTTACTTAAAGAATCCTACCCAAGCGGAAATAAGCTCTATTTTTAAACAAAGAAAAGAGATCAGAAATTCGCCGCAAAATCCAATTCAACCAATAAAACAATTATTTTAATTAATGAAAACACCTTGGGGTTATGAAATAGCCATTCCATATTTTATCTGCTTGAGATTTTCTAAAGCATTTTTAGAATTTTCAATCAAATACAATACTAAGTGGAGAACGCTATATATCCCAATTAAGCAGTTATTCTAAAATATGCCCTCGTAGTAATGGCGTAGTTAATTAATAAAGAAAGGAAACTTCATGAACGACGAAAACACAACAGAAGTTACCGAAACCGAGGAAACTCGAACGGAAACAACTATCGAAGAAACTCCATCTTCAGATACTCAAGCACAGCAATAGTTTATTTACTTGGCTAGTCTAAATTGGCTAGTCAGTATAAGTAAGTTATTCAATGGCAGACGTTGGCAGACCAACCAAAATGATACCGGAAGTTATCGGGAAATTAGAAGAGATATTTGCGCTCGACGGTACAGTTAAAGAAGCGTGTTTTTATGCGGGTATCAATCCCGATACTTATTACACATTCGTTAAGGAAAATCCAAAATATTCCGAGAGATTTGATTTACTGCGGGAAACACCTGTTTTAGCCGCTCGCAGAACTATCGTTAATTCCCTTAAAAATCCTGATAACGCTTTTAAATATATGGAACGGAAACGAAAGAACGAATGGAGCTTGCGTATTGAAAACACAGGCGCAGACGGCAAAGACTTAATCCCAACGCCTATTCTTGGCGGAATAACCTCACCCTCAAATGAAGACGAAGGAACAAATCCAAGCGTACAATAAAGAATATTTTTCCAGACCAGAAGTTATCGCAAGAGCAAAAGTTCGTAACGCTCAACCTCATATAAAAGCTCGCAGACAGGCATATAAGAAAACAGAACAAGGAAAAGAAGCAGAAAAACGCTCAAAGGTTAAAAATTGGGATAAACGGTTGTTGCGACTTCAAATTAATCGTTTGAAAAGTCGGTATGGTATTACTCCAGAAGATTATGACCAAATGCTTAAAGAGCAGAATGGTGTTTGTGCTATATGCAAGGTAAGGAAGAAAGAAAAACTGCATATTGACCACGACCATAAAACAGGGAGGGTTCGTGGTTTATTGTGCGGTGCTTGCAACAGGGCGTTAGGTTTACTCAAAGATAATACTGACTTTCTGAACAAAGCTATTGAATATCTTCAATAATGTTCACAAAGACCACCGCTGTCACTAAAATACTCAATCTCAAAAAGCGATTAAAGATTATTCAGGGCGGCTCCTCGGCTGGTAAGACAATTGCTACTTTATTGATTCTTACTGATATTGCTCAATCCCAAAAAGGGAAACTAATTTCCGTCGTCAGCGAAACTATCCCCCATCTTAAAAGAGGTGCTATCCGTGATTTCTTAGCCATAATGCACCAGCATAATTACTATAAGGAATCCCAATGGAATAGAACCGATTATATTTATACTTTTGAAACAGGCTGTCAGGTCGAATTTTTTAGTGCTGATAACGAAAAAAGAGTAAGAGGTCCACGACGAGATATTCTATTCCTGAATGAAGCAAACAATGTTCGTTATGAAACTTACACACAACTTGCCATTAGAACGAACGAATCAATTTATATTGACTATAATCCAGTAAATGAGTTTTGGGTTCACGAGGATGTTATCCCAAATTTGGAACATGATTTCATTATCTTAACTTACAAGGATAACGAAGGGTTGCCCGAATCAATCGTTAAAGAACTTGAATCAAGAAAACATAATAAGAACTGGTGGCAGGTTTATGGACTCGGACAGCTAGGGGAGATTGAATCACGAATCTTTACCGGCTGGAATATCGTTGATAGAATACCGGAAGATGCAAGGCTTGAAAAGTACGGCTTGGACTTCGGTTATACAAACGATCCTTCAGCTATCGTTGCCGTTTATTATTATAATGACGGTTATATCTTAGACCAGATAACATTTCAGAACGGCTTATCTAATCGCCAAATTGCCGATATACTGAAAGGCAAGGACAGGGCAACAGTTGTTGCAGATTCAGCCGAGCCTAAATCAATCGATGAGATTAAAGGCTATGGCATCCCTATAGTTCCATCAGTTAAAGGAGCGGGGAGTGTCTTACAGGGAATACAATTTGTACAGGAGCAGAACATATCAGTTACCAAGCGCAGCCTAGATGTGATTAAAGAGTACCGAAACTATGTCTGGATGACTGACAAGAACGGCAAGATAATCAACGAACCAGAGCATACTTACTCGCACTCAATGGACGCAATTCGTTACGCCTTCTCGATCAGGAAGCGAACCCCCAGCATCAGTTGGGTATAATGTATATATAGCACTTACTAACCAATAACTATTGGGGGAGTAATGGGCGATCATTGCTAATCTCTAGACTACTCACTCCTCTACTCTATCCCCCGCGACTGACGACTCACTTTTACCCCTATCCCCTCTTGAAAGGTGTGTCACTAATGGCTTAAATAAGCCAAGTTCCAAAATCATCACTCCCCCGAACAATTTATTGAAGAGGGGACTAAAAATACTAATTAAACCTCACATAAATGGGATTATTCGATAATCTGTTCGGCAGAAAGAAAACACACTACAGCCTTAATGAATTTGCCCGCATAATATCCAGCGGACAATGGAATAACCAGGCGCAAATGAACCAGTACGAGAGTTCATTGTATGTTTATGCTGCCATAAATAAAATCGCTCAAAAGGTATCCGATGTTCAGCTAAAGCTATTTGAAATACAGAACTCTAAAGGCGATGTTAAAGAGCATCCATCGCACGAGATAATTGATCTTCTATACAGGGTAAACCCCTTCCAGACCCGCTCGGAGTTCTGGAAAATAACCATGATTAACTTAAAGCTGACTGGCGAAGCCTTCTGGTTAAAGGTGCGTGACGGACGAGGCAAGGTGGTTGAATTATGGAATCTGCGCCCTGACATGATGACGATTTATTCAGACCCGAATAAATACATTAAAGGTTATATGATCCGCAAGGCAGACGGCACAGAGATTAATTTTGAACCGCAGGATATTATTCAGTTCAAACAGCCTAACCCGCTTGATACTTACCGTGGGCTTTCACCGCTAAAGCCTTCACAAAGCAGAATACAGACCGAAGAATACGCAACCAATTTCCAGCGCGAATTCTTCTTAAACAATGGGCGACCCGATGCCTTACTTATTTCAGAGGATATGCTTGCCCCTGAGCAGCGTGACGAGCTACGTTCTGGCTGGAGCGCACGACATCAAGGTAAAGGCAAAAACTCCAAGATAGGCATTCTTGAAGGCGGCATGAGCTACCAGCAGGTATCCGTTACCCAGAAGGAAATGGATTATATTGAATCCCTTAAATTTACCCGTGATGATATTCTCGTGGCTTTTGGCGTGCCTAAATCAGTTATTACCACCGATGACGTAAATCTAGCCAATGCCAATTCAGGGCTTAGAACATTCCTATCTGAAACGATCAAGCCTGAAATATCTCAATTAGTCGAGGTAATTAACGAAATGCTGGTTATTCCTGACTTTGGGGAGCGTTTCTATGTGGATTTTGAAGACCCTACCCCTGAAGATCGTGATATGCAGCTCAAGGAATATACGGCTGGATATGGCAAATGGCTGACTACTAATGAAATTAGGGAAGGATTGAACCTAGAAGCAGTAGCAAACGGCGACGATTTACCAGACGCAACCGCACCGAAAACAGTTCCGGTTATTCCTGAACCGCAGCCTGAAAAGGTTTTTAGAGGTAAAAGCGCATTACAGGCTAAATTGAAGATGATGGAAAGTATTGTTGAAGATGTGAAGAAAAGCGTTAAATCAGCAAAGACTAAAGGCAAGGAATCTTTGCTTAAATCAGCAGAAGTGCGGGAAAGCTACAAAGCCTTTATCAATAAGAAAATCGACAAACGTGCCGAGAAGTTCCAGAAGCAGGTATTAACCGAATCTGAGAAACAGATGGATAGGGTATTGAAAACACTTAGTACCAAATCTATTGTTAAGGACTTTGATTTTGACAAGAAAAAGGAAAATGAAATCTTTACCGAGCTGGCACTGCCGTTTATGAAGGAAGCCGCCAAAGAAGCAGGACAGGAAGCATTAGAATTAGTTGGGTTAGGGGAATCGTTCTCTTTTACTGAATTACTGGAAAAGCGATTAAAGGAACGAGCTAAGTTCTTTGCTAAATCCGTAAACGATACGACCTTAGAAAAACTAAGCCGTGTACTGGCGGAAGGTATTAATGCTGGTGAAGGGATCACTGAATTAACAAATAGAGTGCAAGGCGTTTACAAAGAGTTTCCTACCTACCGAGCTGAAACGATTGCCCGCACAGAATCTACCGCCGTTAATAATGAAGGATTCCTTGAAGCATACAAGCAAAGCAAAGTCGTTAACTCAAATGAGTGGTTATCGAGTCATGACAACCGCGTTAGATTGGAGCATCAGGAATTGGATGGCGAAATCGTGCCAGTTGGTAAAAACTTCTCAAACGGACTTCCTTATCCGCAAGAACCTAATTGCCGATGCGTACTCGTGCCTTCGATTTGAGATTATGAATATAAACTAAGCCCCGCTATTTAATTTGCTATAATAATGACAAGAGTAGAAAAACTAATCGAATATCTCCGCAAGCGCTCTGAACTCATAGATAAATCAGATAAAGGCAGTATTGAAATTAACTTCTCAGGCGATAAGATAGTTCCTTCCATCAAAATCTTTGACGAGATTAAATAAATTTAATTAAGCGTAACTTTCTAAACAAAGGCGTATGACTCAAACCGAGTTGTACGCTTTAATTTTTTATGCAATACAAACAATTACTTGTAGAACTCAAAGGGATCAACGATGAGAGCTACACAATCAAAGGCGTATTCTCAACCGCCGATGAAGACCGACACGGAGAAATAGTAGACCAGAAAACATGGCAGCTTAACGATTATTTGAAGAATCCTGTTGTTTTGTTTGGTCACGATCATAATCAGCCAGCTATCGGTAAAGTTACCAGCCTTTTCTTTAATGAATCGGGAAATTTGGAAGGCGAGATACAGTTTGCCGCCAAAGAATATGAATTTGCCAATACTATCTTCAAGCTCTACAAGGGCGGGTTTATGAGGGCTTTCTCTGTCGGCTTTCAAAATGAAGTTGTTGAATATGATGATGCCAACAACAAAGTAACATTAAAGCGCAATACCCTGTTTGAAATATCTACTGTTAATGTTCCAGCCAATCAGCTTGCCATTGCTAAATCAAAAGGCATTGATACCGCTCCGCTAGAAAAGCACATGGCTAATGCTATCTCTACGCCAGTAGTGGAAAAAGAAGGACGAGTGTTATCCGCTAAAAATAAGACTGTAATTATCAACGCTATTGATGCGCTGAATAAGCTCATTGATGCCGATGAATCAAAATCCATAAGTAACGATACTGCTAATCAACCCCAAAAGGTCGAAACCCCTACAAGCAAGGGCGTTCACACAAATCCCGCAAAGATTATAAATCAGGTGGTTCGCAACCTGCTTGCACAAAAGCGAAATCTCTAAATAACTAAATTCTCTCTCACATGAATAATGATGAAAACCCTGCTGCATCAGCTGAAGCTGGCGAAGTAACACCTGTTATGACACCGGAAGAAACTCCAGAAGAAGTTGATGAAAAGGCTTTACAAGACTTGTTCCAGACTAAAGCTCTAGAAGCAATCAATGCTCGTGCCGATGAATTTGCCAAGACTTTCTTAAATGAAGTAGGCAAACAACGTGCTAAAGCAATTGATACTGGTCGCCCTGCTAAAGATGAAAACCACAACATCACCAAGCAATGGCTTACTGCCGTTGTCGGTCGTGATGTTACCCAGCTAAAAGCAATGTCCACTGGTGTTGACGCTTCAGGTGGATACACTGTACCTACGATTATCTCTAACGAGATTATCCGCAAAGCTACTACCGATTATGGTGTAGCTCGCAGACTGTTCTCAGTCCGAAACTTTTCGGGTCCGGGTAATGAAGTTCAGCTTTTCACCGAAGGCGACGAAGCTGTTGCTTTCTGGACTGATGAAGGAGCAAAGAAATCATCTACCGGCATCACTCTTGGAATTATCACTCTCGGCTTGAAAAAGCTGGCTGCGATTGTTCCATTTACCGATGAATTGCTCGAAGATTCTTCACTGAATCTAACTGAATTAATTTCAACTTCTGTTGCTCGCGCAATCTCTAAGAAAGAAGATGCTGCTTTCTTCTCTGGTACTGGCACTCCTTACACTGGTCTGTTTAACGACACCACTGTAAACATCGTTCGTTCTGGAAGCACAACGATGACTACCATTACGACTGACCTTTTACAGGACGTAATTGACGCTACTCCTTCCGAGTATGCCGCTAATGGTCAATTCTTGCTTAACCGTACATTCATGTCCGTTTACCGCAAGATGAAAGACACAACTGGACGCTACTTGTTCAATGATGCAACCGCTGGTACTCCAGCTTCGTTGATGGGCTATTCAGTAATCGTTTCTGATATTGCTCCAACCGTAGGCGCAGCAGGCGTAAACAAGCCGATCCTTGCTTTCGGTGACTTCAAACGTGCCGCAACCGTTGCCACTAAAGGTGGATTAGCTGTGAAATTGCTTGATCAAGCGACTGTTTACGACACTGACAACTTGACTGAATTAAATCTTGCCCAGCAAGATATGACCGCTCTGCGTTTCGTAGAACGTGTCGGATTCAAAATTGTTGATCCTACTGCCGTAACTGTCTTAAAGACCAACGCTTCTTAATTCGCTGGTTTATCTAGCCTTTCATTCTTGGAGGGCTAGTTTAAGCCTACGATTATGGACTGCGAAAAACCCTTTACCAAAACCCCATCGCCATACTCTAAGCGCAACAGTCCATTTACCGCTATCGCTGATGCCTATTCCTGCTATACGTTGCGCCTTTTGTTGCTAGAAGATGGCACTAATCTGCTGCTCGAAAGCGGCGTAACCATTGCCCTATGAGTAAAAAAATTAGCCAGCTCACCGAGCTAACTACCGTTCTCGACAGCGATCTTCTGGCGGTGGTAAATAACGGCGAAACAAAGAAGGTAACAAAGGCGAATCTCTTAAAAGAAATTACATCAACTTCCTTTGTAGACGGAGAGATACCAGCAGGATCAATTAACGGAACGAACACGGTCTACACCACTGCTTTTAATTTCATTACAGGCTCAACTCATGTTTTTCTAAACGGTATTCGCATCGCCAGAGGTTCATCATTGAACAAGTAGCGTCC
>MWVX01000628.1_pt1 | contig 11461 bp, 8 predicted proteins | sample 1047311 | NCBI WGS metagenome assembly MWVX01 (sample SAMN06349984, study PRJNA376086) | soil metagenome | isolation source: MtG-4 sample Antarctic (ecotone) soil | place: Antarctica | collected 2015-01-13
GTGTATACGTGACAGCACTTATACACCGTCGGCGGAAGAATTTGCCGAATCCGGGCTGCGTCCCGAAGAGGTCAGCGACCGCCTGTTTTATATGAATGTCGGTTGCGATGCCTGCAATCACACGGGTTATCGCGGCAGAACGGCGATTCACGAACTGCTCGATATGTCGGACGCGATTCGTGAAATGATTATTGACCGCCGACCGGGTTCGGAAATCCGCCGCCAAGCCGAAAAAGACGGTCTTTCATCTCTGCGCGAATCAGCACTTAAAAAACTTTTTTCCGGCGCAACTACTCTACACGAGATAAATCGTGTAACTTTTGTTGAAGAAATTCGGTAAATATCGGAAAATAAGCTTGATTTTTCGGAGTCAAGGCTTTTTAAATTTTTTAAATTAACGTGGAAATACAATTTAAGCTAAAGTTTTTTTGCTTTTATTGAAATTTTTTCGGCGGTAAAGCTGCAAATCTGCCGAATGGCGAATAGAGAAATCACTGAAAAGAATGTTAATCAAGCGGTTGGGCAAATGGAAAGTAATTATCGTAATCATTTCTCATATATTTTTCTTTGTATCTTTTTCATCCAAGGTTTAATTTTCGCTCAAACTGCCAGCCAAACGCCTGAAAACGAACCAAAAAAAACAGCCGAATCCGAAACAAATCTAATACATCTCGGTGATTTGATTGACGTTGACGTTATCGGAAGCCTCGAATACGATTGGCGCGGAACACTGAATCCCGAAGGTTTTTTAGACGGAATTAATTATGTTGAAAATCCGGTCTACGCGCTCTGTCGAAGCGAAGAAGATGTCGCTGACACCGTTGCCAATGCATACGGCAAAATTTTGCGCGAGCCGAAAGTCGTCGTCAAAATTCTCGACCGTTCAAAGCGTCCTTTTTCGGTTCTTTATGGAGCGGTTAAAACGCCGCAACGCTTTCAAATTAGCCGTCTAGTTGCGTTAAATGAGTTGATAGTGGTTTCCGGCGGTTTTACGGACAAGGTCAGCGGCGAAATTCAAATTTTTCGCCCGCAGAATCTGAATTGTCTGACGAAAATAATCGAAAAACCACAGTCTTCCGATGAAACTGCATTGAGTCAGGAAAAATATGTTCCCGCCCGCCAAGACAACGGTTCACAATATATCAACATCAAAATCAGTGATTTGCTGAAGGGAAAAGCGGAAGCTAATCCGCAAATTTTAAGCGGCGATATTATAACGGTTCTGGAAGCCCAGCCGATATATATCATCGGCGGCGTTGCTAATCCAAAACAAATTTCGACGCGCTCGCAGATGACGCTTTCCCGCGCCATCGCCAGCGCGGGCGGCGTAACCAAAGACGGCGACGGGAAAAAGATTACAATTTTTCGCCGTGCCGGCAGTGAAACAAAAATAATTGAAGCTGATTTGGAAAAACTTAAAATTGACCAAACCGCCGATATTATTTTGCAAGCCTTTGATATAGTCGAAGTAGCACAAACGGGACGGAACAAAACAAAATTTCCTCCGGTTATCAAGATTGCTGACACAGCCGAAAAAAATTCGGCAAATTTGCCTTTAAGGATAATTGACTGAACGAGACTGCAGTCAATATGCCCGCGTGAGCAACGGAAAACCTTTGCTTTCCTTGAGCCGATTTACAATAAAAAATCGGTTTTTTTTGAAAATCTTATTTTTTTAATTGTTCAAAAAACAAAAATCTGTTATCAATAGATATTAAACTCTTAAATTCTCAAGAGATTATTTAAAAATAATATGGCAGAAAAGCAAAGTAGATTTAGCCGCCGCACGATTGCACTTTTTTGGCTGGTGTTGGTTGGCATTGTTATCGGCGGTTTGATTGTTTTTGAGCAAATCGCGCTTCTTTATGTTTTAGCAACACTCGCTTTGGTGATTTTGCTCCTAGTTGTCGCATTTGCTGATTTGAAAAAAGTCGGCAGAGAAAATATCGAAGGGTTCGCAGTAAAGCAATAGTAAATTGTAAGTTTAATGTTAAAACCAATCAAAATTTTTTTAGTTTTGCTGTTGTTGATTAGTTTTTCTTTTTCAACAATGGCTTATACGACGCAGTTTGCCGATGAAGCAGAAACAGTTCGCCTTCATTGGAAAAACGGCACGATTCCGATTGCTCTTTCAACATCTTTTCTGAAACAAAATCCGAATCTAAAGCCCGACAGCGATGTGATTAGCGTGGTTCAGCGTAGTTTGAAAACTTGGGAAAAGGTCGCCAATATAGAATTTGAATTAGTTATTGCGGACGAACAATCGGTCAGTCCGTCAGGAAAATCCGGCGACGGAATAAGTCTGATTACCATTGCTCAAACATCTGAAAATCTTGCTATCTTCGGCAGCGACACAGAAGAAGTTTCCGCCCGCACGCGCATTTTTTATAACGGCAAGGGTTTTATTACCGAAGCCGACATCATATTAAATCCATATCAGCAATTTTCAACCGATGGTTCAATCGGATACTTCGATCTGGAAGCCACGCTGACGCACGAAATCGGTCATCTGCTTGGGCTTGCACACTCTTCGGTTTTCGGCGCGACGATGTGCGCTCATCAGGGCAAAAACGGTATTTATAATTTGCCGAATTTTAGTTCGCGCACTTTAGGCGAAGACGATATTGCGGGCATTCGGGCTTTATACGGCGCGAAAAACACAGAAGATAGCTGTTGCGGAATAATTAGCGGCAAACTTTTGCTGGCAAACGGCAAGGCGGCGAAAAAATTTCAAGTTTGGGCGGAAGAAACCGAATCCGGTCGAATAATGGCGGGCGTTCTGACAAATGCAGAAGGTAATTTTCGGATTGAGGGTTTGCAAGGCGGAGAATATAGTATTTATGCACAAGCCTTGAGCGAAGGCAAATTTTCGATCTCGGCGGAAGAACTCGGCAAAGTTAATGTAACGAAAGGCAAAACTTTTATCCTTTCTCAAAAGTTGAGTGGCGGCGCGAAAAACTTTGATGTCCAATATGTCGGTTTTAACGGACAGATTTCTGAACTTGCCGTGCCGATTAATGGCGGAAAATCATATTTGGTTTATGTCGGCGGTAAAAATCTGGACCCAAACAATTTTAAAATTGGCTTTAATTCTCCGTTTATCAGCCTTACGCCAAATTCCATTACTCGACATGATTACGGCGCGGAACTTTCGGTCATAAGTTTTGAAATAAAAGTTGATTCCAAAACTCCCGCCGGTGAATACAGCTTTTTTGTCCAATCGAAAAACAATGAAACCGGTTTTATTGTCGGCGGTCTGACGGTAGAAAGTTTTGTAAATCCTTGGAATAGCTACTTTTTATTAGGAGATGAATAATCCCAAAAAATTTTAAAAATTTCTACTTGCAATTTTATTTTCAATGCGTATAATCTATAACTGTTCACCTCCCCGGTGAACATTTGGTCACGAGGGGTGAGGACTTGTGACCTAGGGGCGACGGTGTGGGAGACGTCGCCCTTTTAATTTTTAAATTTTGCCGCCTTCTTTTTCAAAAACACTCAAAATTAAAATAGTTTTATAAATCAGGCTTGACCAAAACATAATTAAGCGTAAAATTTGTATGTTATTCGGATAAAACTAAAATAAAAAATCTGACCTTCGATATTTGTGTCGGCAAAAAGTAAAACCTGTTTAATTACTGAATAGACTGCGGATGCCAATGCGTCTGGCGGTCTTTTATTATTTAAAACTGATATGGAGAACAAAAAAGACAGCCGCTTTAAAAAATGGTTGTTAAAAGGCGTAAGAGAACCCGAAGGACCGCACGAGCAAGAAGGCAAACACGAACAACATTCGTGGTGGAAGGTAATGTGTCTGACGGGCGTTGATTATTTTTCGACGCTCGGTTATCAGCCCGGCATTGCATTTTTGGCGGCGGGCGCGTTGTCGCCGATTGCAACTTTAGTTCTGGTTCTTTTGACATTGTTCGGCGCGCTGCCGATGTATAGACGGGTGGCGGAGGAAAGTCCGCACGGCGACGGCTCAATCTCGATGCTGGAAAATCTGCTCTCGCGTTGGAAAGGTAAAATATTTGTGCTTGCCCTACTCGGTTTCGTCGCTACGAGTTTTATTATCACCATCACGCTTTCGGCGGCGGACGCAACCGCTCACATCGTTGAAAATCCATTTGTTCTAAGCCATCTTTCATTTCTTAATCATAAAATTATTGTAACGCTTATTCTCATCGGATTTTTGGGCGCGGTTTTTCTAAAGGGATTTAAAGAAGCAATCGGCATTGCGGTTATAATTGTTATAATTTATTTGTTGCTCAATATCGCAGTCATTAGTGTTTGTTTATACCAGATATTTGTGGTTCAGCCTGAAACTATTCCGAATTGGAGCGCGATGTTGTGGGGACATCCAAGCGTTGAAGGAAGCATTTTTGCGATGGTGTTGGTTTCACTTCTTCTATTTCCGAAACTTGCGCTTGGGCTGTCGGGATTTGAAACTGGCGTAGTGGTAATGCCTTTGATTGCCAGCGGCGAAGAGCTTTCAGATAAAGATAAATTTTCCATTCACCAATCAAGGTTGCCTGACACAAAACTGACGGAAAAAGCCGAAAAGGAACTTGCCGGTCGGATTCGCAACGGGAAAAAACTTTTGAGCGGCGCGGCGTTGATAATGAGTGTGATGCTGATTGGAAGTAGTATTGTTACGACAATGTTAATTCCGGCTCAAGAATTTCAAGAAGAAGGCGAAGCTAACGGACGCGCGCTTTCCTATCTTGCTCATAATTATATGGGTGATATTTTCGGAACAATTTACGACATCAGCACAGTTACGATTTTATGGTTTGCCGGCGCGTCCGCTTTAGCCGGACTTCTAAATATCGTGCCGCGTTATCTGCCGCGTTACGGAATGGCTCCCGATTGGGCAAAAGCGACGCGACCTTTGGTGCTTGTTTTTACGGCGATTGCTTTTCTCGTTACGATTGTTTTCAAGGCTGACGTTGACGCGCAAGGCGGCGCGTATGCGACCGGCGTTTTGGTTTTGATGAGTTCGGCGGCGGTTGCCGTAGCAATTTCCGCGTGGAGAAACTCGGAAAAAAAATGGATTGGCTTTTTAATTATCACGCTTATTTTCTTTTACACAACCGCAGTTAACATTATCGAACAGCCTGAAGGAATCAAAATCGCATCGCTATTTATTCTCGGCATTATCGCCACTTCCTTTGTTTCCCGCGCTCTGCGTTCAACCGAAGTGCGCTTTGAAGATATTGAACTTGATGAAAAGGCGCAGGAATTTCTTGATGAACTGGCGGAAGGTGAAATTCGGATTGTTACCAATCGGCGTGAAGCCGGCGATGTTGCCGAATATCGTTTTAAGGAACATGAAAAACGAGTTGACAACCACATTCCTTCGAGCGACCCGATTCTTTTTTATGAAATTGACCTGGGTGACGCTTCGGATTTTAAGGGAAAACTGAAGATTCGCGGCGTTGATGTCGGAGGCTATAAAATTTTGCGAACCGAATCACCGGCAGTGCCAAATGCAATTGCCGCGCTTCTTCTTTATTTACGCGACAAAACAGACAAAATTCCGCACGTTTATTTCGGTTGGAGCGAAGGCAATCCGATAGCTTATTTAATCAGATATATCATTTTCGGTGAAGGCGATACCGCGCCCGTTACGCGGGAGATTTTGCGCCAAGCCGAAGAAGACCCAGAACTCAGACCAAATGTTCACGTTGGCGGATAAACCTACGGTTGCTTTTACTAAATTTCAGGAGTATATTCTCTTTTTTGACAATTTGCTTGCCGAAGTTGTTTTATCTTAAAACAGCGCGGGGAACCCAAAATTTGGGGCTAATTATTTATAAAATAAGGAACACTTCCAATGTTCTAGCCCGACAGCTAACCTCGCAGGCGGATTGGAAGAACAAGCCAATTGGCTTTGGTATATTTATTTAGACCATAAACGCAATGACTTGCGCTTATGGTCTTTTTTTTAAATATAGAAAATGGAAAAAGTAGGAAATTCGAGTGACAATCGGTTTAAGCGTTGGCTTTTTCAAGGTGTCAAAGAAATAGAAGCACCTCACGAAAAAAAAGTAGAACATCATCAGCAACCGTGGTGGAAGGTAATGTGTCTGACGGGCGTTGATTATTTTTCGACGCTCGGTTATCAGCCCGGCATTGCATTTATTGCCGCAGGTGCGCTCTCGCCGATTGCGACAATGATTTTGATTCTTTTAACTCTGTTCGGCGCGTTGCCGATTTACAGCCGGGTGGCGGCGGAAAGTCCGAAAGGCGAGGGTTCAATTGCAATGCTTGAAGCGTTGCTGTCGCGCTGGAAAGGAAAACTTTTCGTGCTGGCACTACTTGGATTTGTAGCGACTGATTTTGTTATCACGATTACACTTTCTGCCGCCGATGCTTCGGCTCATATTCTCGAAAATCCGTTTGTTAAACTTCATCTGCCATTTCTGAATCATCCTGTTCCGGTAACTTTAGGATTAATTCTTCTGCTTGGCTTAGTTTTCTTGAAGGGATTTAAGGAAGCCATCAGCATCGCCGTTTTTTTGGTCGGAGCGTATTTGTTATTAAATTTGGTTGTTGTCGGTTTTGGGTTTTATGAAATTGCAACGCATCCCGACCTTTTTCTAAATTGGGAAAATGCGATATTTACTCACCGAACTGTCAGCGGAAATTTCGATACGCACGGAATTTTTTGGATTGTCGGAATATCTCTGCTGGTTTTTCCGAAACTTGCGCTTGGACTGTCGGGATTTGAAACCGGCGTGGCAGTAATGCCTTTGATAAAAAGCCCAAACCGTATCTTAAACACCCGAAAACTGCTGATAACGGCGGCATTAATAATGAGTTTTATGCTTATTTCCAGCAGTTTTGTAACCAGCATTATCATTCCCGAAACCGAGTTTTGTCCCGTAGTAACTTGCGGTTTTAACTCGCTTGATGACAATGTTCCGCAATACTGCTTGTGCAGTCAAGCCGAGATTGATAACAAGGTAACAAAGGAAGCAGGCAAAGCCAACGGACGCGCTCTGGCATATTTGGCGCATCAGTTTTTAGGCGATTTGTTTGGCACGCTTTACGATTTAAGCACAATTTTGATTTTGTGGTTTGCCGGAGCATCGGCTTTGGCGGGACTTCTAAATATCGTGCCGCGTTATCTGCCGCGTTACGGAATGGCTCCCGAATGGGCGCGGGCAACCCGACCTTTGGTTCTCGTTTTTATGGCAATTTGTTTTGCCATCACGATATTTTTTCAAGCTGATGTTGACGCGCAGGGCGGCGCGTATGCGACCGGCGTTTTGGTTTTGATGAGTTCGGCGGCAATTGCCGTTTCGATTTCCGCCTGGCGCAGAAAAAGCCGTTGGGCTTGGGGTTTTATCATTATTTCAATTGTTTTTATTTACACAACTCTGGTCAATGTCTATCAGCGTCCCGACGGCATCAAGATAGCTTCCATCTTTATTTTTTCGATAGTTATAACTTCATTTATCTCGCGGATAATGCGTTCAACCGAAGTGCGGATTGATAAAATTGTGTTGGACGACAAAGCGAAAGAAATTCTCAACGAAATAGCACTGGGAGAAATTCGTATCGTTACCAATCGGCGCGAAGTCGGCGATACAGCCGAGTATCGCTTTAACGAACACGAAAAACGGGTTGATAATCATATACCGTCAAGCGATCCAGTTATTTTTTATGAAATTAATTTAACCGATGCTTCCGAATTTAAGGGAAAACTGAATATTCGCGGTTACGACATTGATGGCTATAAGGTTTTGCGGACAGATTCGTCGGCAGTTCCTAATGCGATTGCGGCTTTCTTACTTTTTCTGCGCGATAAAAGCAGTAAAATTCCGCACGTTTATTTTGGCTGGAGCGAGGGCAATCCGCTCAGATATTTGCTCAGATATGTTTTGTTTGGTGAAGGCGACACCGCGCCCGTTACGCGGGAAATTTTGCGGAAAGCCGAACCTGACCCGGCACGCCGACCGAATGTTCACGTCGGCGGATGAGATTTAGTGAAAAGTGAATAGTGAAAAGTTATGGAATAACTTTTCACTATTCACTTTTCACTTTCCGCCAGATTTGGGTTCATCGCTAAAAAACAAGAACGGCAATAAACCGGACGACCTTGCGAAGGGTAAAAGGGAACGGTCGTATAAGCCGAACATTTGGCACAATAAACCGCAACTTCAATTTTTTGCTTGATGCCTTCTGCTTGGGCGGCGACAATTAAAGCCAGCCGTTCGTTTTTTGCTTGTTTGCATTCCTTACAGCGTTTAGGCGGGTTTTTCAAACCTTTATCGCGGAAGAAAATTTGTTCGCCGACTGTCCAAACAAAATCACCTCCGCAATCAATACAAAAAATATTTTCGTCCTTAAAATCCGTATCGTCGGTAAAAGTTCTTTGATTGAACTTTTTATGATTTTCTGTTTCAATCTTTGACACCGCTTGCTCCCTCATTGTTTATGTTAAAAATCAGCAAATACCGTGTTTAAAAATTCGGATTTGTAAATCTAATCTTCTAGATTCAAAACACTCTGGACTGTTTGACAAATATTTGTATGTAATACAATTGAAAGTAAAAGTTTTGTAAATTTCAAAAAATGAAAGTCAATAAACTTCAGAATAAAAAGATGTCAGTCCATTTTTTGAAACTATAACTATCGGCTGGAAGTGTCAAGTTTTGGATTTCACATTTTTTTTGACTACAATCAAGCAGTATGAAAATTTTAGTTGTCGGTTCAGGCGGACGCGAACACGCTCTTTGTTGGGCATTTAAGCAAAGTGAAAAAACGGAAAAAATCTTTTGCGCCAACGGAAATGCGGGAATTGCAGAGATTGCCGAGTGTGTCAATATCAAACCCGATGAAATCGCAGAACTCGCAGATTTTGCCGAAACGTCTCAGATTGATTTAACTTTTGTCGGCGGCGAAACATCTCTGGCTTTGGGAATCGTGGACGAATTTGAGAAACGCGGATTAAAAATTATCGGTGCCAGCAGACAAGCCGCGCAACTTGAATCGAGTAAATCTTTTGCTAAGGATTTTATGGCAAAACACAATATCCCGACCGCAAAATATAAAACCGCTAATTCCGCCGAAGAAGCGAAAGAAATTTTACAAAGGGGTTTGTTTGGTGATGAAAACGCTCCGGTTGTCGTAAAAGCCGACGGACTCGCGGCGGGAAAAGGCGTTGTGGTCGCGCAAAATCGCGCTGAAGCAATCGAAGCCGTCAGCGGACTGGAAAATCTGGTCGGAAAAAAAGCGACGGAAAAAATTGTTCTGGAAGAATATCTGACCGGCAAGGAAGTTTCGCTCCTAATGTTTGCCGACGGCAAAAATTTTGCCTTGATGCCGCCCGCCCGCGACCATAAACGTATCGGCGAAAATGACACTGGCGCAAACACGGGCGGAATGGGCGTGATTACCTACACAAATCTTTTAAACGATGAACAACAAAATGAAATTATCAAAAAAATAATCAAGCCGACATTAAACGGCACAAAACAGGAAGGATTTCCGTTTTGCGGAATTTTATTTCTCGGTTTGATGATGACCGCAACGGGCGCGAAAGTTTTAGAATATAACGTCCGGTTTGGCGACCCCGAAACACAGGCAATTTTGGTGCGGCTGGAAACCGATTTAATCGAAATTTGCCAAGCGATGCTCAATCAAAAACTTGATAACACAATTATTAAATGGAAAAAGGGAAGTTCCGTCTGCGTTGTTCTGGCATCGCGCGGTTATCCGTATAAAGTAGCAATCGGCGATTCAATTAATGGACTAAATGACGTTGCAGCGCATAAACAGGTTGTCGTTTTTCACGCCGGAACTGCCCGCAACGAAATTGATGAATTTATTACGGCAAGCGGCAGAGTTTTGGGCGTAACAACCGCCGCCCCAAACCTAAACGGCGCAATTAACCGTGCTTACAACGCCGTCAGCCAAATTTCTTTCAACGGTATGCAGTTTCGCAGAGACATCGGAAATTAGATCTACAAATGGTCTTGATTTTTTTCAGCCGTTACAAATCGGAAATTCAAATTTGCTTGCTATTTAAGTACTCTTTCAATTTGAAAATTAATTTAAGTTTCGCGCGGAATTGATAAACTTTTTCACTTTTCCAACTTTGTTACGCTATACTTGATAAAAATTTATTTGAACGGAGAATTATGAAAGAAATTAAACAAACCAGAAAACAATTAGAAACGCGCCGCGACGAAATCGAAAAACAACTTAATCTCGTTAATCAGGACGAACGCATCAAACTCGACAATGATATAGAAGAACAAGCGATTCAAATGGAACAACATGAAGTTTCTGTTACGATGGAAGAAAATCTGCGAAAGGAACTGAACTACATTGAAGAAAAATTAATGGAAATGGATGAAGACAAAGAATAATTTTTAAGAATTCAGCCACCAAATAAAACGAAGCGACACAAATTTATTATTATGTCGCTTTGATTTTTTCGGGGCTAAGTTTTATTCGGTTTTTTCTGCAATCAATATGTTATAATCGGCGCATTTAGTCTAAACTCCAATTTTCAGTTATGACAGATATATTTTCAGATTTTTTAACCGGAACAGTCAAAGGTCCCGGTGAACTGCCGCACGAATATCTTTTTATCACGAAAGACAACAAAAAGACGCGCATCGGCGAATTTGTCTATTACCGCGCAGAAGTCGGCGACGAAAAGCGGCAGATTATCGGCACCATCAAATCACGCAAACTCGTGCGAAACCTGCCCGACGTTTTCCTTTCCGACCCAAACACGCCGCCATCGCTTGTTTCATCTTTGATAGGACTTGACGGCGACGGCTGTGAGATTTACGAAATCACGGTTGAAACAATCGGCTATTTCAGCCCGACTTTGAAGGATTTTGTCAATCCGCGCATTCCGCCAAATCCGGGCGACGCGATTTTTCTTGCTGCCAGCGAAACACTCGCGCAGATGCTTTCGCCGAAACAGCACGAGCAAATCGGCTCGGCGCATATTGGAAGTCTATTGACGCGCGAAGCGGGCGAAGTTCCCGTCGTTTTGTCGGTCAAAGATGTTGTTTCAACTCATCTGGCAATTTTGGCTTCGACAGGTTCGGGAAAATCTTACACGGCGGGTGTTCTGGTTGAAGAACTGATGAATCAATATAATCGCGCCGCTGTTTTGATTGTTGACCCGCACGGCGAATATCACACGATGAGTTCGATTATGGGCAATTCGCAATTTTTCGGAAATGACAATTATCGTCCTGACGTTAAAATCTTTACGCCCGACAAAATCAAGGTTCGATTCTCGACTCTGACCGAAGCCGACGTAAAATATCTTTTGCCCGAAGGCACATCGGACAAAATGGCGCATTTTCTCTCGCAAGCCTTTCGCAAGCTGACCGATTCGCCGATGGCAAACCGCCGGCTTTGGGGTTATCACGATTTGCGCGATGCCGTATTGGAACAAAAATACAGCGACGAATCCAAAAAAGAT
>MWVX01000629.1_pt1 | contig 11449 bp, 7 predicted proteins | sample 1047311 | NCBI WGS metagenome assembly MWVX01 (sample SAMN06349984, study PRJNA376086) | soil metagenome | isolation source: MtG-4 sample Antarctic (ecotone) soil | place: Antarctica | collected 2015-01-13
CAAACGAAGATGCTGTAACGATAGCAACCCACCCAGGAACAAACACCAGTGCAAACCGATACACACCATAGCTTGCTGCAAGACCCAACAGGGGAAGCGGAAGAAGGGCAAAAAAGCCCCGCCAATTCCCAGCAACGAACCGACCAACAAGACGAAAGAAATCACGCATTCTGAATCCCCATTTCTAGGGGCACTGCTATCATGAAATCGCAGCAGCACCCAATCTACTGTTGCCACGGCCCTGGCGAGTCTCAGCCGCGCAGGGCCACCATCAATCTTGTTACGACCAGCCATTGCAGGCTAACAAGAAATCCATCAATCTTGTGTCACGGCCACCCCATTTCTACCCCAAGAGCAACCAGGAAATCTATCAACTGCACCACATCACCAGACGAGGCCACAGTCAGCAGCTCAGCACGAGCATCGTTAGCAACAACAACCGACCACTGGCGCAGAGTCAACGTGGCAAGCACGACCGCCACCTGATCATGCTTATTAGCCAGCTCCTCGTCAGTCAGCTCATCAACATCCCCCAGCAGGCGATCACGCAAGCCACGCGACCAAACTAAATGCTTCTTGCCCCGAAAAAGCAGGGCATACTCACGCCACAACCTACCCGCCTCAGCATCACTGTTGAGGGCATAGTCAGATAGCAGGTCAGCCATAGACCGACCAGCACCAGACCGAGTTTTCTTTACAGCAGCCTTTGTTAGTTCATGGGCAACCGTCCACTGAGCACCAAACTTTGCTACATAGTCGCCAACAGCATCATCAGCCGCACGAACATCGACCCCAGCAGCCCAAGACGCCGACAAGCCAGTACGAGCCAGAAGGCCCAACCAGCGACACCGGAGAGCAGCACCAAAGAGGGACATGGTTAACGTTTCAGTACCACCAGGAAGGAAAAACAACAGATGGGCATGAGGATGCCAGCCATTAGAACCATGAGTGACTTCAACAGCCCGAATCACACCAGAGATATCAAAACGAGACTCGATCTTTTGCCAAGGCTTCCCCAATCGCAACCGCCGCAAAGACGCGAGGAACCCTTCTAGAAGCGTTGAGAGGGCATGAGAGGCACGATGCTGGACTGTAAAGGTAGCAAGGACCACCAGGCCATTATGGGCAGTCAGAGCCTGCGCCAGTTCCAAGCGCCGCCGCTCTGAAATCTTCGAGGCACAAACTGGACACATCCAGATAGAACCACAGGTTTGCAAGCCGCCATAGTGAGCTGACCGCGCAGCAGGAGCATAGAACACATCTACCCCAGAGCCAGCAGGCACCCGCAGACACTTAGCGACCCGCTCACCAGGCACCAGCTCACGCGCAGCAGACTGCAACATAAACCGATGAATAGCAGCATCACCACGACCACGAAAGGGGGGGGGGGTATCAAATTTCGCAATAGTACCAAGGGGAGAGCCGCCAGCCCTGCCAATTTCAACAGGATTAGCGGAGCCACCAAAAACGGCTTGAGAGTCACCAACCCCCCCGCCGAACTGGGGAGCCATTGACATGTCAGACAAATGCGAACTAGAATCCATATTGCTCCTGTATTTGTCAGATAGAGCATATCTACTGGGGGGCCTGCTTGATTCAGACTCACCCTAACCACCGACCTGGCGCTTGTGGTAAGAACACAAGCGCCACATCATTTTAGTTAGTCATCAGAAGAATCCTTGTTTTTCTGACTAGCGGCCGTAAGGCTGTCCCACAGCTCACGAGTTTCAACCAGTGAGAAGCTACGGCCTAGTACCCGCATGCCAATCATCAAGGCAGTAGGAAAGACATTTCCAGGACGAAGACCAAAGCGTGTACACATCTCGTATAGCTCGTCCTTGGTATCAATCGGGAGCCGCAGCGTAATACGGATCGTTGATTCTTCTTCTACCATACAAGCCCCTACATCACTTCAAAAAACTACAGAAACTACAGGCAGACAGAGCAAAGATATGCCATCCGTCCACAAACGTCAAGCGGACGAATAAGGAAGATATTGAGTATGTTGGGGCACCGCCCCAAACCCCAGTGCTTACAGCAGGTGCGGGGTTGGAAGTCTCCAACCCCAGGACACAGCATTCAAGCTGGATAGATCGCTCACAACACCGCCAGGAGGGATTTTTGCGGGAGACGCAAAAACCAACCTGGGCACAGCAAATCATAATAATCAACCGACCACGGCCCAGGCCACCTGGTGGTGATGTTCACTACGCCAGGGCACGGCTAAAGGCCCAGCAAGCAATCGACTAAAGGCAACAGACCAAGCAAAGCAGCGCCAGGAGGCTTGTAAGGGGGGGATACACCTGATCGGCTAAAGGCACCACAAGCAGAACCCGCAGCCGGCAAAGCAGAGCCATCAGATTCAAGATCAGAACGAATACAATTAGCCATCTTATGTAATAGATGATAAGATTATTCTTACATAAGAAAGCAAAGGAGCAGCAATGAAAGCAGAAAGCATCATTGACCAACTGGGGACGCTCTCGCTACCAGAACTACGAAAAGTAGCGACGGCAACAACAGCGCTGATCACCCAGATCGAATCATGGCAACAACCAGCCACTGAGATTCCAAAACTCCACAAGACGTACCGACAGGAGTACATTCGATGTGGGAAACCCACATGCCGATGTAGTACCGGACAGGGCCACGGCCCGTACTGGTTTGCCTATTGGAGCCAAGGAGGACGAACACGCAAAGAGTACATTGGAAAAAAACTTCCACCAGGCACAGAAGGAGAGAGGTAAAACCTGCTTTTTATTCCTGTGAACATAGCTGTGCTAAACTCCCGCCAGAATCATTTGGATAAGGGAGTCGTATGCCCAAGCCAATCACCGAGAATACCCTGTTCTACGGCGACAACTTGCCGATCCTCCGTGACTACATCCACGCCGAGAGCGTGGACCTGGTGTACCTTGATCCGCCATTCAACAGTTCAAGAAATTACAATGTCTTGTTCAAAGATGAGTCAGGCCAAGACAGCGAGTCGCAGATTGTCGCCTTTGAGGATACCTGGCACTGGAATCAGGCGGCGGAGGCGACGTACACCGAACTGGTGACTGAGGCACCAGCGGCCGTCAGCGATATGATCGGCGCGTTGCGTGGGTTTGTGGGAACCAACCAGATGATGGCCTACCTCGTGATGATGACGGCCCGCCTGGTCGAATTGCACCGCGTACTCAAGCCAACGGGCAGCCTCTACCTGCACTGCGATCCCACCGCCAGCCACTACCTCAAAATCATTCTGGATACCATTTTTGGTCCTACTAACTTTCAAAATGAAATTATATGGCGTCGTACAACAGCCCATAGTGATAGATCTCAGGGTAAGGTGTTACATATGGGACGCATTCACGATGTAATACTCTTTTATACGAAAAGCCATGAGGCTACTCGTAATGAAATTTACTCACCATATAGTGATAACTATGTGGCAACTTTTTATAAACATCAAGATGCCGATGGCAGGAGATATGCCTTAGATAATATTACAGGGCCAGGTGGAGCTGCAAAAGGGAATCCTTTATATGAATTTTTGGGTGTTACTCGGTATTGGAGATACAGTAAGGACAAATTAGAAACCTTATACAAGGCAGGAAAAATAATCCAAACAAAACCTGGTACGGTTCCACGGTTCAAGAGATACCTTGATGAGATGCCAGGTGTCTCTCTCCAAGACTTATGGCTAGATATACAACCTCTTGGAGCACAGGCGGTTGAGCGACTGGGCTACCCAACCCAGAAGCCCTTGGAACTTTTGGAGCGCATCATCGGTGCCAGCAGCAACCCCGGTGATGTGGTGCTCGATCCCTTCTGTGGGTGTGGCACTACCATCGCCGCCGCGCAAAAACTTAACCGCAAGTGGATCGGTATTGACATTACGCACCTGTCGATTGCACTCCAAAAATACCGCTTAGAGCAGATGTTTCCCGGCATCCAGTTTAAGATCATTGGTGAGCCAGAGGACATTGGCGCAGCTCACCAGCTCGCCAGCGAGGACCGCTACCAGTTTCAATGGTGGGCGCTGTCACTGGTGCGGGCCAGGCCGCTCGGTGGTGAGGCGGGCAGCAAGACGGGGAAGAAGGGCAGTGACAAGGGCATTGATGGCGTGATCACGTTTATCGATGACACCAGCGGCAAGCCCAAACGGGTGCTGATCCAAGTTAAGAGCGGCCACGTCAAAAGTGGTGACATCCGCGATCTGGTGGGGACCGTGCAGCGGGAGCAGGCGGCTATCGGTGTCTTTATCACCCTTGAGCCAGCCAGCAAAGAAATGACCAAAGAAGCCGTGACAGCGGGCTATTATGATTCACCAGGCTGGGGCCAGACCTATCCCAAGGTGCAGATTCTGACGATTGCAGATCTGCTGCGTGATGCCACGATCAAGATGCCACCCGCCCATGGCACGTTCAAGCAGTCCCAGCGTGTACAGCGGCCCGATGGAGAGCAGACGGGATTGGATGTGTGAAGCTCCTACACAGCGCTCAATCAATGTTTCCTCTCTTTTTGAGGGGGTGTTGCAGGCTATCTGAAACACTGATTTTTTTGCCGCGTCCTCCTGAAACGCTGTATTAATGTCCGCCATTTTTCGGCACTCTAGTGGGCTAAATCAAAAATGCGTTCTCTCTGATTTCTCTGCGATTTCTCTCTGATTTCTCTCTGATTTCTCACATCTCTTTTCGGGTCAATTCTCAAGGTATTTCCGAGTATATTTCTCTACATACCTCCTGTATGACTGACAGCACTGACAGTATGTTCATGCGGTGTTGCAGCCTATCTGAATCACTGATTCTTTCGCCGCCTCCTCCTGAAACACTGTATTAATGTCGTTCGATTTTCGGCGCTCTGACAGCCTAAACACGATCTGCGTTCCAATGCAATTACAGTTCAATTCTAATGCAATTACAACCCAATTCTAATGCCTATTCCTATGCCAAAAACAGAGCTAAATCTAATACCAAATACATATGCTTATAACCCGAATGACTGTCAGCGCTGTCAGTGGCCGAATGACTGTCAGCGCTGTCAGTGGCCGAATGACTGTCAGCGCTGTCAGTGGCCGAGGGAGACAAGGAGGGGAGGGAATAAGAGTTAGGCCACGGGGATGTACAGCCACGAGATGGAGAGGAAAACGGAGCGAAGGCGACCATTTAGCAGCCACGATAGAGCGCGGAGCAGTGAAGGAGGGCGCGGCCCCGCAGGGGGACAGCAAGTTAAGCCCTTTCTAAAGAGAGGGACAGGACTAGCGTCCTTCCTCTTGCTCTGCGAGGCTTAAACAACCCCCCCCTTACAAGCTATCTTGTAAGGGGGGGGTAGCAATACCCTACAAATTATCAGGAATCATAATCACCATCCTCATCAACCGCCAGCCAGAGAAAACCACACTTCTCACATTGCCACTCATAACAGCCGATACCTTCAACATCAGCAACCCGACGAATAATAGACATATAGCCAGAGCATTCTTGACAGTCCATCCCTTAGCCCTCCACGTAATAACCGACGCCATTTTTGCGCAAAAGACCCGCATCAACACCCTGGCCGAGCAGCTCGGTGGCGGTGGTTGCAGAGCAACCCAGTTCGGTCATGACATCCCCACGCTTCACAATTTCACGGCCATCCAAAACAGTTTTTAATTGATCCAGCGAGTAGGCCGCTGGCCGACCACCAACCAGCGATTTAAGGCTTTCTGATCGATTATCGGTTGCCGTAGGTGGATGCATAACGAGCCGCGAAACCAGGAACGCAAGGATCGCCAGCGGCGCACCATGAACTACCGACAAAAGCAGATCCCCCCACCAGGGCATAGTAGTTAATAACTCTGGTCGCCGATGAAAAAACCCATCAAGCACGTTGTACAAAATCGACGTAACCACCGCACCCAGGGACACATAGAGCGCCGAGCGCCGCTCCTTCTCGCCAAACTTGTTATAGACGGCCAAACCGATATACACAAACTCAAACGAAGATGCTGTAACGATAGCAACCCACCCAGGAACAAACACCAGTGCAAACCGATACACACCATAGCTTGCTGCAAGACCCAACAGGGGAAGCGGAAGAAGGGCAAAAAAGCCCCGCCAATTCCCAGCAACGAACCGACCAACAAGACGAAAGAAATCACGCATTCTGAATCCCCATTTCTAGGGGCACTGCTATCATGAAATCGCAGCAGCACCCAATCTACTGTTGCCACGGCCCTGGCGAGTCTCAGCCGCGCAGGGCCACCATCAATCTTGTTACGACCAGCCATTGCAGGCTAACAAGAAATCCATCAATCTTGTGTCACGGCCACCCCATTTCTACCCCAAGAGCAACCAGGAAATCTATCAACTGCACCACATCACCAGACGAGGCCACAGTCAGCAGCTCAGCACGAGCATCGTTAGCAACAACAACCGACCACTGGCGCAGAGTCAACGTGGCAAGCACGACCGCCACCTGATCATGCTTATTAGCCAGCTCCTCGTCAGTCAGCTCATCAACATCCCCCAGCAGGCGATCACGCAAGCCACGCGACCAAACTAAATGCTTCTTGCCCCGAAAAAGCAGGGCATACTCACGCCACAACCTACCCGCCTCAGCATCACTGTTGAGGGCATAGTCAGATAGCAGGTCAGCCATAGACCGACCAGCACCAGACCGAGTTTTCTTTACAGCAGCCTTTGTTAGTTCATGGGCAACCGTCCACTGAGCACCAAACTTTGCTACATAGTCGCCAACAGCATCATCAGCCGCACGAACATCGACCCCAGCAGCCCAAGACGCCGACAAGCCAGTACGAGCCAGAAGGCCCAACCAGCGACACCGGAGAGCAGCACCAAAGAGGGACATGGTTAACGTTTCAGTACCACCAGGAAGGAAAAACAACAGATGGGCATGAGGATGCCAGCCATTAGAACCATGAGTGACTTCAACAGCCCGAATCACACCAGAGATATCAAAACGAGACTCGATCTTTTGCCAAGGCTTCCCCAATCGCAACCGCCGCAAAGACGCGAGGAACCCTTCTAGAAGCGTTGAGAGGGCATGAGAGGCACGATGCTGGACTGTAAAGGTAGCAAGGACCACCAGGCCATTATGGGCAGTCAGAGCCTGCGCCAGTTCCAAGCGCCGCCGCTCTGAAATCTTCGAGGCACAAACTGGACACATCCAGATAGAACCACAGGTTTGCAAGCCGCCATAGTGAGCTGACCGCGCAGCAGGAGCATAGAACACATCTACCCCAGAGCCAGCAGGCACCCGCAGACACTTAGCGACCCGCTCACCAGGCACCAGCTCACGCGCAGCAGACTGCAACATAAACCGATGAATAGCAGCATCACCACGACCACGAAAGGGGGGGGGGGTATCAAATTTCGCAATAGTACCAAGGGGAGAGCCGCCAGCCCTGCCAATTTCAACAGGATTAGCGGAGCCACCAAAAACGGCTTGAGAGTCACCAACCCCCCCGCCGAACTGGGGAGCCATTGACATGTCAGACAAATGCGAACTAGAATCCATATTGCTCCTGTATTTGTCAGATAGAGCATATCTACTGGGGGGCCTGCTTGATTCAGACTCACCCTAACCACCGACCTGGCGCTTGTGGTAAGAACACAAGCGCCACATCATTTTAGTTAGTCATCAGAAGAATCCTTGTTTTTCTGACTAGCGGCCGTAAGGCTGTCCCACAGCTCACGAGTTTCAACCAGTGAGAAGCTACGGCCTAGTACCCGCATGCCAATCATCAAGGCAGTAGGAAAGACATTTCCAGGACGAAGACCAAAGCGTGTACACATCTCGTATAGCTCGTCCTTGGTATCAATCGGGAGCCGCAGCGTAATACGGATCGTTGATTCTTCTTCTACCATACAAGCCCCTACATCACTTCAAAAAACTACAGAAACTACAGGCAGACAGAGCAAAGATATGCCATCCGTCCACAAACGTCAAGCGGACGAATAAGGAAGATATTGAGTATGTTGGGGCACCGCCCCAAACCCCAGTGCTTACAGCAGGTGCGGGGTTGGAAGTCTCCAACCCCAGGACACAGCATTCAAGCTGGATAGATCGCTCACAACACCGCCAGGAGGGATTTTTGCGGGAGACGCAAAAACCAACCTGGGCACAGCAAATCATAATAATCAACCGACCACGGCCCAGGCCACCTGGTGGTGATGTTCACTACGCCAGGGCACGGCTAAAGGCCCAGCAAGCAATCGACTAAAGGCAACAGACCAAGCAAAGCAGCGCCAGGAGGCTTGTAAGGGGGGGATACACCTGATCGGCTAAAGGCACCACAAGCAGAACCCGCAGCCGGCAAAGCAGAGCCATCAGATTCAAGATCAGAACGAATACAATTAGCCATCTTATGTAATAGATGATAAGATTATTCTTACATAAGAAAGCAAAGGAGCAGCAATGAAAGCAGAAAGCATCATTGACCAACTGGGGACGCTCTCGCTACCAGAACTACGAAAAGTAGCGACGGCAACAACAGCGCTGATCACCCAGATCGAATCATGGCAACAACCAGCCACTGAGATTCCAAAACTCCACAAGACGTACCGACAGGAGTACATTCGATGTGGGAAACCCACATGCCGATGTAGTACCGGACAGGGCCACGGCCCGTACTGGTTTGCCTATTGGAGCCAAGGAGGACGAACACGCAAAGAGTACATTGGAAAAAAACTTCCACCAGGCACAGAAGGAGAGAGGTAAAACCTGCTTTTTATTCCTGTGAACATAGCTGTGCTAAACTCCCGCCAGAATCATTTGGATAAGGGAGTCGTATGCCCAAGCCAATCACCGAGAATACCCTGTTCTACGGCGACAACTTGCCGATCCTCCGTGACTACATCCACGCCGAGAGCGTGGACCTGGTGTACCTTGATCCGCCATTCAACAGTTCAAGAAATTACAATGTCTTGTTCAAAGATGAGTCAGGCCAAGACAGCGAGTCGCAGATTGTCGCCTTTGAGGATACCTGGCACTGGAATCAGGCGGCGGAGGCGACGTACACCGAACTGGTGACTGAGGCACCAGCGGCCGTCAGCGATATGATCGGCGCGTTGCGTGGGTTTGTGGGAACCAACCAGATGATGGCCTACCTCGTGATGATGACGGCCCGCCTGGTCGAATTGCACCGCGTACTCAAGCCAACGGGCAGCCTCTACCTGCACTGCGATCCCACCGCCAGCCACTACCTCAAAATCATTCTGGATACCATTTTTGGTCCTACTAACTTTCAAAATGAAATTATATGGCGTCGTACAACAGCCCATAGTGATAGATCTCAGGGTAAGGTGTTACATATGGGACGCATTCACGATGTAATACTCTTTTATACGAAAAGCCATGAGGCTACTCGTAATGAAATTTACTCACCATATAGTGATAACTATGTGGCAACTTTTTATAAACATCAAGATGCCGATGGCAGGAGATATGCCTTAGATAATATTACAGGGCCAGGTGGAGCTGCAAAAGGGAATCCTTTATATGAATTTTTGGGTGTTACTCGGTATTGGAGATACAGTAAGGACAAATTAGAAACCTTATACAAGGCAGGAAAAATAATCCAAACAAAACCTGGTACGGTTCCACGGTTCAAGAGATACCTTGATGAGATGCCAGGTGTCTCTCTCCAAGACTTATGGCTAGATATACAACCTCTTGGAGCACAGGCGGTTGAGCGACTGGGCTACCCAACCCAGAAGCCCTTGGAACTTTTGGAGCGCATCATCGGTGCCAGCAGCAACCCCGGTGATGTGGTGCTCGATCCCTTCTGTGGGTGTGGCACTACCATCGCCGCCGCGCAAAAACTTAACCGCAAGTGGATCGGTATTGACATTACGCACCTGTCGATTGCACTCCAAAAATACCGCTTAGAGCAGATGTTTCCCGGCATCCAGTTTAAGATCATTGGTGAGCCAGAGGACATTGGCGCAGCTCACCAGCTCGCCAGCGAGGACCGCTACCAGTTTCAATGGTGGGCGCTGTCACTGGTGCGGGCCAGGCCGCTCGGTGGTGAGGCGGGCAGCAAGACGGGGAAGAAGGGCAGTGACAAGGGCATTGATGGCGTGATCACGTTTATCGATGACACCAGCGGCAAGCCCAAACGGGTGCTGATCCAAGTTAAGAGCGGCCACGTCAAAAGTGGTGACATCCGCGATCTGGTGGGGACCGTGCAGCGGGAGCAGGCGGCTATCGGTGTCTTTATCACCCTTGAGCCAGCCAGCAAAGAAATGACCAAAGAAGCCGTGACAGCGGGCTATTATGATTCACCAGGCTGGGGCCAGACCTATCCCAAGGTGCAGATTCTGACGATTGCAGATCTGCTGCGTGATGCCACGATCAAGATGCCACCCGCCCATGGCACGTTCAAGCAGTCCCAGCGTGTACAGCGGCCCGATGGAGAGCAGACGGGATTGGATGTGTGAAGCTCCTACACAGCGCTCAATCAATGTTTCCTCTCTTTTTGAGGGGGTGTTGCAGGCTATCTGAAACACTGATTTTTTTGCCGCGTCCTCCTGAAACGCTGTATTAATGTCCGCCATTTTTCGGCACTCTAGTGGGCTAAATCAAAAATGCGTTCTCTCTGATTTCTCTGCGATTTCTCTCTGATTTCTCTCTGATTTCTCACATCTCTTTTCGGGTCAATTCTCAAGGTATTTCCGAGTATATTTCTCTACATACCTCCTGTATGACTGACAGCACTGACAGTATGTTCATGCGGTGTTGCAGCCTATCTGAATCACTGATTCTTTCGCCGCCTCCTCCTGAAACACTGTATTAATGTCGTTCGATTTTCGGCGCTCTGACAGCCTAAACACGATCTGCGTTCCAATGCAATTACAGTTCAATTCTAATGCAATTACAACCCAATTCTAATGCCTATTCCTATGCCAAAAACAGAGCTAAATCTAATACCAAATACATATGCTTATAACCCGAATGACTGTCAGCGCTGTCAGTGGCCGAATGACTGTCAGCGCTGTCAGTGGCCGAATGACTGTCAGCGCTGTCAGTGGCCGAGGGAGACAAGGAGGGGAGGGAATAAGAGTTAGGCCACGGGGATGTACAGCCACGAGATGGAGAGGAAAACGGAGCGAAGGCGACCATTTAGCAGCCACGATAGAGCGCGGAGCAGTGAAGGAGGGCGCGGCCCCGCAGGGGGACAGCAAGTTAAGCCCTTTCTAAAGAGAGGGACAGGACTAGCGTCCTTCCTCTTGCTCTGCGAGGCTTAAACAACCCCCCCCTTACAAGCTATCTTGTAAGGGGGGGGTAGCAATACCCTACAAATTATCAGGAATCATAATCACCATCCTCATCAACCGCCAGCCAGAGAAAACCACACTTCTCACATTGCCACTCATAACAGCCGATACCTTCAACATCAGCAACCCGACGAATAATAGACATATAGCCAGAGCATTCTTGACAGTCCATCCCTTAGCCCTCC
>MWVX01000630.1_pt1 | contig 11440 bp, 6 predicted proteins | sample 1047311 | NCBI WGS metagenome assembly MWVX01 (sample SAMN06349984, study PRJNA376086) | soil metagenome | isolation source: MtG-4 sample Antarctic (ecotone) soil | place: Antarctica | collected 2015-01-13
CATGAATTTTTATTTTTTGACCACCAAAGCAACTTGATATATTATAATCACCTCACAAAAAAAACGGTAGCTACGTACATTACCGATGGTACCAATATACTCAATTGGGCAAGTAAATTTCTTATGGTAAACGATACAACGATAGTTGTAAACGGTGCAGTAAATGGGTTTTACAAATTTCATATAAACCGGCATTCAGGTGAAATAAAATGGAATGGAATTATTTACCTGCCGAACCAAAAAGTTAATTGTCTTTTCCTGGATAAAGCTGAAAAATTATGGATAGGCACTTCAAAAGGTTTGCTACAACAAAAAGGGGGTGCGCAGGCTTTGCAATCATATTCTCTGGTCCCCTCTACCGGAATAGGTGGTAGGTACAGTGATGTTTACCGGGTTAAAAATAAAATCTATATCGGCCGTTTATTATGGACCGGCGGTCTTGTGATAGCAGATGCTAACACATTAAAAGCTGAAAAGGAAATAAAGTTCTTCAACGATAATAATATGTGGAATGAGGTACAGTCTATACAGATGTACCATCCGGATACTTTATGGATCACCACCAATGCCGGATTTTTATGGTTCGATATAAAAACACACCGCTATGGAAAACTGGAAGCGCATTTTGATCAACAGGTAAATAACTTATCTATTTTGTATCCTGAGAACAAAGACGGCTATGCATGGATGTGCAGTTTATTGAATGGCATTGTGGCACGCTATCATGTAGCCTCACGTACATTTACTTTTTTCACTAAGCTCACCACCCCAAAACTTCCGTTTAGCCAGGTTAAAAGCATCACATATGATTCCTACGGTGATATTTGGATAGGCGGGCATTCGCTTGCAAGATGGAGTAGCAGCAAAGAAAATTTCGACACACTTATCACAGTGTATGGAGGAGTGAATAAATACAATGATGATATAATAGCATTAACGGCTGATGAGAATGGCTCCCTCTGGTTGCATAATGTTGAAAACGGCCTGCTGGAGTACAGGATACAGGAAAGGCAATTTATATCCTATGCCCGACACAACGGAATGCCCTTTGAAGTGCTGGAAAGCCTTAGCCCGGTTCTCAATGACATCTTATGGATATCCAGCCCAAGTAGCTTAATAAGATTTAATACAAAAACAAAAAAAATATTTTTATTTGATCATAATGATGGCTTTCCGGATGAAACCACTAAACACAGAAAAATGTATTATGACGCCGCTGGCGGAAGAATGTATTTATTGTTTAATGAAAGCATACTTAGGTTTGACCCCTCACTACAATTAAAGTCACCCGTCGCTGACAATATTCTTCTTACCGAACTTAGAACGAATAACAACAGATCAATTTATTATCCTGCTGATGATCATTTATTCCCGTACAACCAAAATAATTATTCTCTTTACTTCACCATAATTGATTACGACAATAACAACTACCAGTTTGAGTATCGCATTAACGAGGCAGCAAACTGGACAGGCCTTGATAAACAGCGCAGCTTAAGCCTCACAAGCTTGTCGCCGGGTAGTTACAAAGTGCACCTGCGTGCCATCGGAAAATCAGGTGATGAAAAATTGAAAACTTTTTCCTTTACTATAAAGCCTCCTTTCTGGAGCACCGTTTGGTTTTATGCCATCGGCTGCATTTTACTTCTCACTGTTATTTACCTGTTTTACCGGGCACGGATTAAAGCTATTCGCGAAAGAGCCAATGTTGATAAGCTATTAGCTCAGACAGAGCTTAAAGCACTACATGCGCAGATGAATCCTCATTTCATATCTAACAGCCTTAATAGTATCAGGGAAATGATACTGAATGATGAAAACAAGCAAGCGTCGCATTTTCTTACAAAATTTGCGCACCTGATTCGCATTACTCTAGATCAGTCCTCGCAGACTTTTATTTCATTACGTAATACTATAGATTATCTGAACAGGTACATAGAAATGGAGCAGATCCGGAATGATCAATTTGTATCTAATATTTATGTTGATGAAGAACTAAACGAAGATGAAATTCTTCTGCCTCCTATGCTCATTCAACCTTTTATAGAAAATTCAATCTGGCATGGGTTAGATGGAGAGGATAAATCCATTGCAGTGGCTATACATTTCAAAAAACAAGATGAAAAACTTGTATGTATTATTGATGACAATGGCATTGGCATTAAACAATCTCTTGAGATGAAAAAGATGGGAAACGGCCATCACAGTTCAGTAGCAGTATTCAATATAAAACAGCGGATCAATTTACTGAATGAAAAATATGACTTGCGCAGTTCAGTTACAATAGAAGATAAAATGTCCTGGACAGAGTTTCCCGAAAAAGGCACAAGAGTTATTTTAAATTTACCACTTGAATTGAACCATCTTGCCGACAATTAAAACCATACTGGTTGATGATGAGCCAAGGGGATTAAAATCTCTGCAAAAGCTACTTCAGTTTCACTGTCCTGCAGTGGAAGTAATAAGTTGCTGCAGCAGTGCAACTGAAGCTAAGAACGAGATCTTTGAGTTGCATCCTGATCTGGTTTTTCTGGACATTGCTATGCCGGGGAAAACCGGATTGGACATGTTAACTGAATTGCCGGAAGTGAATTTTGAAGTCATTTTTGTAACTGCATATTCAGATTACATGGCACAGGCCTTTCATTTTAGCGCAGTTGATTATCTGATAAAGCCTGTAGATGAAGACTTACTGACGCAGGCGGTGAGCCGGGTAGAAAAAAAGATGGAGAGAATTGAAAGTGATTATGTGAAGGGTAATAAAGAACCACTGGAAACATTTCTCTACAACATGCATCATGCTTCTGAAAATCAAAAAAAACTCTGCATTCCTTCCATTTCAGGATTTCAGGTGATCGAAATTACAGATATCATTTACTGTGAGGCAAGTACTAACTACACAAATTTTTATTTTACCAACCGTCCTCCAATTTGTACTTCAAAACAAATTCACGAATATGAGCAACTCTTATCCGATTGCAACTTTATCAGAACGCATAAATCATTCCTGGTAAACATGCAGCACATAAAAGAATATGTACGTGGTGAAGGTGGTAGCCTGATTTTGTCAAACGGTAGTGAAGTAGAAGTATCCCGCAGAAAAAAAGATTGGCTGATGACAAAAATGAAATCTTTTTACAAGTTCTAACGAGTGAATCCGGTATCTACGCATTCTTTTCTTCTCCAGGTATATCTGAATCGATCTAAGCTCAATATGTGATCATTTACAATAAAGCAGGGCCACGGCATTTAAAAAGGTAAGCATAGCATTTATACATATTTTGATATGATAAAAGGTTATTGCACTTAAAGTTTTCTATCAAGCCAATGAATTATATTTAAAAGAAATTGTGGATTTTCTTTGGCAAGGTCATTATTCATACCCATTTTACCTTGTTGCTCACCAGCTAATTGGGCCGAAAACATTGCTGCTTCTCCAAACACTACAATCCTACCTAATCAATTCCCGGTTTCCACGCGGTTGTGTTCTTCTCATCTAGGGTCATATTGTTACAAATAATGAATAAAACTATTAATTGAATTCTTTATTAATTTAATTACTTGTTTTTCTTTTCCTTGTACAACTTCAACTAATAAATTTTTAATTAATATTACAGCGGTTATACTTGCATCAACAAGTAACTGATGTGACTATGTAGTAAACTCATCTGCTCCCATATCAGGTGTGGTGGTACTTCGGATTTCATTATCAATATCTGTGGTTATTTCACTTACAGGTGTTCCTTTGTTATTAATATCCTTGTTGCCCACCGGAGTTAAATGAAGGTCTGTGGTAGAAACAAAAAAAGGATTTACGCTTATGGAATTGGCATCCTGACCTGATCCGGTTTGCCATTCAGCAAAAGATTGATAAAGTGTAGGGGCAGAAGATGTGCCCACACCTCCAATATAATTATTAACATTACCTGTACTTACTAAATTATTGTAGTTGGCAATAAACGTTCCCCCCAATATTTTAATAAAAGCATATTGCTTTCCGGTACCTGAAGAAACTCTTGTATTTACAAAAATATTATTTCTTATATCATCTCCTGTGCTGAGCCAATTCTTAAAAAAAGCGAATGACCTCGTTGTTCCTCCAGTTGTTCCACTTATAAGAATGGTGTTGTTATATATCTTAATAACAGCACCTACCCCGGTTTCCTGAGAAATACCTTTTAGTTCGGACGGAGAATTTGATAAAGAAATAAAGTTATTATCAACAGTGACAGAAACAGCATCAAAGAGCAAAATTCCGGTAATACCTTCAAAAGGTCCTGTGATTGTAAGGCTGTGAATTTTATTTTTAGAGATCCGCATATTACTTATCCCTTTTTCATTATTAATGAAAATGGCAATGATGTTAGAGTATTGTGCAGCAGTGTTATAAAATTCATTTGCCTCAAGCAGAGTGTTATCGGAAAATCCAATGCTTCCATTTGCATCTCCATCCGAAAACCCGTAGTATAAAAAATCAAACACCCTGTTATTCCTGTAAATGTTTCCAGTGTTCGGTTTTCCGGATGTGCCAATATTATACACTCCTATTAATGGTGATCCTTCCATACTCCTGCTAATATCATTGTTTTGTATTGTATTATTATTATTACCTGCCGCAGCTGAACTGGTTGAAAGAACAATGACTCCAGAATTTGCAGTAGCAGATTGAATAACAGAGTTTTTAATAACATTGTTAGATGCCCCATTCAAAAAAATTATAGCGCTGCCGGAGGTGCTGCCATTTGAGATAGTGAGATTTTTTGTAGTACTGCCTGTGACATTTGAACCATCTATGGTCACATTCATTGCTCCATCCAAAACAAGTAAAGAATTTGTAATTGAACCGGATATAGCAGCGTTTGTGCCTGTTGCAGGTTTTATTAAAATTGAAGAGTAAGAACTTGCCCCTGTACCACTTCCTTTTAATATAGCTGATGCAGTTTCACTTGAGTTGCGGACCACAGTAACAGTAACAGCACCCATATGGGTACCTGCATTAATAGCATCAACCCCTGTTTTTAAATTTTTATAAATTGTAGGCCCAAAAGTTCCGGCAGTAGCGGTAACACTCACAGCTGAATCGTTTGTAGCAGGAGGATTTGGCGGCGGCGGTGGCGGTGGAGGTGGATTTACGATTGGTGTACCAATTGAAGGATTATCCTTTTTACATCCTGCCAAACCTGAGATTAATATTAAAACCACACAAAATACTGAAAGCCTCAACAGGGGATATAAATTTTTTTTCATAAAGTGTGTATAATAGTGAACAGATCAAAATGTGAAGCAATAAAAAACACAGTTGCACAAATTTTTTATCCTTTACAGTGTTAGCAGGGGTATGCAGCTAATCACACCCTATTAATATATTAATATTAGGTAATGCAATGATTTAGCAGAAATAATTATTGAGCTTTCACTATCCTGCTGGTGAACTTTTGTTTACCATTACTTATAGTATAGATATATATTCCTTTTGGCAACTGAGCCTCCCCTGCAAGAACATTATACTGTTGGCCCTGCACAACATCTTTGGAAAACAGCGTTTGAGTTTTTGCACCAAGAATATTGTATAGTTCCACTACAGCCTTTCCGCTTTCAGCTGCAGTAAATTGAATGTTTGTTTTTGTAGTAAATGGATTAGGGTAAACAATAGGCTGTTTAAAAGTTTTTATCTCTGTTGCCTCAGGTGATTTTCGGCTGGTAATTCTGCTGGTAACCTGCTCTGTATATGCCACAGTAATGGTTACAAGATCATAATACACCACCAGAGAACCGCCTACTGGTTCATAGGTGTCAATCCGTACTCCGAACGTAGCATCATTAATGAGTTGCGGTGTCCACTCATAAGTTTGGTTCGCGTCTAAGCCTACGTTAGTTCCGCTTCCACTTTGGGCATAACTTACTGCCGTTTCTGCATTCGGATAAGGAGTAGGATCTGTCCACCTTACACCATAGGGAAATGGGTTGTAAAAGCCGGAACCAGTTGTAAGCAGGTTTGCGAAATAATCTCTGATGGAAGCTTTCCCATTCTTAAATCTTCTTACAGTTACAGTTATATTATTGATAGTAGCTCCCGAAGGAATCTCAAATCGAAAATCTTGTAACGTTAGCGAAAGAAAAGACCGTCCTGAGGAAAGTTTTTTCGAATAAGCGTATGAATTATCGTCGGCTGCTACATACTGCGGTCCTTCCCGCTGCCACAAATTTTGATATGGGTTACCATTCCAGTTAAAAAGATTTGCTGTTTTGGTTTGTGCCTGGGACAGGGCTGACACATGAAATGCTGAAAATATTAGCAGTAGGAATAGATTTTTTTTCATGAATCGTTTTTTTAAGTTGATGGAAATGCGTTTTAGTATACCCGGGTTTGTAGAATAGCCTGTCTTTATTTAGCCTTTACAAAGGTTGAGTTATTAAAATTCATATACAATCCCATATTGATGGGATTAAAGTAGAATGTATTCTAAGAAAAAAAGAATGTAGTTTGTTAGATCAAACGGTTTCTGAGAGCTATAGCAATTGCTTCTCCGGAGCTGTGTACATGTAGCTTGTTGTAGATTTTTTTAATATGGGAACGAATTGTTTCAAGCGTAACATTGAGTTCCGCTGCTGCCATTTTATAGCTATGTCCTCTAACCAGCAATGCGAGCACTTCTCTTTCGCGATAAGTAAGCGTTTCCGTTTCACTCTTTGATGCGTCAAAGTGGGGGAACATATCTAATACTTTACGGGCTATCGATGAAGTGAGGGATCCACCCCCGGCTGCCACCTCAAAAACAGCTTCAATGATCTTTTCAGGAGGATTGCGTTTTAAAATATATCCACTGGCACCTGCACAAATGGACCGGAACACCCTATCATTATCATCAAAGACTGTAAGCATTAGTATTTCAACCATGGGAAATTCTTTTTTGATTTGCCATACAGCTTCAATTCCATTAACACCGGGCAAATCAATATCCATTAATACAACCTCAGGATTATTTATTCTTACATCTTTTGTTGCTTGTAAAGCATTGGAAAAAGCCCCCGTGAATAAAATACCTTTAGTTCCTTTAAATAAAATAGAAAGACTCTCACGCATATCGTCGTTGTCTTCGAAAATCAGGAGTCGTATAGTCTTTTTCGGAACGTCCATGGCTGAAGCTTTCAAAATTAGGCTATTAAAAACCCGGGGCTATCCCATATAGATGTTATATCGGTACCTGGATTTTAATTGTTGTTCCGGAGTTTGCCGCATGAAGAATTTGAATTTTCCCGTTCATTTCCGCTGCCCTGGACCTCATATTTTCCAGCCCGTTTCCATTCTTTTGTGTATTTGGTATAAATCCTATCCCTTCATCACGAATGACCATTTCCAGGCAGTCTTTGTCCTGAGTAAAATCAACAAAAGCTGTTTTACTTCTGGAATATTTTGCAAGATTGTTAATGGCCTCTTTGAATATGAGGTAAATATTTTTTTTCTGTTCCATGTCAAGTTTAAGATTGTTGAGCGTAGCCGGGCAATGAACGGTAAAAGTGATTCCTGCAGATTCCATCACTTCACTTCCATATTCTCTCATGCGTACGGTAAGGCTTTCCAGCGAGTCGTGTTCCGGTTTTGTATTCCAGATGAGATCATCCATGGCGTCCAACATTTTTTGGCTCCGGCTTTGTATTTTCTGCAGTAGTAATTTATCATCATCAACCTTTACAAACCCTGTTAAAGAAGATTTAGCAAGAATATTAATACTGCTAAGTGTAGATCCAATATCATCATGAAGGTCCCGTGAAATACGGGAACGTAAGCGTTCTATCTCAAGTTGCTTATGAAGTTGGTATCTATACATTCCGTAAATAGTTGCGATTATCGCAGCAGCAACCAAAAGAACAAACCACCATGATTTCCAGAAAGGCAGAGCAATTGAAAAACGGATTGTTTCATTGGCTTCGTACCAGTTGAGGCCATCAATACTGGCTTCAACACGAAACACAAATCTGCCGGAAGGCAATGAAGTAAATAAAACACTGTTGTTATTACCGACATTCTTCCATTCCCCATTATAGCCTTCCATCATGTAACGGTATATTACTTTGTTAGGATTTAAGTAGTAAGGAGCTGTGAAGCTTACCTCTAGTGAGCGTTGGGAGGGGCGCAGAGAGAATACAGAAGAAGTTGTATAACTGGAATCATTGTCATTTACCCTGATTTTTTGGATGGAAGTCTTAAGCACATGATTGAGGGGTGGAACGTTTTCAGGGATGAAATAGTTGATGCCGTTCACACCTCCGAGGTACAAAATATTCCTGCTGCTCACAAAAGATGCGTCATAATAAAATCCATTTCCCTGCACGTTATTAGCATAGTCAAATAATTCGATTTGTCTAGATGCAGAGTCAATTCGGTATAAGCCTTGGTTAGTGCCTGCCCATAATTTGCCATTCTTATCTTTATAAATCAGGTTTACACTCATTTCCTTAAAAAATGGATGGAAACTCCTGCTACGAATAACTCCATTAGAAAATGTAACTGAGAAAATGCCCCGGCTCCCGGAAACCATTATTTCATTGTTGTTCCAAATGCAAAATGAATGCAGAGCGCCTAACGAATCCTGCACCTTAAACAAAAACTTCATGTTTGAATCGAGACAATGCAAACCTTTTTGCGTGCCGATCCAAATCTGCTTTTGCAAGTCCTCGTGAACAAAATTCGAGTTTTCTTTTGCCGCTGGACAATCAACAAAACTTAATTGGTAGGTCTTTCCATTAATTTTATAAAGTGCGTCTCGTCCCACAACTACATGATCACCGCTGTTCAGCGTCCGTATCTGATCGACAAAATCATGCTCGCTGGCATCTTTAACTTTCTTGCCTTTAATTCCTGTCGGATATATTGGACGTTGGTACGACTTTGTTTCAGGTTCGTACAACCATAGGCCCTTATCAGTAGGTCCTAATATCAGGTATTTGCCGTCAAAGACAATTCCTCTTACGGATTTATGGCTCAAGCGGTTGTCAGCGCCTTGTACCGGCGGATATGATGTTATTACATCAGTAAGTATATCCCATTTTGCGAACCCGTTTCCATTTCCAAACCAAATATTTCTCTTTTTGTCTTCGCAAAAATTGGGAACAGTAACCGTCCATGTGTGTAATTTATCCTGCTCGTTATTTCTCATAAGCCTTATCGGCTCAGTAAAAGGCCGATAGTGAGCAATACCTTCCGGAAAGCCTAGCCAGACGGCTTTTTCTTTATCGATAAAAATTCTATCGATGGTGATATCATTCGAAAACACTTTGCCTGCCCGGTAAAATTGCAGTTTCTTATAACGAGTTTCTTGTGAGTTAAACTGGAAAATTCCGTGTTGGGTGCCTACAATAAAACAGGTGTCATTTAGTTGTTTTACATCTTTTATATGGCAATATACGGGTGAAGAATTAACCTGTAAAGAAGGTATTAATACAGGTGTGATCTCGTTTTTTTTGAAATCGTGCAAATAGGAATGAAATTGCCAGTTTGTTGAAAGCACCTTTTCTTCACTCAATGAAAAAATCTCCATTCCAGGCTGCTTTGGCAATGTTTTTTTTTGTTTAGTTTTTATATTGTAGCTGTACAGCGTATCAAAATGATGGAAGAACAAAACATTTTTAAACCAGGCAAAATCTCTTCCGGATATGTTATGTGATTCAGGCACATCCTCCAGCATTTTTTTAAATACCTGGTGCTGCGCATCAAATTCAAAAAAGCCCGCCGTCGTATGCAGCCACACTAAGCTGTCCTGAAACTGGAACACCTTGCCAATGTAAACTTTTGATGCAGCAGAGAATACGGGGTCAAAACGTTTCTTTCTGCTATCAAACCTGTATAATTTGATTTTACTAGCTACCCAAATGATCCCATGTTCATCACACAATATAGAGGTCAGATTTTCATTAAAAGAAAAATCAGTGACCCGCTTACCATCAAAACGCTGCACGGTAGTGGTCTGAAGGATCCATAAGAAATTATCATGGTCCTTGGCGAGTTCCATCCGCTGATAATTGCCTGTACGGATGCCTATGCTTTCATCAAAAAACTGTACATGATAAGACGGGAGCTGGGCGACTCCCGGAGTATGCCAAATACATGCAATAAGCAAAACAACTAAGACATAAGAGTGTCTGTAACTTTCCATTTATTATTCATGTATATCGCCACATAATAGCAAAAAAGAGAAAGCGGAATTACATAAGGTACATAAAATTGAAAGAATTGTCAAAACCCTAAGTTAAAAGAAAAGCCAACTACTTTTGCAGATCGCAAACAGGACCAGGTATGATGGGACTGTTTCAAATGAACTACTGACAGAATATGATAAGGTACGATTATACAGAACTTGGGCAAAAACATCTTAAAAACTATGGCTGTTACTAGTGCCGATTACATGTAGCCGCAAAAAATATTTATAATTCAGGTGGAAAGAAGTACTCAAAAAATTATGGCATGCTTTGGATTCAACTTCTACTCAGATAAATGATAAGCAATTTGCTTCCTTTTTGAAAAGAAAAGTTCATACATCCGTGGCAGATGTGATGTTGAAGTGGTAAGATCAAAACAAACTTGCCAATAACTTATAACTAAGCCATATAATACCAACGATAATGATGAATAATATGATCAGCACAGGTATGATCAATTTCCATACACTGCCTCCATGCCGCCCTTCCTGGTAGTGCTCTTGCATCAGCCGCATATTGCGCATATTGGCTTTGAAAGCAATATCAAAAATATCACCCAGCACCGGCACCATACCTACCACCGCATCTATCAATATATTCATTACCATTCTTGCCAGCAAAAATCCGCTGGCGCCATTCTGCGCCATTATCCATAACATATAACCTGACACAGCGAATGTGGACAGGTCGCCTGCACCCGGTATAAGACCGATAAGGGAATCAAGTCCAAACCGAAACTTAGTGCCCGGAATCACAAACTGGGCATCCATAAGTTTTGCCAGTTTATCTATACCTTTCAAGTTGCGTTGCGGAATCACTGTTGCCATGATGTAAAATTAATTAAACTGAATGCTCATGATGAAACAAATACATGTCCTGCTTTTCTTTTTTATTGCACTGATATCTGGTTGTTCTCAAAAATCAAAGAATGCAGAAAAAGAATTACTTGCGTTGAATAACAAGTACGACAGTGCACTGGTACAAAACAATGCTATCGTCCTCGACAGCATTTATGCTGATGATTTTATCTATACAACGCCGGATGGAGAAGTAAGAAATAAAGAACAGGAACTCACCTTAATTAAAAAAGGTGAATTAAAACTGGATTGGGGCAAAAGTGAAGATGTACGGGTAAAAGTTTACGATAATGCCGCCGTGGTTACCGGCATGTTTACCGCAAAAGGCGTTTTCAGAAATAATATAATTGACATTCGTGAGCGATATACATCTTTATGGGTAAAGC
>MWVX01000631.1_pt1 | contig 11432 bp, 9 predicted proteins | sample 1047311 | NCBI WGS metagenome assembly MWVX01 (sample SAMN06349984, study PRJNA376086) | soil metagenome | isolation source: MtG-4 sample Antarctic (ecotone) soil | place: Antarctica | collected 2015-01-13
AAGAATACTTTACGCTCACCTTTTTGATAAAATGCCAACCGTGCAGTTTGAGCGGAGCTGGACTTGCTGTGCATTCTGATGATACGCTAAGCATTGCTGACGATGCGAGCCTGCACATACAAAGCGGTGGTGAAATTGCCGGCTCTGAAACCGAAACCGATCCGGCTGGTTACATTCCATTGAGCGGGCCGCAGCTTAATCTTGCTCCCAACGCAAATATTTATACTGAAAATATCACGGGCTTTGGAAAAGGCATACTCGCCGATTCACTTGCTGATGTTTCATTTAAAAACAGGACCGCAGACCTCGACTGGAATTTGAGTGAAGCAAGCACTGCAGGAAGGATTGTTTATGCTGCAAACACATCGCAAACCATTACCAGCCGTACATACAATAATTTAACCACAAGCGGCAGTGGCACCAAAACAATGGCGGGTGCTGTTACTATAAATGGAATTGCAATTATTGGTGCATCTACTACCCTTGCGAATGGTAGCTACAGTGCAACCACCAGGGGGCAGGTGACCAATAATGGAAAACATACAGGCATGGGTAAAATAATATTCGGAGGAACTATACTCCAGGGATTGAATGGTTCGGGAAATGACTGGGGTAATATTGAACTGAACAATGCTGCGGGCGCCTCAACCTATCAAAATGTTACCACGTCCGGAAAAGTAACCTTCACCAATGGAATTCTTAACACCAGCACACTTGCAAAACTTAAGCTGACTCTTACTGGAAGCATCAGCGGAGGAAGTGCACTCTCGTGTGTTTATGGACCCATGGATAAAACCATCAATAGCTCATCGCTATTTCTTTTCCCCGTTGGAAAAGGCGGGAACTACCGGCCGCTTTCCTTTACTTCCAATGCAGCTTCTTCCACCACATTTACTGCCGAATATTTCGCTGCGGCATTCAGCAATACAACAAGCTTTCAGCCGCCCATTACTTCAGTAAATACTCATTCATACTGGACGCTCAATCATCCCGGTACAAATGTATCTGTCACCTTGGTATGGGGGAATACTGAAGCGCTTGCTGATCTTAATGGATTAACAGTTGCTGCCTTTACGGGATCTGCATGGACAAATGCCGGGGTAAGCGCTGTAACAGGAACAACATCATCCGGTTCAGTGACGTCTGATCCTGTCGTTTCATATACCACATTTACCCTGGGCGAAGCGAATACCATTACTACAAATGCAGTTACAGGATTACCATTTTGTCCTGAGGAAACTATCAATGTTCCGTTCACATCCACAGGAACATTTAATTCAGGGAATGTTTACACGGCTCAACTCTCTGATAAAACAGGAAGTTTTTCATCACCTGCCAGTATCGGTACTCTTAACAGCATTGCTAACTCAGGAATTGTGGCCGGAACAATTCCATCAAAGCCAGCGGATGCAGCCAAATACAGGGTCCGTATCATTAGCTCTTCTCCGGCTGTAACAGGAACTGACAATGGAACCAACTTCGAAATCCTTGGCTGCAATAAGGCAACAGGACTGGCATCATCAAATTTGACATCATCATCAGCAACCGTAACCTGGACAACTGTTTCCTGCGCCGTGAAGTACAAGGTACAATATCGTGTTCAGGGAAGCGCTTCATGGACAAATAAATACTCCGCTTCCGGAACTTACAGTATCACAGGCTTAACAGCAAACACAATTTATGAATGGAGGATTCAAACCTATTGCTCAGAAAGCGGCTCATCGAAATCTGGTACCACTCCCATCCAGACTTTTACCACCACACTGCGGCTGCCTTCAGCAATTTCAGCAAACCTCCGCATGAATATGTACCCCAATCCAGCCTCTGGCGCAGTTCAATTAATTTTCAATTCGTCAAGCTATACTGAATGGAGCTTAAAAGTGTTTAATGCTGTTGGTAAGAAAATGCTGGAAGATAAAATTTCAATATCAGAAGGAAATAATCATTTCTCATTAGATATCACATCGCTTTCATCGGGAATTTATTTTGTGGAAGTTATCAGTGGCAATGATGGTTTTATTCAGAAGCTTGTAAAGGAATAGCTGGAATGAGGATAGAAGATTGCGGAAGACTTGAAATAAAGATGCAGAAGATTGAAGCCAGAGAACAAAGATGAAAGATGGTTTTTCGGCTTTAGATTCTGATCTTTTCATTTGTGATATCTACTCCAAACTTTTTCAATTCCCGGACAAGTCTGCTAACAGGCAATCCCATAACATTGTAAAAGCATCCATTGATTTTTTCAATACCAACAAATCCGATCCAGTCCTGAATACCGTAAGCACCTGCTTTGTCCAGTGGCTGAAATTTATTTATATAAAACTCAATCATCTCATCACTTAATATCCTGAATGTAACTTTCGTAAGCTCTGAAAATGTGATTTGCTTTTCGCACGTCTTCAGGGTAACTCCTGTTATCACATCGTGTACCCTACCTGAAAGTGTACGAAGCATTTGCTTCGCATCATCAATGCTGGCTGGTTTTCCAAGAATGCTGTTCTCCAGAAAAACAAGTGAATCCGCGGCAATGAGCACCTCATCAGGTTTTAAGGATGTACCTGCAGCATTTGCTTTTTTATGGGATAGAAAAGCAGGTACCTTTCGTGATGGCATGTCTAGCGGATAAGTTTCTTCCACTTCAGGCACCACGACTCTAAATTCGATTCCGAGAGAGTTAAGAAGCTCCTGCCTCCGTGGCGACTGGGATGCAAGAATAATTTTTACTGGTACCAAGTGAAAATATTATTTCAATAAATAATGGTTTGCATTTCCGGCAATATGCGGGCTATTACGTTTGAGTGAAATACACAGCGAGTATATTTGAATCATGAATCTTACACTCGGCTTCTCTCCATGCCCGAATGATACCTTCATCTTTTATGCTCTGCTTCATCACAAAATTAATACCCGTGGCTTTTCATTTGAAGCAATATTAGGGGATGTTGAAACACTCAACAGAAAAGCTTTCAGGACTGAGCTTGATATTACAAAAATGAGTTTTGCTGCTTACAAGCTGGTTCAGGATCAATATCAGTTGCTCGATGCGGGAAGTGCTCTCGGTAATAAGTGCGGACCCATCCTCATATCGAAAAGAAAGATTGCAGAGGCAGAAGTTAATGGTTGTACAGTAGCTATTCCCGGCAGATATACGACGGCTAATTTTCTTTTAAGCTTTTTCTTTCCATCAATAAAGGAAAAAAAAGAAATGATTTTTTCCTCTGTGGAAGACTCAGTGCTGAATGAGCAAGCAGACCTCGGTGTGATTATTCATGAAAACCGGTTCACCTATGAAAAGAAGGGATTAAGAAAAGTTGCAGATCTGGGTGAGTTATGGGAAGAAAATACAAAGTTTCCCATACCGCTGGGTGGAATTTTTGTTAAATCAACCATGAGTTTAGAAGTTGCCCGACAGATTGATAGTATCATTCGGGACAGCGTAATATATGCTTTTGACCATCCGGAAGAAGCCATAGAATTTATGAAGCAGCATTCACAGGAGATGGATGAAGAGGTGATGTGGCAGCACATCAGGTTATATGTAAATGATTACACGATTTCACTGGGTGAAACCGGTAAAGCGGCAGTGAATGAGTTTCTTGCAATAGCTGCTAATGATAATACCACGGCTTTAAATCAAAGGCTGTTGTGAGAGAGTATCCCATTGCCATCACACCTATTTATTTACCCCTGCACTCTTTTATCTTTACCGGAAATGCTTAACGGCAAAAAAATAATTGTGGTGTTACCTGCATATAATGCAGCGCCAACCCTTGAACAAACCTACCGCGAGATACCTTTTGACATTGTGGATGAGGTGGTGCTGGTTGATGATGCCAGTCGCGATGATACGGCTGCCATTGCTTCACGGCTTGGCATTCAGCATCTGATAGTACACGAAAAAAATACCGGGTATGGCGGCAATCAAAAAAGTTGTTACGACAGGGCGCTCGCTCTCCGGGCTGACATTGTGATCATGCTTCACCCGGACTATCAGTACACTCCTAAATTGATCCCTGCAATGGCATCCATTATTGCCAATGATGTGTATGAAGTGGTTCTTGGATCGCGCATTTTGGGAGGTGGTGCACGCAAAGGTGGTATGCCGCTTTATAAATATATTTTCAACAGGCTGCTTACCTTCTCACAAAATCTGCTGATTGGTCAAAAACTTTCGGAATATCACACCGGTTACCGGGCATTTTCAGGGAGAGTGCTGCAATCCATTAACTACCATCAAAATTCTGATGATTTTGTTTTCGATAATCAAATGCTCTCCCAGATTTTTATGGCAGGCTTCGAAATTGCTGAAATCACCTGCCCTACCAAATATTTTCAGGAAGCTTCCTCCATCAACTTCAGCCGCAGTATGACGTATGGTTTGGGTGTGCTGGGTACGAGTATAAAACATTTTATGCACCAAAAAAACCTGAAGCGATTTAAGGAATATGACAGGAAGCAATATTAAAAATCAAAGATAATTCCATAGTAGCCATTCAAATTTTATCTTACGATTGCGAGCTTCGCAAAATACATTATAGAATCTTTCTCAGTCAGAACATTTGATATAGTCCGGAAAGCAAATCAGGCAAGGGAATATTAAAATAGTTTTGCTGCTGGGATTTTTAAAATCTTTACGATCTCGCCTATTGAAGGGTGATTCAACAGCTCATCCCGTATGTTTAGCTGATCACCTTCATCAACCATCGCAGATTTCGAAGCCTCTCTAACTTTTCACCCGCCTTGCTCCTTCATTATATTTGCACTGCTAAAAAACTTTGAAATGGTCTTTGATCTTGAGATGATTCGAAATCTGTATTCGGCGCTTCCGCATAAAATACAGCTTGCAAGAAAGCTTTTGAATCGTCCGCTTACCCTTACAGAAAAAATACTTTACGCTCACCTTTTTGATAAAATGCCAACCGTGCAGTTTGAGCGGGGAAAATCATATGTAACTTTTTCACCCGACCGTGTTGCGATGCAAGATGCCACAGCACAGATGGCGCTTTTGCAATTTATGACGGCAGGAAAGGATAAAACCGCCGTTCCATCCACCGTCCATTGCGATCACCTGATTCAGGCAAAAGTAGGAGCACAAAAAGACCTGGAGACCGCACTTGATGTGAACAAAGAAGTGTATGATTTCCTTGCCTCAGTTTCCAACAGGTATGGAATCGGGTTCTGGAAACCGGGGGCAGGAATTATTCACCAGGTAGTGCTGGAGAATTATGCCTTCCCGGGGGGAATGATGATTGGTACAGATTCTCATACACCGAACGCCGGCGGACTTGGCATGATTGCAATTGGTGTCGGAGGTGCTGACGCAGTTGATGTAATGAGCGGCATGGGATGGGAATTAAAAATGTCCAAAGTAATTGGCGTTCACCTCACCGGTAAAATGAATGGCTGGACGTCTGCGAAAGATGTGATTTTGAAAGTTGCAGGTATCCTTACCGTAAAGGGCGGTACCGGAGCAATACTGGAATACTTTGGTGAAGGTGCTGAGAATATTTCATGTACAGGGAAAGGAACCATCTGCAACATGGGTGCTGAGATTGGTGCCACTACATCCTTGTTTGGGTATGACAAAAAGATGGAATCATACCTCCGTGCAACGGGCCGGGGTGAAGTTGCAGACCTTGCAAATACAATTGCAGTGCATCTGCGTACTGATGATGACGTTATGGATGAGGCTGGTAACTATTATGATCAGGTGATCGAAATAGACCTGAGCGAGCTCGAACCTCATATCAATGGTCCCTACACACCGGATCTCGCCTGGCCAATTTCGAAGTTTAAGGATGCTGTGGAAAAAAATGAATGGCCCGCCGTACTTGATGTTGCGCTGATCGGCTCCTGCACCAACTCGTCTTATGAAGATATGACCCGTTCTGCATCCGTGGCGACGCAGGCTATAAGAATAGGATTGAAAACCAAATCAGAGTTCACCATCACACCCGGCTCAGAACTGATTAGATATACTATTCAGAGGGATGGACTGCTTGATATTTTTACAGAGATGGGTGGAATGGTTCTGGCAAATGCTTGCGGCCCCTGTATCGGTCAGTGGGCGCGCCATATTACCGATCCTAATCGAAAAAATTCCATTCTGACTTCTTATAACAGGAATTTTGCCAAGCGCAATGATGGTAATCCAAGCACTCATGCGTTTGTTGCCTCACCTGAAATAGTAACGGCGTTTGCCCTTGCCGGAAATTTGAAATTCAACCCGCTCACTGATTTCCTTATTAATGAAAAAGGTGATTCAGTAAAGCTTGAGGAACCGCAGGGTATTGAGTTGCCTCTGAACGGTTTTGCAGTTGAGGATGCAGGCTTTGTGCCACCTGCAATTGACGGTAGCCAGGTGCAGGTTGTAGTGAATCCGGAATCTGACCGACTGCAGTTACTGGAATCATTTCCGGCCTGGGAAGGAACAGACCTTACCGGTTTGCGGCTGCTGATCAAGGCAAAGGGGAAGTGCACCACTGATCACATCAGCATGGCAGGTCCCTGGCTGAAATACCGCGGCCACCTCGATAACATTTCAAATAACATGCTGATTGGAGCAATTAATTTTTTCAATGAAAAAAGCGATACCGTAAAAAATCTGCTTACAGGAGATTATGATTCAGTACCCAAGGTAGCCCGGTCTTACAAGGCCATAAACATAGGGAGTATTGTGGTGGGTGACGAAAATTACGGAGAGGGAAGCTCACGCGAGCATGCCGCCATGGAACCGCGCCATCTTGGTGTACGCGCTGTTGTGGTAAAGTCTTTTGCACGCATTCATGAAACCAATCTTAAAAAACAGGGAATGCTCGCACTTACATTTAATGAGAAAAGCGATTACGATAAAGTACTCGAAGATGATGTGATTGACATCATTGGCCTAACCACTTTTGCTCCTGATGTTTCGCTAACAATGGTTCTTCATCATGCTGATGGAACCCAGACTGATGTAATCCTTCATCACACCTTTAATTCGCAACAAATTGATTGGTTTAAAGCGGGAAGTGCACTGAATCTGATCAAAGCAGCAAGTAAAAAATGATTTCCGTAACTGCAGAAGTTACGAGCCGCATAGCAGCCCTCAGCCGGTTCTCATGAAATTGCTTTTTTTAAGTTTGCTTCCCTCCTTTTTATATTTAATGCTTAAAACTGAGAGAATCACATCATCATTGACTTAATAATACTGATTGCTGCTTCATTCAGGTTTTTAATCGCAAGGGCAATATTCCACCCGCTCTTATCCCGCGTCTCAACGAAATTTGAAACCGTCCTTAACTGTAAAAACGGAACACTCATCATTTTACAGCAATAAAAAAATGCAGCACCTTCCATACTCTCAACATCCGGGTTGAATTTTAAAATGATTTTCTGAATGCTTTTTTCATTACCATGGACTTTATTTACCGATATTCCTTTTACTCTGGAAAGTTTTTCAAGTACCAAGGCAGTCCCCTCATTGGCCGTTATCGGGCTTAAGGTTAAATTTTCAAGCTTTCCATTGGTAAAAGGAAATTTATTTGCATCTAATAACTCAATTTGAAAAGCATCAAGAAAATTTTCTCCGTCTTCTGCACCCAGATCCGCAAAGCAATCTTCTACAACATTCACTGTAGTTCCAATAGGTAAATTCTTCTTAAAGCTTCCACAAATACCCAGTTGCATAGCAAAATCCCAGTTCCCTGGACCTAGCGTTTTCCCAAGATGAAAAGCTGTCTGCACTCCTCCAATACCGGTTACTGATATTTCAATACAATGACTTAAAAGCTTTCCATCATCATCAGCCCTCAGTAAATATTCTTCAAGCGGCTTTATCTCATTCCATGTAGCAGCTGTAATCAGAAGTTTCATTGGCTTCAAAGGTAATTGGCCATTCATCATTCGTAATTTTGCTTCATGGTTTATATTACCCGCAAGGAACATTTTAATGCTGCCCACAGGCTCTTCAACCCTGATTGGAGCGATGAGAAGAATAATATGATTTTTGGAAAATGCGCTAACAAACATTTCCATGGACACAATTATAATTTGTTTGTAACGGTTAAAGGTGAACCTGATGCGGAGACAGGAATGATTGTAAATCTGAAGGAACTCAGCAAGCTAATCAATTCAAAAATTTGTGACAAACTTGATCACAGGAATATGAACCTCGAAGTTGATTTTTTGAAAGGAATAATTCCAAGCACTGAGAATGTAGTGAAAGCAATATGGGATGAATTGCAGCCGCAAATCACGGGATGCAAACTGCACAGTATTAAATTATTCGAAACAGAAAATAACTTTGCAGAGTATTTCGGATCATAAGCTCTTTCCGCAAAAAAATCCGGCGGATTAACTTTTACATAAAAAATAAATTTTACGTGAAAAATAAATCAGTCAGTGATCAGGTTAAGAATAGTTCGAAAAGATATACCAGGATCGAAACGTATGACGAGCAGTACTTGAACGGCATGGTTGAAAACTACCGCAGCATCATTGAGCAGGTTGGTGAAAATCCATTACGGGAAGGGTTGCTAAAAACCCCGGATCGCGCTGCGAAAGCGATGCATTTTCTTACGCAGGGCTACCAGCAGGACCCCGAAGCCATTATCCGATCAGCACTGTTTACAGAAGATTACAGTGAAATGGTGATTGTAAAAGATATTGAACTCTACTCCATGTGTGAGCATCACATGCTTCCCTTTTTTGGCCGGGCCCACATTGCTTACATTCCAAACGGCCATATTGTCGGACTCAGCAAGATCGGGCGGGTGGTGGACGCTTATTCACGCCGGTTGCAGGTGCAAGAGCGATTAACTCATGAAATTCTGAACTGTATTCAAAATACCCTGAAGCCCCTTGGTGTAGCAGTGGTAATTGAGGCAAAACACCTGTGCATGATGATGCGTGGCGTTCAGAAGCAAAATTCCGTAGCCACTACTTCAGCTTTTAAAGGTGAGTTTGAAAAGGACAGAACACGCAGTGAATTCATCAGGCTCATTGCAGCAACCCTCATTCACTGATTTTTCTTCATCTCCAATTAGTATTTTTGAGGCGATACATCCATAAATCTGTGCGATAATTTCCTGCACTCTGCGCACGATTTTATCCAAAGCTGAAAGCAAAATGAAAGCATACATTTTTCCGGGACAAGGCTCACAGTTTCCCGGCATGGGAAAAGAATTATATGAATCGGGCAATGAGGCCAAAGAATTATTTGAACAGGCAAATGGAATTCTGGGATATCGGATTTCTGATTTGATGTTCGCAGCAAGTGAAGATGAGCTGAAACAAACCCGGGTAACCCAGCCCGCGATCTTCATTCATTCAATAATTAAAGTGATTATAGCCGGTAGCTTATTTCAGCCCGATATGGTAGCCGGGCATTCACTTGGTGAATTTTCAGCACTCGTTGCAAACAAAACACTGACTTTTGAAGAGGGTTTGAAACTGGTATATAAACGCGCACTCGCCATGCAGCATGCCTGTGACATTAATCCCTCTGCAATGGCAGCAATTCTTGGACTTGAAGCTAAAGTAATTGAAGAAATCTGTGCATCCATTGATGAGATTGTGGTTCCTGCGAATTACAACTCTCCTGATCAGCTGGTTATCAGCGGAACAGTTACCGGCATCAGTGTGGCCTGTGAAAAACTAAAAGCTGCAGGGGCAAAACGTGCTATTGTTTTACCGGTTGGCGGTGCATTTCATTCCCCCCTGATGGAACCCGCAGCGAAAGAACTGGAAGAAGCATTGCTGGCTGCTTCCTTCTCTACTCCTGTTTGCGCGGTATATCAAAATGTAACAGCGGTAGCATTAAGTGATATTTCTGAGATCAGGAAAAACCTGATTGCCCAATTAACTTCACCTGTTCGCTGGTCACAATCAGTGAAGCAGATGATCGCCGATGGTGCAACAGAATTTATTGAAGCAGGTCCGGGAAAGGTTCTGCAGGGTCTGGTAAAAAAAATAAATCGTGAGGCCAGCACCGCAAGCTTGTAGCTGTTAACAAGATGAGAATAAAAGAACAAGTGAATTACCAGTAAAGAGAATAAATGAACAGAGCCTATTTGTTTCCGGGTCAGGGATTTCAGTATGTTGGCATGGGGGAAAAACTCTATGAACAGTCTTCTATTGCACGGGAATATTTTGAACATGCAAACCATTTGCTTGGCTACCGGATCTCTGACATCATGTTTAAGGGCCCCGAGGAAACACTATCAGAAACACGGATTACTCAGAACGCGATATTTATTTTGTCGCTTGTTAGCGCACTTAAAGAAGGGAAAAATTTTCAGCCGGCAATGGTTGCCGGCCACAGCCTTGGTGAGACGACTGCACTGGTGGCGGCTGGTGTTCTAAGCTTTGAAGATGGCTTACTGCTTATGGATGAGCGGGCTATAGAAATGGAAAAAGCATTTCATGCTGTACCAGCAAAGATGGTTGCTGTGCTTGGTCTTGATGATGCCGTGATAGAAAGCATTTGTAAGGAGGTGGGTGATCTTGTAGTTCCTGCAAACTATAATTGTCCCGGCCAATTGGTGATTGCCGGCAGAGAGCGAGAGGTTGAGAAAGCATTGCTTTTGCTGGGGAAAGCCGGGGCTAAGCGAATTGTAGAACTAAAGGTTGGCGGGGCGGTTCATTCACCGCTCATGAAGCCAGTGGTGGAATACCTCGGGAAGAAACTACCCGCCATCCGCTTCAATGAACCATGCTGCCCGGTTTATCCGAATATTTCAGGTATTGCTACGACTGATGTTGCAGAGATGCGCCGCTGCCTTACCCTTCAGCAAATACAGCCGCTTCAGTGGACTACTACCATTCGCAACATGCTGCTTGATGGTGCCAATAAATTTATTGACTGCGGACCGCCGCACGTTATCAGTGGTATGGTTCGCAGAATCAGCAGGGAAATTAACATCAACAGTGCTGTAATGCATTGATCAGCTAATTAAAGTATTAAAATGTATTATGGACACGCGAAGAACTCCTTCCCTTACTGAAACAATCATGACCCAGGTGGTGCAGCCTAATGACACTAATCCCGTGGGCAGCCTTCATGGAGGGAGATTACTTTACTGGATGGATGAATGTTCAGCAATTGCCGCAACCAAGCACAGCAGGGCTGTCGTGGTAACGGTTTCAGTGGATGGAGTTTCGTTCAAAAATCCGATTGATGTTGGCAACCTTGTTACCATCGTGGCAAAAGTGACACGCACATTCCGAACCTCCATGGAAGTGTTTATTGAAGTTTGGGCTGAGAATATTCCAAAAAACACAAGGATTAAATGCAATGAGGCATACTACACTTTTGTTGCATTTGATGAGCAGCGAAAGCCCCTGCCAGTACAGGAAATTTTTCCTGAGAGTGCGGAAGAGCAAAGACTGTATGATGGCGCTATCCGAAGGCGTCAGGTTCGCCTGATACTGGGCGGAAAGATGAAAGTGGA
>MWVX01000633.1_pt1 | contig 11411 bp, 6 predicted proteins | sample 1047311 | NCBI WGS metagenome assembly MWVX01 (sample SAMN06349984, study PRJNA376086) | soil metagenome | isolation source: MtG-4 sample Antarctic (ecotone) soil | place: Antarctica | collected 2015-01-13
CGATTTGAATCAACGACGCGCGGCGCAACAATCGCGTCGGTCGGACAGGCGTCTAAACATTTCGTGCAAGTTCCGCAGTGGTCTTCGACGATTTCGGTTTCATAATCGAGTTCGAGATTGAGCAGAATTTCGCCCAAAAAAACCCACGAGCCATATTCTTTCGTGATTAAATTCGAGTGTTTGCCGAGCCAGCCGAGACCGGCTCGCGCCGCCCACGCTTTGTCCATTATGGGCGCGGTATCAACGCAGATTTTGCCGTCGGCGGTCTCGTCAATCGTTTTGATAAACGCAAGAAGCTCGCGCAGCTTTTCCTTTAAGACATCGTGATAATCATCGCCCCAGGCGTAGCGCGAAATTTTGCCTTTTGCAGAATTTTCTTCGTGTTCGTGCGGCGTAAAATAATTCAAAGCGACGACAATCACGGATTTCGCTTCAGCAAAAATCAGTTTTGGGTCGGCGCGTTTTTCCGGCGCGCGCTCAAGCCATTGCATCTCGCCCTGATAATTTTTCGCCAGCCACGCCTTAAATTTCTCGCCCTCTTTTTCGAGATTTTCGGCGCGCGCGATGCCGACTTTGTGAAAACCTATTTGCAAAGCTTTCTGTTTGATTTGTTCGGTGAAAGAAGTCACGAAAAAATTATACCAAATGCCGAGATTGCCTGCGGAAGAAAATCGGTTTGCCTAAGAAAAATTAGCTGCGAATTAACACAGCTTAAAAATGAAAAAGTATTTGATTTGCTAATTGATTGTAACAAATAAAAACGGCTGAAAAGCGTCAAACCAATCAGCCGTTTTTTAATGATTTCTAAATTCGCAAACTTAGAAATTAAGTTTTGCGCCGAATTGGAATTGGCGCGGGTCGTAGGATGCGGTCGGGCGGCTATAGTAACGTCCGCTCTTGGTGCGCTCGCCGAAAGCGTTGACATCGTTGAAAAAGGGCGATGCAGAACCTTCGTTAAAGCGATTAAAAAGATTAAAGCCTTCGGCAATCAATTCGAGCCGCGTGCGCTCGCCGAATCGAATCGAACGCGCGATGCGCAAATCAAACGAGGCAAACGAATGCGTCATACCTTGATTGCGCCCCAAGTTTCCGACTGAGAACTCGCCGTTTGTGATAAGCGGTGTCACGCATCCGACTGTTCCGGGAATGCATAGCGAGCCGTCGGGGTTTACGCTCGGTCGGTCGGTCTGCGACGCTTGGTCGTTGTTGGCGTCGAAATTCGTGATGATGTTGAACGGACGACCCGACGAAAGTTCGATAATCGGAGCAATCGTAAAGTCAGCTAAAAATCTCTGGAACAAACCGCCCGAACGAAAACTTTGCGGTGCCGCTAAAACTCCGCTAAAGACGAACCGATGCCGCTGGTCAAACAACGACAAAGAACGTTCGGCGCGGAAATTTCGCGGGTCTTGCGGAATTAAAAGCGTCTGCAAATCGCTTGAGTCGTCAATGGATTTCGACAAAGTATATGAAGCGAGAAACGTAATGTTATTGGCAAAGCGGCGTTTTAGTTCCAGGTTCAGCGCATTATAATTTGAATTTCCGTCAGAAACCTGTGCATTAATCGCGCCGAACGGAGAAACCAAACCGGGCGTTCTTAATGTTCCCGCAAGCTGCGAGTTAAGCACGGCTGGCGTTACCAATCCACCCGTCAGTGCTTGCGCCAGAAAATAATTCGGCGAATTTGGACGGAAGAAATTGGCAACTGCCGGAGCGATTATGCGACTCGTCGGATTCGCCAGCGGAGCAGTAATAATTCCCGGAACAATCACAATGAACGGTTGCCCCTGGTTGGGTCCCGCGGTCGGATTGTTGTAACACGTCAAAGTTGGTGCTCCGGGACACGCGAAAAACGGCACCGGCGCCGTTGGTGCAGACGGAATTGATAAGGCTACGGCTTCGGTTTGCGTGGTTGGCAATCTTCCAGCGAAGCGTTGGAAATTTTGAATTTGAAGCGCTGTATTAGGCGTGTTCAAATCCGTCGGATGCGGCAAATGATGCGCGCCGACGAAAATATACGAAGCCGACACGGACATATTGCTCGTCAGTTGGTGTTCGAATGTCAGATTTGCCTGCGTCGCCGAAGCGTATTGAAAATCCTTTGCTATCGGCAGCGTGAACGGCAAAACCGCGCCGAAACCGGAAAATGTCTGGTCGTTAAAACGCTGTCTGCCGAATTGATACTGAGCTGACGGAGCAACGCCCGGCGTGTTAAATCCAGCCGGACAAATCGGATTAGCCGAAGCGGACGTGCAAACCGTGCCTTGAAAAACCTGCGCCGCGTTGAGCAGAGACGTGAGCGCGGGACTGCCCGCCGTCAACACGGCTTGCTGCTGCTGTGCGGCGTCGGCAATGTCCGAGTTAAACGCCGCGGCAAGCAGCGGATGGTCATAAAACAATCCGAGCGCACCGCGCACGACCGTTTTGCCGTTGCCGGAGATGTCGTAAGCGAAACCGAAACGCGGGGCGATATTGTTTGTGTCGCGCGGAAAGCCTTGCTGAACGCCGACTGCATCTTGAGCGGCGAGAATATCGTTTCCCGAAAGATTGATGCGCGAAAGCGGGTCGTTAAAGCCGACAGGCGCAATCGTCTGCGTCAGTTCGACATCGTAGCGAACGCCGTAATTAAGCGTTAAACGGCGCGTTGCTTTCCAACTGTCTTGAGCAAAAAAGGAAATTGGCGTGTTTTTTATACGGCTCACGGGGTCGCCGAAGCCTTGAACATAAGTCGACGGCAAACCGAGACCGTAAGACTGAACCGGCGTAAAATCGGGCGCGCCCAATTGTCCGAAAGCCGCATTGAGATTGCCTGCCGCAAATGGACCGAAATTAAACAGTCCGGCAAAATTCAGCTCGAAAACTGCGCTCGGAATTTTGACGAAATTGATGTCGCCGCCGAACTTCAGAGTGTGCGTTCCCAAAACGTAATTAAAATTATCGGCTATCTGGTAGCGCGTTTCAGTTCGGTCAACCGGCGAAAAAAGCTCACGTCCGATGAACGCCGCGCCTGAAACATTGAACGAAACCGCATCGCCATTTTGCGAGCGAAAAGAGGTTTCACGTCTGCCGTAAGTGAAGCGAAATTCGTTTGCCGCACTCCCGCCCAAAGTCGTATTCAGTCCAGCCGTAAACGAATAATCTTTTAAATCTTGAATACCAGTGCGCGAAAAATCGTTTTGTCCGAGAGATTGATTTTGCGATTCGACTTGAATTCCGGTCAGCTTTCCGGGATTGTAGCCGAAGCGAAAAGTCAATTGATTATCTTTATTGAGATTGTGGTCGGTGCGAAGCGAGAAAAAGTTTGAGCGGTCGGTAACGGGGAAAACTCTCTGCAAATCGTTGAGCGGACGAAAAGCGATAAATTGTCCCTGCGAGTTTTGCGTATTGACCGGAATCGGCGCACCTGACAATAAAAAACGCGAGCCGACAATCGGATTGGTCGGAAGTATCGGGCTGATTGCTGGACACTGACTGCCGTCGTTCGGTGTAACTAAATTATTAAACCCGGTTAAAGCCGTGCTGCTTCCGCTCGAAGCAAAAAAGGCGTAAGCGCGAGCCGCACAAATCAATTGTGCGCCTTGCGCGGCAGTTTGCGGGCTGCCGAGCAGTTGAACACCTTGAGTTACGGTTCTGCCGATAAAGCCAGCCTGTTGAGTCGTCAAACCACTGAAGCTTCGCGCCGTCGGGTTTAAGCCTGGAATTACCGGAAACGAAAACGCGTTGTCTAAACCCTGCGCGACATTGCTGGTAAAAAATCCGGTTTCGTTGCGCTGGCGGCGTTCAAAAGATGCGAAGAAAAAGTTTTTGTCTCGCCCGGAAGTGGCAAACGGTCCGCCTTCGCCGAAATTAAAAAACGGCAGCGGTCCGCCGAGAGTTCCGCCAAACTGCGTGCGCGTGAAAGCCGATTTGAAAGGTGCAAACGGATTTCGCGCCTGGATACTTTTGTCGCGTATAAAGCCGAAAATGTTGCCGCTGTATTCATTCGTGCCGCGTTTGGTAACGACGTTGATAATGCCGCCGGTAGCGCGTCCGAATTCCGGTGCGTAAGAATTTGTTGCCACTTGAAATTCCTGAACGGCTTCCTGCGAGACGGTCGTACGCGCGGCATTTATCGAGTTGTCAGTAAAATCCGAGCCGTCAACCTGCACGAGCGTCGAGCGTCCGCGCTGACCGCCGATGTTCAAACCCGAAGTCGGTGCTGGTCCAATCGGACGACCATTATCGCGTCCGACCGTTGAAATCGTCAAAGCAAATCCGGTCGCGCTGCGTTCGTTTATCGGAAGATTTTCGATTCGCTGCTGGTCAATCGTATTGGAAACCGAGCTTCTCGTGGTTTCTACCAAATCTACGGATTCACCCGAAACATTGACAACTACGTCCTGACCGCCGACTTCGAGGCTGATTTGCAGCTCGGCGCTTTGCCCGACCGTTAAACGAAGAGCCGAAATTACTGTTCTTTTAAAGGTCGCAGCTTCCGCCGAAACTTCGTATTCGCCCGGCGGAAGAGCAAAAAACTGGTATGCGCCTTCGTCGTTGGTCGTAACCGTGCGCGTGATGCCGGTTGCTGGGTTTCTGACGGTTACGGTTGCACCCGGAACTATTGCGCCGTTCGGGTCGGCAACCGTTCCGCGCAAATCGGCTGTACTGGCTTGCGCCTGTGCAAAAACTGAGGCGGCGCAGAAAAACAACACTGCTGCCAGCATCGAAAATTTTCCGGCGATTGCGGAAATACTGAAAGGAAACGCTTTCATTGGTCTTTATCTCCTAAAATTAAAAAACTTTTTTCGGATTCTGCCAGTTAATTGCAAAAAACATTTGCGAAAGGGAACTATTCAATGTTTTACAAAAGAATTTTCAAGCGACGAACGCGCTCGAATTCTTGAAATTGAACTGACAGATTGTTTTACAGATTTGATAGTCATTGAAATTTTAATCTCAAAAACCGATTTTTAGCAAGTAAAAAGTTACATTTTCATTAACTTTTACGGTTTGTTTTCAGCTGCCGGAAAACTCTTTCGGGTCGAACGCGCCAAAATTTCCGGCACTTTTGCACTCAAACTCAAAGCGGAAATCGCAAATTTTGCGAAATCGGGAACAAAAGCCGCGCGCCGCAAAAGTGAGCAAACGCGCAGTCTATTCCGAAACTTTCGGTCGTGTAAAATCTTGTATCTTTCGGCAATTTTTTGAGGCGCAGACCAATTTTCCGCGATTGTTTCGGCAAGAATCTCCGCGCTTTCGAGCGCCATCAACATTCCGCTTCCCGTAAAAGGGTCAATAAACGCCGCCGCATCGCCGACCGCAAAGAGATTTTTCGCCGGATTTAGATTTTTTTTGCCGAAGCCTTCGACCGAAACCGCGAGCCAATCCAAAACCGGTTTTGCATCGCGCATCATTTCCCGCGCGCGCTTGTTTTGAAAAACAACCTTTTCAACAATTTTGTCCGCATCGCCGGAAAACTCTTTAACAACCTCAGCGCCGATTAAAAAACAATGATTCGCCAGATTGTTCTCAACAAAACTCAAACCGCCGTAACCGCCGCGAAAAAAATAAATCTCGCAGCGTCCTTTTTCAAGCTCAACATTTTTAAAATAAGTCTTAAAACCAACGAGGCGATTTTGGATTTGCGATTTGCGATTTGCGATTTGCGATTTGTTTTCAGCGTGCAGTTTTTGGTTTTCAGGATTTAATTTTCTTTCGCTTTGCGCATTCGCATCTTCGCTGCGGGAAATCTTTCGTTCAGCCAATTTTGCTAAAACATTCGCGCGTCCCGTCGCATCAATTGTCAAATCCGCGAATATCTCGCGCATTTGATTGTCTTTCGATTTAATTTTCATGCCGCGAATTTCACCTTTTTCCAGTAAAACTCCGACGACGCTCGATTCTTCCAACACCTCAACGCCGACTTGTTTCGCTCGTTCGAGAAGCCGAAAATCCATCTCGGCACGACTCAAACTAAGCGCGCCCAGCGCGTCGCCGCCAAACCATTTGCTGGGAACAGTGACGGATTTTCCGTTCGGCTCGTAAAAAATCGTCTGCGTAATTCTGTCGCCACCGCGCGCTAGCATTTGTTCATAAACGCCTAATTCTCTAAAATGCGCCAGACATTCCGGCGAAATAAACTCACCGCACAATTTATGGCGCGGAAATTTTTCGCGCTCAATTAAACAAACGTGGAAATCTTCTCGCGCCAGACGAATTGCCAAACTTGCGCCCGCCGGACCTGCACCAACGACGGCAATTTTGGATTTTGGATCTTGGATTTTGGATTTCACTATTAAAAATTATATTAGCTTTTCCCAAAGTCAATTGCATTTTCTTTTCTATATAATTCGTGTTATTCGTGTTATTCGTGGCTAAATTCTTATGAAAATTATTCCGCTATCCATTCCAACGCCGTTTTATGTCGGCGATGTCAATGTTTATTTAATTCGAGAAGAACCTCTGACATTAATCGACGTTGGACCGAAAACCGAAGAAGCAAGCAGCGCGCTGCGTGATAAATTGCGCGAAAACGGCGTCCAATTTACTGACATTCATCGCATTGTGCTGACGCACGCGCATGAAGACCATTGCGGTTTGGCGAAACAGGTGCGCGACGCGACGCGGAATGCGAAAATTTTCGTACACGCCTGGGAAACCGAACATCTTTTCGGACGACTGGCGCGCGACGAACAAAAAAATCTGATGACGCGCGCCGGTGTTCCGGCGGAAATTTTTCTGCAAATGCAAACTCTCTATAAAGGCATTTCGCTTTTAACCGACACGCTTGCGGAAAGCGAATTTTCTGCGCTCGAAGACGAAATGGAATTGGAATTTGCGAGCGGCGTTCTAAAAGTTCTGCACACGCCCGGACACACGCCCGGTTCGTGTTCGTTTCTGCGCGAGGCGAACCGCACAATTATTGCCGGCGACTGCGTTTTGAAACGCATCACGCCGAATCCGATTGTTTCGCCCGACCCGATTGACCCGACAAAACGCTTCAAATCTCTGGCTGAATATCTGGTTAGTCTTGCGCGGATTCGCTCGTTTTCACCGACTTTAGTTTACGGCGGACACGGCGAAGCGATTCATGATTTCGATGAAATTTTCCACCGCTACGTGCGGGCAATTGACGAGCGACAAAAGAACGTCGTTGATTTAGTTTCAAAAGACGGCGCGACGGCTTGGGATTTGGCGCAAAAACTTTTTCCGCACGCGATTGGCAAAGACATTCATCAATTTCTCGCCGTCTCCGAAACAATCGCGCATCTCGATTACGCCGAAACCGAAAGCAAGATTGCCGTTGAAATAAAAGAAGGTGTGGAATTTTACAGGCAAATATAAAAGACAACTATTCGGTTTCAAATTTCTTCAAAATACCGTAAAATAGCTTTCCTTTAATTTTGGGGGCGACAGGCTTCGACAGGGGCTTGTATAGATCTTTGGATGCACGTCGGGCTTGCTTGTTAGCTCGTTAAAACAACACGCAAAACACAAATGCTAATAAAGAATTAGCTCTTGCTGCCTAATTAACTTTAGCCAACAAGTGTCCGATTACAAGTTCGCTCGAAGCGCGTAATTAGGGCATAACTTATTTTGAGCTAGCTCGTATTCTACGTCTGCGAATATGAGCGAAACGTTAGCCGGGCTAGCTGTTGAAAAGGTTTTGTCAATTTGCTGACTTTTCAATAGCGAGATTCTTAAAGCAAATAGACTAAACGTGTAGATTCCCTCGGTCGCAACCTTTGGATGCGGGTTCGATTCCCGCCGCCTCCACCAAAATCTTTCATAAACATCCGATAAAACAAATGGCACAACCAAAAAAGAAATTAAGTAAAAGCGCAAAGGCGGCTTTGAAAATTTTAGAAGATTCAAAACTGCTGAATAATACGAAAGCATCAAACGCATTGAAGATTGCAGGGAACGATAAACCGTCGGTTAATTCTCCCAAAACAACCGCTGCCAACAAAATCAGACCGGAGAAAAAACGCGGCTAAAAGAAAATATAAATGAGCGAAACGCAGCAGAGAGTAACGGGAAGTTTTGACGCTGTCGGCGATGACGGCAAGCAGTATCACATCGTCGAATACACTGATTTTCGGCACACGACGACTACCGAAATTACTTTCGGAAAAGAAGGCGTTAAAGAATATAAACTCGGAAACGGCGCACCGGTTCGCCGAACGAGCGAAACGGAATTTGAAATCGAATCGAGCGGTACAAAAATTCGTGTCGGCTGAAAGACAAAATAAAAACAATTTTCACATCAAAATCCGAAATCCTTCCGCCGCAAGTTTTTCCAGATGCGCCTCGATTGATTTTTCCGCTAGTTTCAACAATTCGGGCGAAACATCCGCATAAACTTTCTCAACAATTTCACTCGTAGTTTTTGCGCCGTTTTCGATCGCTTCAACGATTTTCCGTTCGCGTTCGAGCCGATGCGCAATGTAGGTTTCGATTTTGCTGCGTCCGTCTGCGCTCGCCGCGCCGTGCGAGCCGCACAAAAATTTCAGATTCGGCAGATTTTTCAATCTGTGAAGCGAACATAAATAATCAATCATATTGCCTTCGGGCGGCGCGATTAATACCGAACCCGCGCCGACAACATTGTCGCTCGACAGTAAAAACCCAAACTCTTCGTCGTAAAAGGCTAGATGTCCGCGAGCGTGTCTGGGCGTGTGCAAAACTTGTAAATCGAATTCTTTTCCGTGTTCATCCGCTAAAGTAAAAACGTCACCGCCGTTCAAAGTTTTGTTGAAATCTTCAAATTGAATATCTCGAACGTTTTCTGACGTCAAACGATGCGCCGAAACGGAAACGCGCATCGCAAATTTTTCAAGAAGATGTTTTCGAAGCGCTCGCTCGCTGCCGATATGGTCTCGGTGCAAATGCGAAGTAACAATCGCTCGGCAGACACCTCCTTGTTCTATTAAATCATCGATTAATTTAAATAATTTCGCTTGTCCAACTTCGTCGCGAGCCGCTGCGTCAATCACGATAAAATCTTTTCTGCCGACGATAAAACAATTCGTATGCGTCGCTGGCGGCAAAGTTTCGGTTTTTACGGGAAAGCAAATTACACGCGAATTAAGTTCGATATAATCAATCGCGCCGTCGCAGCTTTGCGATTTTTCGAGAAGTTTACGTGCAAGATTTTCCGATTTTTGCCGTTCGCTCGTCTGTTTTTGATTTGCCCGCTCAAATCCGCGCTCGTCTGGAGTTAATTTATCTTCGGTTTTCTCGGCGGCAAATAATTCTTTGAGCGCGATCAAAACTGGCGGTGAAATCAAAACCTGCCCGTTTCGCCAAAAATTCAAAGCATTTTCGGGCGCGATAAATTCGACGTTTTGCAATTCCGAAATCGCGGCGTAAGGCGTTTGTTTTTCGGGACAAATGGTGAGAAAAAATCTTGTCTTAAAACGCACGGGCGAAAACTGCGGCGTCGTCCAGAATCCGGTGTAGAAAAAATCGTGCGCGTCGATGTGCAGATTCCAGCTTTCAAGAATCTCTGTGAAAGTAAATCTGCCGCTCGTTAGATCGTCGTGCAGAGAAGCGCGCTGACCTTTCGTCAATTTTTCGCCGCCGCGCACGAGCAAAACGCCGACTTCTTCAAACGTTTCGCGCACGGCAGCGACGACAAATTTTTCTAAACTCCGGTCTTCGCAATTGTTTATTTTGATGTCGGAATCCGTCGCTTCGACTTTGCCGCCCGGAAAAGCGTGCCAACCGCCGAGAAAGGCGAGTTGCGGATTGCGCCGCGCCCAGAGAACTTTTGTTCCGCTCTGATTTAATAAAATAACGGCGGCGGCATCACGCGGCGCGGCGGTTTTTGTTTCGGATTTCACACCAAAATTCTAACGCGAAAGAAACAAAGCGGCAAAACGGAAGAAAATTTTAGCCACAAATTACACGAATGAAATTATAAAAAGTAATTTGTGTAATTCGCGGCTAATTTCATTCTTCGCTTCCGAAGGTTGAAACTCCGTCAAATTAATTTAAATCGAACAATAAAAACTCGGTCTCGTCCGCCGCCGATTTTATTTGCAAAACCTTTTCGTCGCTCGCAGCCGCACCGTCGCCCGCCGATAATTTTTCGCCGTTTAATTCGAGCGAGCCTTTGACGATTTGAATCCAGGCGTGGCGATTTTCCCCCAGCTCGAAAGAAATTTCATCGCCGTTTTTCAAAATCGACGTATAAAGTTTTACATCCTGATTGATTTTGACCGAACCGTCATCTCCGCCGCGCGAGGCGACGAGTTTCAGCTTTCCTTGTTTGGTTTCCGGAGCAAAATACGTCTGCTCATAACCCGGCTCCAAAGCGTCTTTTTCCGGCAGAATCCAAATCTGCAAAAGATGAACCTTTTCGGTTTTCGACGGGTTAAGCTCGCTGTGCCTGATGCCGCTTCCAGCCGTCATTCGCTGGACTTCGTGCGGTCGCAAAACTTCCGCTCCGCCTGAACTGTCCTTGTGTGCCAGCGCGCCGGAGACGACATACGTGATAATTTCCATATCCGAGTGTCCGTGCGTGCCGAAGCCTTGATTTGCTTCGACAAAATCTTCGTTTATCACGCGCAAATTTCGAAAACCCATAAAATGCGGGTCGTAATAATTGTTAAATGAAAATGTGTATTTCGTATCGAGCCAGCCGAAATTTCCACCGCCGCGCTCGTCTGATTTTCTGATATTTATCATTTTATTTTCTCCTCAAATCTCGTTTGATAATTTAAGATTACAGGAAAAAAGCCGGTGTGCAATCATCAATTGCGGCGAGAGATTTCTCATCAATTCGGGTGAGATTTATAATCGTTTGAAAGCGCGAAACGGTTTCGTAATTTTCAATGAAATTTCACGAATCGACTCTGACCAATCCGCGCCGAATCGCCAAAGTTGCAGCGGAAGTTCGGTCGGAAACGCCCGTTTTCTCGAAAATGTTTTTAACGTGAGTTTTGACCGTGTTTTCGGAAATCTTCAAATCGAAAGCAATTTCCTTGTTCGATTTTCCCGCAACAATCATTTGCAGAATTTTCTGCTCGCTCGCGGTCAATTCAGCTTGCCCGAAATTTTCCGACAAGATTTCGGCAATCTCGCTCGGAATGTATTTTTTGCCCGCGCCGACCGCACGAATCGCTTTTATCAATTCATTTTCGGAAACGTCTTTGCAAACGTAACCGAGCGCGCCCGCACGCAAAGATTTGCTGATTTCGGCGTCGCCCGCGTGTTCGGCTAAAACAATGATTTTCGCCCGCGTGTTTGCCGCAAAATAATCGCTCAAATCGTCAATCGCACACGAGTCGGGAAGCCTCAAACCGAGAATCACAACATCCGGTTTCGTTTGCTTAAACGCTTCAAAACCCGCCGCGCCCGTCGCCGCTTCGCCGACAATTTCAATGTTGCTCTGCGTGCCGAGAATCGTCCGAATACCGACGCGCGTC
>MWVX01000634.1_pt1 | contig 11406 bp, 15 predicted proteins | sample 1047311 | NCBI WGS metagenome assembly MWVX01 (sample SAMN06349984, study PRJNA376086) | soil metagenome | isolation source: MtG-4 sample Antarctic (ecotone) soil | place: Antarctica | collected 2015-01-13
AAGTGGGTGTTGAGATGAGTCCTTATGATCTGTCAAGAGGACGCATCATTTTCAGGATAAGTGATGAAAGTACCTTGCATATCACCTTCATTCCAGTCAATCCAGCCAAATTTCGGATTCTTACCACGGATAGGGCTAGTGACAGCAGTGTTGTCTTTTGATTTTTCTTTCAAAGAAACAATATCCCCGGGCTTCAACTGATAAGAAGGAATGTTCATAACTATTCCGTTTACAGTAACATGCTTATGACTTACCAACTGGCGTGCAGCAGGCCGTGAAGGTGCAACTCCCATTCGATAGATCGTATTATCTAAACGGGATTCAAGGATTTTTATAAGGTTTTCACCTGTTACCCCTTTGCGGCGGGAAGCTTCTTCAAATGTTTTGCGGAATTGTTTCTCCAATACACCATAAGTGTATTTTGCTTTTTGTTTTTCACGAAGCTGAAGGGCATATTCACCCATAGTTTTCCGTTTGCGCTGTGCACCGTGCTGTCCAGGAGGATTGCTGTTTTTATTCAGCCATTTTCCATTTCCTAAAATGGGCTCCCCAAATATGCGGGAGATTTTGGTCTTTGGACCAATGTAACGTGCCATATTATTTGTTCATTTCCGCTTTTTTGTACCGGTGCGTTCATCTGTAAAAACGGTAAAAATTAATGAAGCACCCTTTAATTAAATGAATAACCTGTGGCCAATATGTTGTGTTCTATTTTGAATTTTGAATGATAAATGTTAACTGATCTTTAATTCAACATTTAAAATCTAGCCATTCAACACAGAATTATACTCTTCTCTTTTTCGGTGGGCGGCAACCATTATGTGGTAAAGGAGTCACATCCTTTATCATGGCTACTTCTATTCCCGATTGTGCAATGGCACGAATAGCGCTTTCCCTGCCAGCACCCGGTCCTTTTACAAATACATCTACTCTTTTCATGCCGGCATCCATAGCTTTACGGGCAGCATCACCAGCAGCCATTTGAGCTGCATAAGGCGTGTTCTTTTTAGAGCCTTTAAAACCCATCTTACCTGCACTAGACCAGGATACTACCTGACCCTGCTTGTTTGTAAGGCTTACAATGAGATTGTTGAATGAAGCAGTAACGTGGGCATCACCATAAGTATCCACTTTTACAATTCTTTTCTTAGCTGCAGCTTTTGCGCTTTGTTGCCCCTTACCGCCGCTTGCCTGTGCTTTTGCCATATTTAGGTATTCTTTACTTTTTATACATTTTGCCTGAGCAAAACCTGAATCAATCCTCCACCTGCACCGCATCCGTAATTGATTCAATAAATGTGCATTATTCGCTGCTTAAATAATCTCCTTTTGTATTTCATTTAAACATCGCAAATTATTTTTTAGGTGCTTTCTTTTTACCGGCAACTGTTTTACGTTTGCCTTTACGCGTACGGCTGTTTGTTTTTGTACGCTGACCTCTGACAGGTAAGCCTTTCCGATGCCGTAGTCCCCGGTAACAGGCAATGTCCAACAATCGCTTAATACTCATTTGAACCTCTGAACGTAATTGACCTTCTACTTTAATTTCCTCAGTAATAGATGTACGGATATTGTTCAGATCTTCATCGTTCCATTCATTTACTTTCTTATTGCGGTCTATTCCGTGTTTGTCAAGTATGTAACGTGCAGTAGCTGAGCCTATACCAAATATATAGGTAAGACCAATTTCTCCTCTTTTAGTTTTCGGTAAGTCAACGCCGGCAATACGAGCCATGTTTCTTTTTATTTTAAATTGTCAATTATTGATTTAAAAAAGTTCAAAAGTTGTCAGGTTGATAAATTAATGACCCTTTTGACTCCTTTGCTTTTATTATCCCTGTCTCTGCTTGAACCGGGGATTTTTTTTGTTGATCACATAAAGTCTACCTTTCCGACGTACGATCTTGCAGTCAACACTACGTTTTTTTATGGATGCTCTTACTTTCATAAACAATTGTCACTTTTAATTATTTGTACCTGAAAATGATGCGTCCTCTGGACAGATCATAAGGACTCATCTCAACACCCACTTTATCACCTGGTAAAATACGTATATAGTGCATGCGCATTTTTCCTGAAATCGTGGCCAAAATTTCGTGTCCGTTTTCCAGCTTCACTTTAAACATAGCATTGGATAAAGCTTCCAATATTGATCCGTCTTGTTTAATTAAAGGCTGTTTCGACATACTTATTTTGGGAGCGCAAAGATAGAGGTATTCGCCTAAATAATGAAGTGGGCAGTAAATAATTTAAAAACCCGTATGTAATGCAGGTAAATTCTTATATTAATGCTTTGCTGATACTTTTTCCAAATGCACTTTGGTCATAGAAAGGTGAAGGTTCTGAAGCTCATGTACGTATAACGGATGGTTGAAATGACGACGATCTTCTCTATACCACATTTCAAGATTGGTGTAATTGCCGGGATCCTGCACTACAATTCTAAAAGGTCCCTTTTTATATTTTACTCCGTTGTCCATCTCTTCCCGCTCAAACCCGAGTGTATTGATCAACCTGTCTTCTGTAAGGGGCAAAGGAGCAATCTGATCCAGGGGATACCAAAATTCCTGTATGCCATTATTGATGCAAACTTTGTTATCATTCCGGTCTATCGAATTTACTACTCCTTCCCTCTCTGAATTATCTTCTATAATTTTTACAATATCGCCCTGTTTTAGATCAGTAATTTTTACCATATAGCTTATTTGTTTCGAAAATAAAATTTTTTGGGTATTCCGTATTAATTTCTTTTCTTTTAGATCAGAAAATCAATAGCTATATGTTTAAAAAACTACATACGTTAGCACTATTACTAAAAACCCATGGATCTTTTGATTACGAGTTTACACTAATGGGCAAAAACAAGGGATCGTTTATAAGCAGGTACAAAGATTTTGAATAAGGAAAAGACTCCAGGGGTTTGGCCTTTGATTCTATTTCTTACCATCATGGTCAGCTCAGCAGGGACAAAATCAATTTGAAAACGAATGCCAGTAAGTTGCATCTGTTACCAGCAAAACCAGGTTCAGTGCTTCTGATGGAATCTTTAAAAAAGAGCGAAGAATAGACCCGCGTATGGAGAAAATCAATTAAAAACTCAGGATGTGCTGCTCCTTTTTTTTATTTTCCTTCTCCCAAGGGAGAAGGTGCCCACAGGGCGGATGAGGCTAATCCATGCTCTCATGCCAGCTATTGACATAGCCTTCATTTTCTATTTCCAATGCCTGCTTCGTAATCATCAGTGGGTGAAAAGTATCTACCATCACAGCAAGCTCTTTTGTTTCCCGTGCTCCAATGCTTTTTTCTACTGTGCCGGGATGCGGTCCGTGAGGAATGCCTGCCGGATGCAGGGTGATCATACCCCGTGATACATTTTTTCTGCTCATGAAGTCTCCATCTACGTAATACAACATTTCGTCGCTATCTATATTGCTGTGATTGTAAGGAGCAGGAATAGCTTGGGGATGATAATCATATAAGCGGGGGCAAAAAGAACAAATAACAAAATTGTGCGCTTCAAAAGTTTGATGGGATGGTGGTGGCTGATGTACTCTACCCGTGATGGGTTCGAAATCGTGAATACTGAAAATATAGGGATAACAATAACCATCCCAGCCCACTACATCGAAAGGATGTGTTCCATAATGTATATTATATAAAGTCCCTTTCTTTTTGGCACGGATAATGAAATCGCCTTTCTCATCATGGGTCTGCAGGTTTTGTGGTGTACGAATATCGCGTTCACAAAAAGGTGCATGTTCCAGCAATTGTCCATACTTACTGAGATATCTTTTAGGAAAGCGAATGGGACTGAATGATTCCACTATAAACAACCTGTTGTCCGGTCCGTTGAAATGAATTTGGTAAATAGTGCCTCTTGGGATCACTATATAATCACCATAACTAAAAGAGAGGTCTCCATAAGTTGATTTTACCACGCCGCTTCCTTCGTGTACGAATATCATTTCATCAGCATCTGTGTTTTTATAAAAATAATCCTGTACACTTTGCTGTGGCGCTGCCAATACGATATGCACATCATTATTTACAAGCACGGGCACACGGCTTTCGAGGTAATCCTTTTCGGGCTTTACCCTAAAGCCTTCAAAGCAACGGTGCTGCAACATTTTTTCTTCAGCAATCTTCGGAGATATATCTACCGGCTTCTCTGTTTTTATAATCTGAGTGGGCGGGTGCACATGATACATAAGTGAATAATCATTGGAGAAACCCTCGGTCGAAAATAGCTGTTCAGAATACAGATTACCATCAGGTTTTCTGAACTGGGTATGGCGTTTATGCGGTAATGTTCCAAGTGCAAAATAATGAGGCATGTGCTGAAATTGAAATGGAAAATTAAAATAAAATATTAGGATGCAGGCATCAATGCTACTATGAGGCAATTGTTGCGACGCTTCGTTTATTGCTCGGATCGCTATGGAACTTGCTGCGATGGTGTTTTAAAGCCATTACAATTCAGATTAAAAAATACCTTACCATTCCTTACGTATAATTACTCATCAAATATTAGAGAGCCAATTTTTACAAATTTAAAAATTGAGAAGCCTTCATTAATTATAATAGTTTACTTATACAACATACCATTTACCTTGTTCATCTTTCGAATAAGAAAGTCCATTACTCATCACATGTATGTCTTTTCCGTCTTTTGGATTTACTTCAGTTCTTTGCTCATATACCCTGATACCATTATTTTCCCTCGAGAGATATACAATAAGTGCATTCATTGTAGGTTGAATTTCGTGCAACCATTGTTCATCACTTTCTTTTACAAAGGCCTGGCTCATGATTAATAAATTTCATTTCATAGCTGAAAAAAGTATGCCCCATTTCATTTTACATTGAGTTATAATATTGCTTCTTATTTTTTCAACTTTTAAATTACACTAAATAAATGTTTTATGATATTCGTGAAGCCGTCGCTGATGATATTGCTGCAATGCATGTGATAAGAATGTCTGTACAGGAAAACAAGCTGAATAATCCTTTGCTTGTGACACCGGCTGACTACTTGCCAATGATAACGCAAGAAGGAAAAGGATGGGTTTGTACTATTGATAATCTCATAGTTGGCTTTGCTATTATTGATGTATCCAATAGAAATATTTGGGCTTTATTTGTACATCCCGATTGGGAAGCGAAAGGAATAGGCAAAAGACTACACAATAAAATGATCAACTGGTATTTCAATAATTATAAAGAAAAAATATGGTTGAGTACAGCTCCCAATACAAGAGCGGAAAAATTTTATAAGCTTCTTGGATGGAGCTACACCGGGCAAACAAAAGGGGGTGAAGCCCGTTTTGAAATGTCTGCGAAGAATTATTCTGATGCACGCTTGAAGTAAAATTTTGACATTAACCCGAACAATTTTACATTCCTCTCCAAAGAATAAAATTTGATTTTTTAAAAAATTTCTACTTTGCCCTTTACTAATGAAGAGGAATAATATAACGTATAAGAAAGCGGTGCTGATTCTTATTGGCGCCGGTTTTATCTTAAGGTGTTTCCTTTCGTTATTATTAGAGCTTGGCAATGATGAAGCATATTATTGGTTGTACAGCCAAAAACTGGAGTGGAATTATTTTGATCATCCACCGCTGGTAGCCTTGTGGGTACGGATATTTACAGCCAACCTTTTACTTCAGGAATATGAATTCTTTTTAAGGTTGGGAAGCATGGTAGGATGCGCTTTGTCCACCTGGTTTTTATATAAAACCATGTCCCTGATCCATTCTGAAAGGGCAGGATGGTTTGCTGCTTGTCTTTACAATGCTTCTTTTTATGTAGGACTTACTTCCGGACTGTATCTGATGCCGGATGCACCACAAATGGTTTTCTGGACTTTCTCTATGTGGATGGTAGCAAAAATATCGGTTGATGATAAAAACCGCATATACTGGCTGTTGTTTGGGATCGGTGCCGGGCTGTGCATTATGAGCAAAGTGCATGGAATTTTTTTATGGTGTGGTATGGGTTTATTTGTACTATTCAAAAAAAGGGAGTGGTTACTCAACCCCTGGTTATATATTTCTTTTTTAATAACGGTTCTCATCATCTCCCCTATTTTTTTCTGGAATTTAGATCATGATTTTATTACCTACCGTTTCCATAGCCAACGGGTAACCATTGATTCAAATTTTATAGACCAATTTTCTTTTCCGAGGGAAGTGGGTCACCAGATTATATTTAACAATCCCATTAATGTCTTGTTGATCTGCACTGCACTTATAGCATTTTATAAAACCACTATAAAGCCAACCGGGGCCTTGCGTGTGTATATGTTCATAGGTTTACCACTTGCTTTGCTTTTGCTTTTTTTATCCATATTCAGAGACACTATTCTCATTCATTGGAGTGGTCCCGCATATGTTAGTTTGTTACCCTTGGCAGCTTTTTATTTAGTAAATAATACCGCAGATTTTTTTCCAAGGATTCTTCGATTCAGTATTGTATCATTTTTTACAATTACCATATTGTGGACCCTTGCAGTTCGTTTATTCCCGGGTACATGGGGACACAAAGAACAGGAATCATTGGGATACAGCGATATAACTTTAGATGTTTATGGCTGGAAAGAAGCCGGGCAAAAATTCAATGTTATTTATGAAAATGATAAAGAAAAAGATATTACAGCAGAGGGAACACCTGTAGTGTGTAGCTATTGGTGGGGAGCGCATGTAGAATATTATTTCTGTTTCCCCCTCGGTATTCAAATGATAGGTTTAGGACCTGTGCAGAGCATCCATCAATATCACTGGTTTAATAAATACCGGAAGGATAAAGTAAAAATGAAACAGGCCTATTGCATCATGCCCTCAGATGAAAATTATAATTTGCCGACTGAGTATTACAATGCTATAGAACTTATTGACTCAATAGAAATAACCCGATGGGGTAAACCTGCACATACATTCCGGGTGTATCGTTTGAGTGGATGGAAGGGTGAAATGCTTGTTGCAGAATGAATTTTATGCGTCTTTAAGGCCTGGATGATCATAGATTTCAAAACTTCTACTTGTCAACCATCTATTCTTAACAATATCCAAATAAAATTTGATGTAATTTGAGCTGAATAAAATATCCTTTCTATGAAAATATTAGATGTGATCGCTGTGCTTCTTGGATTGAAACAACCCGTATTACTTCCGATACCAAAAAAGTATAAATAAATCCTGCAATGTAATCTTGATAAAATTTTACAGCATGCAGAATCATTTATTTGCAGCAAAATGAAAGCAATTTTTCTACTCTTTCCCGGAGATCACTTTGTTTCACTGGTTTGGTCATGAACTGAACGCCCCATTGTTCACAAAAGGTTTTGTCCAGTATGCTTTCAGAGGTAGTAAACATAACTACAGGAATATTTTTGAAACGCTCGTCTTTCTTTATTCTTACAAGTGTTTGCTTTCCATCCAGCAAAGGCATATTAATATCCATGATAATCAGACAGGGCATTTTAACTTCATTGACAGAAGTATTTAAATATTGTAAAGCCTCAAGCCCGTTAAAAGCGGTTGCTACATCATACGATGGTTCCAACTCCTTAATAGTTTCTAAAACCATCAATTGATCGTCAGAATCATCATCCACACAAAGCACAGTTGGTTGGGTACCCGGCATATATTTTAGTTACCGGATAAATGTAAGGAGAACTAATTATAAAGATTAAATCCTTTCGGTAGAAGCCTTGATTTTATTGATTAAAAGGTTTAAAAGAACATCAGGATCAACCCATTGTAATAGGATTGTCAGGAAACATACATTATCTCTCTATTACTTTGATTAGAGAACCGGCGTTCACACGATCAGTTCTCCGCATTCCATTTAAAATTGCAAATTCTTCAATCCGGCGATCAGGAACATTAAAATTACGTAAAGCTTGTTCAAAGGTTCCATCCTGACGTACTGTTTTGACACGCACACGATCAGGCTGCTTATTTAATTTAGATGCGTCTGTTACTTGCCGGAAACTTTGCATCGTATTTGTGAAATACTGTGCATACACATTAAAATCATTCAAACCAGATACACCTATTATGTGGTAAATAGATGCACCATACTGTATGAAATAGGAAAGTGTTCTTATGACTGCGCCATTTTGTTGCTGCTGATCAGCCACTACGGCAATGGCTTGCAACCCATTCACTGAAATCTGATTGGATTCACGTGTTTGTAATTGAAATTTTTGCAGTGCTGCACTAGCCGCCTGTTGTAAATTATTACCCTGGGCAAGGGTTAAAAACATCAAAGCTTTACCGTCTTTTGGTGCCATCTGCACCTGTTGGGGTGTATTTTGATAACTCCAGTTTTGAGGCACATTGAATTGAAATTTCAATTCCGGATGATAAAATACACTGTTTTCCAGATAGCCCCCTTTTGGATCTTCTCCATATATTAAACCTTCAATTCTTCTTAAGTAAGCCTCACGATTCACTTGCAAGTTGGTTGCATTTAGTTTTTGTTTGTATTCCGCTGCTAATTTTTTCACTGTTGTATTCCTTTCTCCTGGGTTGGGGTGTGTTGATAAAAAGTTTGGTAATTCCTGAGCACCACTTTCTTCACCTTTTCTTTCAAGAGTTTGAAAAAAATCGGCCATTTCGGAAGCATCGTAACCTATTTTAGTTGAATACTCCACACCAAGTTCATCAGATTGCCTTTCCGCATCCCTTCCAAATTTTAAAAATAATAATCCAAGGCCCTGGGAAGCCGCTTCCCCAAATTGCGCCAACTGTGGGCTTATAACCATAGCACCAATCAGTCCTATTTGACCTAATGTTGCTTTTGTCTGTTGAGAAACACTGTGCCGGGCAGTAATGTGACCTATTTCATGACCCAATACACCTGCGAATTCTGCTTCATTGTTAAAATGGGCCATTATCCCTCGTGTGAAATAAACATAACCAGGTATAGCAAAGGCATTCAATACTTCTGAATCAACAATGCGAAATTGATAATCAATATTCGATCTGTGAGAGATGGCGGCCATCTCCTTTCCCTTTTGAGTAATGAAAGATTGTAATTGGGCATCTTCATATAATCCAAATTGTCCGATAATTTGTGGATCAGCCTCTTTTCCCATTGCTAATTCCTGCGCTTCTGACATCAGCACTACCTGCCGGCTTCCTGTCACAGGGTTACGGGCGCAAGATTGAATAAGAAAAAAAGAAGCAGCAAGATAACCAGCTATAATTATTTTTTTCATGTGTGTAATTTTTATGGGCAATAAAAAAATGCTTTATTTAAGTGAATTAATGGAGGCCAGATTATTTGATTCATAATTTGCAAAGATGATACCAATGCAAAAAACGCCTTACTTCATTAACACAACTGTTATCAGGATTGATTGTTAGTAGCCAGGCACAAATGTTCATTTATGCCCATTCATGTAGATTCTGTCGAAGGCTTTGCATAAATCGGCGGATGGCAGATTCACGTTGACTCGCTTTTCGAAATATTGTTTGTGTATGTTTATATTCTGTGGCTTCAATTTTTTTCAAAGAAGCTAAAAATTCATTTGTATTTATGTCATTTCCGTAAGCCCTCGAGATATTAATTGCATCGTAAAACATGGATTCTACAGCAGCAAAAGAGCTTTCCTTATTACCAATGGTGGTTAACCTTTTGTAAATTGCTTTGATTTTTTCCCTGTCTGCAGCTTCCATTTGTACGGTCATATCTGAATGTTCAAATTAGTTTAGCTAATTAATGCAATTGGATAGAGACATGAAATTTAAGAGAAAATGAAGATAGTTTAATCAGAAGCATTTTTGTAAATTAGTTATTCTGCCAATATTTGATTATTCCCTTATGAGAAAAATTGGTCTTATTTCCGATACACACGGTTTTTGCGATGACTTAGTATTAGAATATTTTAAAGATTGTGATGAAATATGGCATGCCGGAGATTTTGGCTCAATAATCATTGCTGAGTCATTAGTCAATTTCGGAAAAAACAAGTCTGAAAATTTTATATTTCAAGGGGTATATGGTAATGTAGATGGATACGATGTGCGTAGTATTTACCCGGAACAGGTCTTCTGGAAATGTGAAGATGTCTCCGTCTTCATGAAACATATAGGAGGTTACCCTAAACATTATGCACCCGGAGTAAAAAAGGAAATCATAGAAAAAAAGCCTGCTCTATTTATTAGCGGACATTCACATATTTTAAAGGTCGTATATGACCATGACCTGAACTGCTTACATATAAACCCCGGTGCAGCGGGCCATCATGGATGGCATACTATGCGAACTATTGTTCGCTTTACAATTGATGGCAGCGAGATCAAAAATTGCGAAGTAGTTGAACTAGGGAAAAGAGGGTATCCGATAACTTCTGTTGATGTAAAATATACTTTATAATTACTTCTTTGCGATTGCCCTAAAACCATCCACGCCCATCACCAACTGATCGGAATGGCCAGGGAATAGAAACAAGTATAATAATTAAAGCCAGAAAGTAAAAGATTATTGTTCGCTTATGTTTGATTCTATGAGATTTAGATTTTTTTCCCTGAGCCTTGCCAACATGTATCAGTATAATAGCAACCAGCATACCGACCAAATGTTCTACACCAAAGAATCGGCTAACAGGATTTTTCATAGCCTCTCCCATTCCAGCTGACTCAATTTGCCTATATCCCCAGGGGCCTACAAAATATAAGTATATACCAACGATAAGCATTATATCCGCTACAATGGTAAGGAACAATCCAACCCTCTGATCATTGATTGAAAAAATAGCATTTCCAGCAGTTGCGCTTTTGACAATAGCTACTAATAACAAGATTAATAATACCCACCTGCCAAAACTGTGTACATAAAGAAGTGTTGTATATAAAGTATTATCATCCATGTCTGTAAGTTTGGTATGAGCCAAATCTACAACGCTAAGGTTATTTTACAAACTTTTGAGTCGTTCAGTTTTTTAAGTGGAGGAGTAAACCCGGATTAACATTCAATCTGCCCAATCCCCAATAAAAATATTCGTATCTCTTGTACCACCATTATTGCGGTTGCTGCAAAAAACTATTTTCTTACCATCTGTGCTAAACATAGGGAAAGCATCAAAACCTTTATCACGGCTTATTTTTTCAAGATCCTTTCCATTCTTACCGAGGATATACATATTGAATGGGAACCCACGGCTATATTCATGATTACTGCAAAAAATAATCCCTCCATCAGGCATAAAATTAGGGGCCCAGTTTGCCTGACCTAGAGATGTTAATTGTTTGGCGCCGCTTCCGTCTGCATTTGCTTTCCATACTTCCATTTTTGTTGGCGCTACAAATCCTTTTTTGAGCAATTCTTTATATTCTTTTATTTCTTGTTCATTTTGCGGACGTGATGCACGCCAAACGATCTGCTTACCATCTTTAC
>MWVX01000635.1_pt1 | contig 11406 bp, 7 predicted proteins | sample 1047311 | NCBI WGS metagenome assembly MWVX01 (sample SAMN06349984, study PRJNA376086) | soil metagenome | isolation source: MtG-4 sample Antarctic (ecotone) soil | place: Antarctica | collected 2015-01-13
TGTTGGCAAAAGAAGGATTTTATTACCAGCTTCATAAAATGCAGTTTGAAAAACAGGAGGAATTAATCTGAATAATTAGTTTGGAACAAAAAAGGTAATTTAGTAACATGAATTTAGAAGAAAAAAATACTGCTGTTATACAAAACAATACCTTTCAGGATATTGATGCGATGTAGCTTTCAGTTGAAAAGCAACATATCAGGGAATCAATATTATCTACAGATACTGAAAAGTTCCTTCTATTTACCCGCATGATCCGAATAAATTCTATGCTCAAAAATGCAAGAATAACACACAAATCTATAAATTTTATGGATGTTCTGGATGAAGAGTTATTAAAATTCTGGAAATCTTTAAATAATTTTAGTGTGCAATATATTATGGTGCGAGGATTCGCTGTTAATATGCATGTTGAATTGATTATTAAGGAAAGAAATTAAAAACTTTAGAAGAAGTTCTTGATGAATTATAAAATTGAAACTACTGTAAACGTGAATTGTCGATGGTGAATGACAATATTCACGATTGACCATTCACCATTGACCATTCACACAGGTAACATTCCTGATAACAGTTAACCGAAATTTTCAAAATTGCAGGCCTAAAACAATTATGAAACTTAAAATAGATAATGATGCTTTAGTAGATGAATTTTTCCAGGATACCCGCCTCCTGGGTATTGTAGCGCCTATAAAAAATTACAGATTTTGCTGGCATCTCAACCAAATGTTGCAATTTGATTTCAGGATAAATAACAGTATTGAAATTCAGCTAAATAAAAAACAACGAAAATATTTTTTTTCTGTTTACGAACATGTGGAAAAGGGCGGTACTAAAAAACACTACCTCTACAATAATCATTTTGATGGCGAATATCTGTTGCCTGAATTTAAGCACCTTGATTTTTTATGGCTTATTAAAGATGACGTCATGCATGATGAAGAAGTTTCAGGGCTTATCAGTTCAATCCGGATAATACCACTTGTACAGCTTATAACAGAAATGACCAACGAGAAAATTAAGAACAAACAACACCTCCTTTTCTAAAAATAAACTTTATTATACAATAATTTAAATAGCTTAAAGTATGCAAATTTGGAAAGAAGAGAACAATAAACTGTACAGAAAATTTGAATTTAAAAATTTTTCAGAAGCCTTTGCTTTTATGACAAGAGTAGCGCTTGCTGCTGAAAAAATGGATCATCATCCGCTTTGGACAAATGTTTATAATAAAGTGGAAATATGGCTATGTACTCATGATGCGGGAGATGTAGTAACTGATAAAGATCATAAACTTTCAAAAAAAATTGATGAGGTTATTTAATTGATGTAAAAACCGGCTTCTGAGCAATATCACATCAGGCGATTAGCATTGCTATAATTGTGGCGGAGTTGCAAACTTCAGTTGAATTCAGTTATTAATTTAAAGATGAATGACTATGCCAAAAGTAGATGCGGAATTTAAAAAGCAAATTAAATTTTTGTCTAAAACGGCAACGATCATTTCATGATCATGTTATCCGTAATGAAGAATCGTACTTATCAAAGATGTGGTGCAATTGGTACATTTCTTCCGGGGTATGTGGGAAAAATTCCCATTTTTATAGTCAACATTCACAACAATAATGGGACATTGAATAATTCAAGGACCTAAAAGCCAGAATATGGAGCATTGAAGATTTATTTATAAAACAAATTGGCCCTTTCATTTTTAGCAGTATTTAAATATTGATCCAAAAAACTTTTTTGATCTTTAATACGAATCACCAAAGCATTTAATCTATCTCTTACTTCATGAGTGCCGATAGTAAAAGTAGCCTCAGATTTATCTATCTCATCTAATTTTTTTAATGCAATAAGGAGTTTGGTATCTATGCCATCAAGCAAAGCTTTTAATTCAGCATCAGTTTTTTCCGGAGTAAACTGTTGATTTCTGTATTGTATAAAGTTATTATAAATAGCGGTTGCATCATTTAGTTCTGCCACAGATGAATTGTATAATTCTACATCTCTATCCTGGTTTATCATCTCTATATGCATTTTGATATAACTGTGATTTTCCTTTACCAGCGGATTATATAACTCATTCTGTTGTATTCTTAAAGCTGATGATTTTAACTTCAGCAGGCTATCCATTTGCATATATGCAGCAATAGAATCAGCATAATTGAAATATGGACTCTCATTCTTTTTATAAATATTACCACTATAAAATTGCTGATGGCTAACGGGATAATCTAATAGCTGCCACAACGGATCGTATGGCATGTGTGAGTAAATAAACTCTGATGGTAGTGCCATAAAGTATTTTGAGTTAATGCCATGCCCTACATCCCATGTTGGATCGAATAAAGCCCAGTTTCCATCAATATATGCCGCACACCAGCTATGGCCTGATTTATCAGTAGAACCTGACTGTTTTGTATAACCATGTATTACAAAAGATTTAAGCCCGCTTTTTAAAGCTATATCATTGAAGATCGCCGCAAAATTTTCGCAAACGCCTTTTCTTCTTCTTAAAGCGGCTGTTATTTTTGCTTGCTGATCTACCCCTAAATTAATTTGATTAGCGCTATCTCTGTCATACCTTATATTAGCCGCAACCCATGCATAAATAGCACGGACTTTATCCTTATCATTTTTAAACCTTGACGTTATATATCCTGCAATTCTATCCGTGGTATTAGCCTGAGAATCCGGTATATTAAGAACCGAATTATCTATATACCTGAACTCATTAAACTCCTGTGCTTTTGAAAGCTTGACAGAGCATAAAAGCACCAATAAAAACATCACTTGCCTCATGTTGATAAAGGTATTATTTCATTTCAAAAAGATATTATAAAATTTAGAGGTGGGGGCTTATTTCGGGTTGAAATTTTTATAATTTGTTTGAACTAATACTGCTATAAACTATTAGTCGCCGGAAGCCTTATTAATACCCTGGTTCCTTCATGCAGGTCTTGTATTTCTACTTTCGCCTTTTTATCCTGGTTAAGATTATTGAACATAGAAATTCTGTCCTGTGTTACTTTTATGCCCAACGAGTTTTTGTGAATGGGGTTATTAGCTTTCAATAATGCCGCTTTTGCACGTCCTATGCCATTATCTTCTACCAGCACAATTATGTAACCGTTGTTAAGGCTTGCAGATAAATTTAATATTCCACCATTGCCTGGTTTATTTCTTAATCCATGAATAATGGCATTTTCTATAAAAGGCTGAATGATCATGGGCGGAATCGAATAATCCTGTTTCAAAATCTGTTCTTGTACCTTATAGGCTACCAAAAACTTATCAGCAAAACGCATTTGCTCGAGTTCAACATATAATTGTAAAGATTTCCAGTCATTTTCAAATGGCACTAACTGGTTCGTAGAATTTTCCAATACTAAGCGGGTAAGCCTTGAAAATTTCTGTATCATAACTGATACCGCTTCTTTGTTATTTTCCAGTGCGTAAGATTCTATGGTATTGAGGATATTAAAAACAAAATGGGGATTCATTTGCGCACGCAGGACCTGCATCTCGAGTTCTGCAAGTTGCTGTTCTTTTTTTCTATTTTCCAGTTGTGTATTTGCTTCAGTCATTAAATACTGTAACTGTTCCTTCCTTCTTTTTAGCCGGATATTTCGTATAACAAGCATCACAACCACCAGTATAATCATTAATGCAGAAATAATTATATTTCGCAATAGTTCCTCCTCCTGTATTTGATACTCCTGTAGTTTTTTCTCTTTTTTCAACAAATCTATTTGGGCAAGCCGTTTTTCATCCTCCGCTATTCTTTTTAATTCAAAAAGTTTACCCCGGATTTGATCATTAATGATAGAATCTTTCATCGTTACATAAAACCGGTAGTACACAATAGCACTATCCGGTTTTTGTAGATGTTCCCATATATATGATAGCAGTTGATAACCATCGCGGACTTTTTGCAGGGCTCCTTTTTCTTTAGATAGCGCCAGCCCTTTCTTTGCGTAGGGAAGGGCGTTTTTATATTCTTGCATTCCAGCATAGGCTTTCCCTATATCAAGGAGTACTTTCATCTGTTCGTTGCCCTCATCCCGTTGTTTCAATAGATTCGGGTATTTTAAAAAAATATTGAGCGCTTTATCGTATTTTTTTTGTAGTAAAAATGTTTCACCAATTCTTATGTCCGCACGCAAAGTATCCTCGGAGTTTACTAATGCTGCCTGTTGAAAAAAGTATATTGCGGAATCATATTGATTCAAATTATTATACAATTCACCAAAGAAAATATACAGGTTGCCTGGTATTTGTTCTGGTCTTGCATACAATAAACTCTGTTGATAATAATTCATAGAAGTGTTATAATCACCAATAGCATTATATAAGCTTCCCATATAAGTTAGCGAAGCCGCAATACCTAAAGTATCATTGATATCTTTCCTGATAGTAAGTGCTTTCAGGTTGAACTCAAAGGATTTTTCATAGTTCCCTTGTTCCATATAAATAATGCCGATTAATTCATTTGCCTTACCCAACATAACACTATCGTTAATTTTTTGAAAATGGGAAATGGCATTTTTATACGCATCAATTGCAGCATGGAAATTACTTCGGTACCAATGTGTGTTTCCGACTCCAAGTAAATTCATTCCGGCCAGGTTGTAATTATGTATTCTTTCAAACAAGGAAGCTGCTTTCTGATAATATTTTTCAGCACTTGAATAATCATCTGTAATAAAAGCGATTAATGCAAAATTGATTAGTGACATGCCAATATCATTTGAATCATTAATTTTTAATGCAGTAGAATATTCTTCTGCTACATAATGACGGGACGAATCTATATTCTCAGAGAAATATGCCTGTGTTAACCAATAAAGGCAGTTTGCCCTTGCCCTGTCATGCAATGACGGCAATACTTTTTTCAAACTGTCAATCTTTTCCATTTGTGCACAACAAACAGCACAGAAAAAAATCTGTGTGATAAAAACTGCTATTTGCTTTGAGACTGACATACAAAATTTTTTCTACAATAATTTATGTTTGTTGCACAACCGGTATTTTCAGTATCACTTCCGTACCGCCTGATTTATCTTTCAACTATCAGTTTGGAAAATTTGTTTTACAGTTTGAAAGTTTTTTTAACAAGGTCAGCGGGCGGCGCCTCTGTTTTTTTGGTTTCCAATCTTACCTCAGCAAAATCATACAAGGAGAAATCTTCGTGAGGCAAAGGAAAATTTATTTTTTGGTGGTATCACCTGTTTGAGATCGTACATCAATGAATGAGAATATGCCAGTTATTATTAACAAAAACAGAAGCAGGATATGTATGTTTATTCTCATTTTAATATAGTAAAATTACTCTAATCCCCGCAGAGGGCACTAATTTCCGCTAAGTCATATACCACATCTGCTCAATCATTGGCATTTCTCACTCATACATCTAAATCCATGGAAGTTTCAATAGTAACTTGTTTTTAAGAGCATTCAACAATATTATTTATTTAAGCAGAAGAAAGGATTTACTAACTTTCAATTGTTGCATTGCTTTCATAAAATTAATAAATCGCCATTATGATACGGGTTGTGTTAGTAGATGACGAACCACAAAGTTGCAAATCCTTAGCTATTAAATTGAAAGCTATAGCAGAGGATATTGAGATCATAGGGACTTACCATGATCCCGAAAGGGCTATCTCCGGCATCCGGAAAAGTACACCTGATGTAGTTTTTCTTGATATTGAAATGCCCGGCATGAACGGTTTTCAGTTGCTGGAAAACATAGAAGAATTTAATTTTGAAGTGGTCTTTGTAACTGCTTATAACGAATATATGCTCAATGCACTTCATCTCAGCGCACTCGATTACCTGCTGAAACCCGTAGATACCGAAGAATTGAAAAATGCACTAACAAGACTGAGAAAAAAAATCTCGCTGCAGGAAAATTTGCTGCATACAAAAGAAAGATTAGAATTATTAGGCGATGCACTGAAAGAACAGCATGCTCCAAAAAGGTTAGCCCTTGCAACTTTGCAGGGAATCGTTTTTTTAAAGATAAACGAAATTATAAGAGTAGAAGCTTTGAGCAACTACTCTACCTTTTACCTTATAAACAAGCAAAAGATCATGGTATCAAAAACCCTGAAAGAATTTGAACCTGTACTTGCCATGCAAAACTTTTTTCGTGTAAACCGCTCCTGCATTGTAAATACCGATTACATTGTTAAATATAAAAATGAAGATGGCGGTATGCTGGAACTGCAGGATGGATCTGAAGTAGGGGTTGGCCCACACCGGAAAAATGAATTGGTGGAATTGCTCTCACGCATTTAGCTTCCGGGATAAGAAAAAGATTTCAAAAGATTTGTAACAGGATTGTTTAATAACTATTAATCATTCTTCACTCATTCACGCCATTGTTCTGCTCATTACACTGCTAAGTAACGTATGTCTGTGATTAGTTTTGAGATAATGTTTTTATTTATTGCTTAACAACTTTAAACATTGATTTATGCAAAAGAGCTATAACGTATATTATAACCTGGGCTATTGGTAATACAACAAGGGAATTATTTAGTACAGACAACTTGTACGGAATGCCATGGATATGGTTTGCAGGGGGCTTATGGAATGGTTGTGGCGTAGCCTTACTTATTTGTAGGTGGAGCCAATAAAAAAACAAGTGTTGATGCTGTTCCAACTGAGAAAGTCATTCTGGCTTAAAACAATTGCCATGAAAATATTTATTTACTTATTTCTTTTACTCAACTGCATTTTACTAAGTTGTAATGAGAAAAGAAAATTACCTCCTGGCTGGATTGACGAGCAACGTTTATTAAAAGCAGATGAAGAACCTGGCAACTGGATGTCGCTGGGCAGAAATTTTATGCAGCAGCATCACTCCCCATTACAACAGATCAATGCTGATAATGTAAAAGACCTTGGCTTTGCATGGCAGTATGAAACCAATTCAAACAGGGGTCGCGTATATCGTGGTTTGGAAGCCACGCCTATTGTAGTGGATGGAGTGCTTTATACATCCGGTGCATGGAGCCAGGTATATGCTTTAGATGCCAAAACAGGAAAAGAGATATGGCGTTACGATCCGCAGGTAGGTGGCAATTATGCAAGAAGAGCGTGCTGCGATGTAGTGAACCGGGGCGTGCAGGTATGGAAGGGAAAGGTATATGTCGGCACTTTAGATGGTTATCTTGTTTGCCTGAATGCAGCAACCGGAAAAGTTATCTGGAAAGTAAACACATTTATTGACCGTACAGCTTTTTATACTATTACCGGGCCTCCTCAGATTGCAAAAGGTAAAGTAGTGATTGGAAATTCCGGAGCCGAGTTTGGCGTTCGTGGTTATATCTCGGCGTATGATGTCGAAACGGGAAAATTTGCGTGGCGGTTTTTCATGGTTCCGGGTGATCCTAAAAAGGGATTTGAACATCCTGAAATGGAAATGGCAGCTAAAACCTGGGATCCAGATTCTGATTGGAAAGCAGGTGGTGGCGGAACCGTTTGGGGCGAATTCACCTACGATCCAATTCTAAATCTTTTGTATGTAGGAACGGGTAATGCTACACCTTATCCAATCTGGTATCGCAGCCCCAAAGGCGGTGATAATCTTTTTCTTGTTTCCATATTAGCTATCAATCCGGATAGCGGTAAAATGGTTTGGTACTATCAAACCACTCCGGGAGAATGTTGGGATTATACCAGCACGATGAATATAGTTTTGGCTGATCTTACAATTAGAGGAAGGCAGCGAAAGGTTATCATGCAGGCTCCCAAAAATGGTTTTTTTTATGTGCTTGATCGTGTAACGGGTGAATTGATCTCCGCGGAAAAATATGTTCCCGTTAACTGGGCCAGTCATGTAGATATGAAAACAGGCAAGCCAGTGTTAACCGGCGATGGCTGGTATAAGGATTCACCCAAATACATTTTTCCGGGAGCTGCAGGCGGTCATCGTTGGATGCCGATGAGCTATAGCCCTCAAACCGGGTTGGTGTATATTCCTACAGTGGATTTTCCATTTGTGTATACAGCTGTTGCAAATTACAAGTATAGCCCCGGTTATAATAATACTTTCAACATTGAAGATGCTGTCCCTTTACGGGATGAAAATAAACACCTGGAAAAAAACTGGCCTGCTCCCGAAGGAGAGGTATTAAAAGCATGGAATCCAGTAACACAGAGGGAAATCTGGAGGGTAAAGTTGCAGGGAAATCAAAATGGCGGAGTACTCTCTACCAGTGGCAATCTTGTTTTCCAGGGAACAGCAACTGGGCAATTGGTAATTTATAGTGCGGATAATGGGCAAAAACTGAAAGAGATAGAAGTGGGTACGGGCATTATGGCTGCACCCATTAGTTATAATGTGGGAGGGGAACAATATGTAGCAGTAATGGCAGGCTATGGTGGAGCCGAATTGGCCTGGGAGGGTGATGACGAGGCATTGAATAAATACCAAAATACTGGAAGGATCATTGCATTTAAACTGAATGGAACCAACACTCCTTTGCCGGAAAAAAAAATCCGCGATACTAGTGTTCCTGAACCTCCAGCAGTGACGATGACTAGTCAAATCAGTACAAAAGGTAAAAAAATTTACCAGTCATTATGTGAAAGCTGCCATGGTGATTTTGGCGAAACTCACTTCAGTGATTTCCCTGATCTATCAATGCTGGCTAAACCAACTCATGAATCGTTTAATGATATTTTACTGAAGGGTAAACTGAGTTATTATGGTATGGCTGATTTTTCCGATGTACTAAAACGGGAAGAAGTGGAGGCTGTTCATCAATACCTTATCTCTGTGCAGAAAGAAAGGTTTGAGAAGAATAAAAAGAATAATAAAAAGTAGTAAGAAAAGTTGTGGAATAAATATGACAAATACTTTTTTTATGCTTCCGGCGCTATTGAAAAAGGAATTGTCCGGCTTTCGCATAAAATGAAGGGAAGAGAAACATGGCTTATCGTTGTGCTTTGTTTTTCATTTATTGTTAGCGGAAGCACTTATGGCATGGACGCAGAAGCAATGGCATTTTATCCCATATTAGTACCGGTGTTTTTAGCAGCCGGAATTTATGAAATACTTAAGCAAGTACACATGAAAAAAAGTATCGCTTTTTTAGGTTACATGATGGTTCGTATCATAGCGTTACCGGCCCAGGATATTGATTCGATGATGGGCCTCTATGCCGGGGATTTTCAACAGGAAAAGATTTACATCCATTTTGATAAAAGCATTTACAACAAAGGCGAAACCCTGTGGTTTAAAGCCTATGTTATGGCAGGCAGTGAACCTTCCGGTTATAGTAAGAATTTTTATGTTGATTGGTTTAATGATGAGGGAAAGTTATTAAGCCACACTGCTTCACCCATGTTCGAGTCATCAGCCCGGGGCCAGTTCATTATTCCTGAAAAATACTCCGGCCAATTAATTCACGCCAAAGCCTATACTAACTGGATGTTGAATTTTGATACCGCCTTTTTATACTACAAAGACCTTCCTATATACCAGCCCGTGGCAAAAAATGAAGATATCCAAAACGGAAAACCGGTTGCAACTATTCAGTTCTTCCCTGAGGGCGGAGATTTGGTTGGCGGAGTTATGCAGCGGGTGGCTTTTTTGGCAACCAATCAATACGCTTTACCCGTATCTGTAACCGGAGTTTTAAGAAATAGCAGGAATGAACTGATCGATTCTTTTTCAACCAGGCATGATGGTAGAGGCTCTTTTACGTTATATGTGGATGCCAAAGAAACGTATAGCGCAACCTGGGTTGATGAATACGGCGAAAACCATTCGACCAATTTACCGGTTACAAGGCAGGCTGCCGCAGCCATCCTGGTTAGGCAATTCAATTCTAAAATAACTTTTGTTATAAGTAGAAGTGAGGAGGCTGCTGACAATTTTAAAACATTGTACACGGTTGCACACATGAACCAGCAGCTGTTATATAAATCACACATTAATCTTAGTTCCAGTACATCGGTAATTGGAGAGATTCAAATTCAGGATCTTCCGACCGGCATTTTACAAATTACCTTATTTGATGCTAACTGGGTACCCATTGCAGAGCGGGTAGTATTTGTCAATAACAACAAATACCGTTTTGAACCTGCAATCAGAATTACAGAAAAAGGGTTGGACAAAAGGGCCAGGAATAGTATAGATTTGGTGGTAGAAGATAGTGTCAGCTCTAATATGTCAGTCGCTGTTACAGACGCCGGTCTGATGAACGATGGCAGCAATACCATCATTTCGCAACTGTTACTGGCCGGCGATATCAAAGGCTATGTGCACAACCCGTCTTATTACTTTTCAAGTGATGCCGACAGTGTTCATCAACATTTGGACCTCGTTATGTTAACACACGGCTGGCGTCGTTTTGACTGGGCAGCAATATCAAAAAACAGGTTGCCCAATATTACCAATGCTAAAGACACAGATTACCTCCAGATAAAAGGCTCCATTGATGGTCTTAATAAAGCTAAACCAGCCAAACCAAATCAAGTTATTAATCTGATCCTCCAGGCGAAAGATAGCAGCAAACAATTCCTTTTTTTACCAGTATCAACACAGGGGACATTTTTACAAAAAGGAATCATCTTCTACGATACCATAAAAATATATTACCAGTTTAACGGCGATAAAAGATTAACGAACAAGGCCAAAGTGAGTTTTAAAAATGGACTGACCGAACCACCATCTAAATTATTTAATGTTGTTGCGGTGTCTCCGCTTTTGTATAATCAGAGTATAAAAGATAGCTTAGTATCAGAACGCAGTAGATTATTCTATGATGAAAAACTAAGGTTAGATAAGATGTCCGCAGCAACCCTTTTAAAGGAAGTGAAAATAAGGTTAAAGGTAAAGAGTGCCAAAGATGTTTTAGATGAAAAATATGCAAGTAGCTTATTTGCCGGTGGCGATGCTACGCAGTTTGATGTGGCAAACGATCCATTCGCATTGGGTGCCCCGGATGTATTTACTTATTTACAAGGCCGGGTGGCGGGGTTGCAAATAAATAATAATGGCCTTGAAACAAGGCTAAACTTGCGAGGCAACTCTCCAGATGTATTTTTAGATGAGATGCGTACGGATAAAGATCAGTTGCGACACATTTCTATGAGCGATGTGGCATATATAAAAGTATTCCGCCCACCTTTTTTTGGCTCTGTAGGTGGTGGCGCCGGTGGAGCTATTGCGGTTTATACCCGTAAAGGTGGCGATGTAAAATATATACCTGGCGAGGGCCTTGGCTTTAAAACATTGGCAGGTTATGCAACTTACAAAGAATTTTACAGCCCGGATTATACCATATCTCAGCCCGTCCAGCCAGATGTGCGTACTACCTTATACTGGAATCCCTTTATCTTAACCGATAAAAAAAATAAGGTTTATCATATAGAATTTTATAA
>MWVX01000636.1_pt1 | contig 11383 bp, 14 predicted proteins | sample 1047311 | NCBI WGS metagenome assembly MWVX01 (sample SAMN06349984, study PRJNA376086) | soil metagenome | isolation source: MtG-4 sample Antarctic (ecotone) soil | place: Antarctica | collected 2015-01-13
CTTAACTAAACTACATTGCCTTCAGGAAATTGGAGAATAAATGTTTAACAACCCATCAGGTAAAATGACAAATACCTTACGATTTTTTTTATCTATTTTCTTTAAAAAATCTTCATGAATAGGTATTAGTGCCTCATATCCATTTAATACAATTATGCACAATAACTGGTGAGGCTGTTCTATAACCTCAAGCACCTCCCCTAATTCTATACTATCATTTACCAGCGTAAATCCCAATAAAGAAATTGGTGCATAACTGGCGGCGAATTTTTTAAAATCATGTTCTAATAACCATATTTCACTTTGTACCAGCTTATGAGCAGTTTCTTTGCTGTTAATACCTTCAAGCTTAAGATAAACCTCTCTATCATTTTTTATTTTTGCAGATTCAATAAAATAGGGAAGAAAGGCATCTTTTTTTTCTTCAACAAAAACGGCTTCAAGAGATCGTAAAGAAGTTTTTTTACCAAGACTATGTTGTAAAATAATTTCTCCTTTTAAACCATAAGTGGCTACCAGCTTACCTATTTTAAAATAATTTTTCATGATGGTTATAAAATTTTTAAAAAACAAGAATGCTGATATTATATATTACCGCAGATTTCAAACATAAAATAGCTGGAATAATACTTATATTATAAAATTGTTTTGTAAAAAATTACATTTCCTAATAAGGGCAGGCAATAATCTTTACGAGCCGCTTTCATAAGATTCCGGTTGGATGGCTCGTTACACTCTAAAGAACTATCACATGCATAGTGCACATAAAAAAGCAATCCACTATAGATTGCTTAAATATCTTAAAATAAAAAAACTATTCTTCTGTTTTTGCTTCAGCAGATTGAGGAGCTGGTGCGGTAACGTTAGCAGCAGGTTGTTCAGCAGGAGCCGTTTTTTCAGTTGGTTGAGCAGCTTGAGCAGGCCTTGGTGAAGACGTTGTTCTTGCAACTCTTCTAGCCACAGGTTGTCTCCCTGATTGCCTGGATTTTTTGTGCGTTTCCTGGCGCTTGGAAAATTCTGCATCATGCTCTCCACTCCACTTAGTGAATTTTTCCATAGCTGCAGCTTCGTCAAATAATCCTAAGGTTACACCTCGCAGTAAATGCTTTAGGTATAACACTCCTTTAAAGCTTAATATTCTACGAACGGTATCTGTAGGTTGCGCACCTTTGTGCAGCCAGTCCAATGCTTTTTGACGATCTATCTGGATACTCGCCGGTATAGTAAGAGGATTATATGAGCCTAACTTTTGGATGAATTTTCCATCACGAGGACTACGCGCATCTGCAACTACAATGAAGTAAAATGGTCTTTTCTTGGAGCCATGTCGTTGCAATCTCATTTTTACAGCCATAAAAAATAAAAATTTTTCTTGGGTTGTTAGTAATTTTGGTTTCTAAAAGGGAGCGAAGATATGATTTGGAAGATCAAAATCCAAAATAAAGATAAAATAAATTTTACCTTTTGCCTAATGAAGCCAGCTTTCCCATAGGCATTTTATTCATCATCTTCATCATTTCTTTCATTTGCTCAAATTGCTTTAAAAACTGGTTTAAATCAGCCATCTCTTTTCCACTACCATTTGCAATCCGTTGTTTTCTTGCCGGATTAATAATATCAGGATTTCTTCGCTCCTCCAGGGTCATAGAATTTATCATAGCTTCTATCCCTTTAAAGGCGTCATCGTTTATATCAATATCTTTCATTTGTTTGCCAATACCTGGTATCATACCCATCAGGTCTTTAAGGTTCCCCATTTTTTTTATTTGCTGTAACTGGGTTTTAAAATCCTCAAAATCAAATTGATTCTTGCGTATTCTTTTTTCAATTTTTGCCGCTTCCACTTCATCAAATTGCTCCTGAGCTTTTTCAACAAGGCTTACAATATCTCCCATACCCAAAATCCGTTGTGCCATTCTTTCAGGATAAAACACATCGAGGGTATCTAATTTCTCACCGCTGCTTACAAACTTTATTGGTTTATTTACTGTGTATTTAATTGAAATAGCAGCACCACCCCTGGTATCACCATCCAGCTTGGTTAAAACAACTCCTGAAAAATCTAACCGCTCATTAAAAGCTGCGGCAGTATTTACTGCATCCTGCCCGGTCATGCTATCAACCACAAATAAAATTTCCTGGGGATTAACAGCTGCCTTTATATTAGCAACCTCAGTCATCATCACTTCGTCAATAGCTAACCGCCCTGCAGTATCAATAATTATAACATTCTTGTTTTTGCTTTTCGCTTCTTTTATTGCATTTTGTACTATAGAAACTGCATCTTTATTATCAGGTTCACTGTACACCTCAACATTTACCTGCTCCCCTAATATTTTTAACTGATCAATTGCAGCAGGCCTGTAAATATCTGCAGCCACCAGTAAAGGTGACTTCGCTTTTTTTGTTTTAAGATAATTAGCCAGTTTGCCACTAAAAGTGGTTTTACCACTACCTTGCAACCCTGCAATTAATATAATTGCGGGATTACCTTTTATGTCCAGTTCGCTTTCGCTTTCCCCCATCAACCCGGTTAATTCATCCTTTACAATTTTAACCATTAATTGCCCGGGGCTTATAGCATTAATCACTTTTTCACCTAACGCTTTTTCCTTAATATTATCAGTAAATTCTTTGGCAATTTTATAATTTACATCAGCATCAACCAGTGCACGGCGGATGTCTTTTAAGGTTGCAGCAATATTTAAGTCTGTAATTCTTGCCTGCCCTTTAAGATTTTTAAAAGCGGCATCTAACTTATCGCTTAATGATTCAAACATATCTAATTACTATTGATTGAAAATATATTATCTACTTTATAACTGTTTATTAAGTAGTTATTAGTTGACCAATAATTTATCTTAGAACTCTCACTCTGTTCAAAGATTTGTAAACAAAAAAAGTGAATATAACAAAAAGCCATATTCACTAAAATATTATTACAAAAATAAGAAACTAACCTAAATACGCCTTCAATAATTTACATCGGGAATGAACTCTTAGCTTTGTTAATGCTTTATCTTTTATTTGTCTTACCCTTTCCCTGGTTAGATGAAAATGTACACCAATATCTTCGAGGCTAAGTGGATGATCTACGCCGAGGCCAAAGAAATAACGGATAACATCTTTTTGCCTTTCCGTCAAAGTACTCAATGAGCGGTCTATTTCTTTTTTGAGAGATTCATTAAAAGCAATTCGCCTGTCAGTAGTTTCAGCATTTGTATTTTCAAGTACATCAATCAATGTGTTTTCTTCACCATCAGCAAGAGGCGAATCCATACTTACATGGCGGGCCGCCACACTTAAAGTATCCGATACTTCATCAGCGTCTATGTCTAAAAAAAAAGCTAGCTCTTCTGCGGTCGGCTCTCTTTCATATTCCTGTTCTAATTGTGAAAAAGCCCTGCTGATCCTGTTTGTTAATCCAACTTTATTTAATGGGAGCCGTACAATTCTCGATTGCTCGGCAAGCGCCTGCAAAATACTTTGCCTGATCCACCATACGCCATAAGATATAAACTTAAAACCCCGGGTCTCATCAAATCTCTGGGCTGCTTTAATTAATCCAAGGTTTCCTTCATTAATAAGATCTGGCAAGGTAAGTCCCTGGTTCTGGTATTGTTTAGCCACCGATACTACAAATCTTAAATTAGCTTTCGTCAATCTGTCCAGGGACTTTTGATCTCCCTGCTTGATTAATTTAGCCAATTTTACTTCTTCTTCAGGACTTATTAATTCTACTTTGCCAATCTCCTGCAAATATTTTTCTAAACTTTGGCTTTCCCGGTTAGTAATTGATTTAGAGATTTTGAGTTGACGCATACTCATGATAGGGTAATTTTATTATAAGGTATTTTAGTTTAAATGCTGGAAGAGAAGTATATAGGAATTAAACGTAATTTATAGTAATTATTGTATGTTTCCAAATTATTGTTTAGCTTAAAACAGGAAATGAGTAGATTTATTATACATCTAAAACCTAAGAGCTTTATAGAAATTATGAAAAAAAATGATAAATTATTTTGCGTAGTGAATTTATTTTCTATTATTGCACAAATACAACATGAGTTAAATAAACAGGATGAGTAAGAAAGTTAAATATACGTTGGAGTATCCGGTTAGATGTTCGCCCGGTATTTTATATGAATTTTTGTCAACTCCCTCGGGATTGCAGGAATGGTTTGCTGATAAAGTAGATGAAGCAGATGGTTTATTTACTTTTTCGTGGAATGGTACAATTGAAGAAGCTGAAGTAATGCAAAGCGAGGAAAATAAATCAATACGTTTTCATTGGCTCAATTCCCCAAATGATGAATATTTTGAATTTTGCATAGAGAAATCAGAAGTTACGAACTTAACAATTTTGATTGTGAATGATTTTGCTGACAAAAAGGAAATTAAAGACCAGAGCCAGCTATGGGAGACCCAGGTAAAGGATCTTTTTTACCGCCTCGGAAATTGATTTGTAATAAATCGAGAATTTCATTAAAACATTTCATTATAAAATCATAAGCACTATCCCACTCAGTTAACGGTAATTTTTTTGCAATTTTAAAAAATGGTTGCTCAATACTTTGTTGGTATGCATAAGCGGATATTAATGTAGCCGGAATATAATTACCTTCTTCAAAATTATGTTGCCATTCTTCTTCATTTACACATATTGAAAAATTATTTTTTTTAAGGAATGACAGCAGTGCCGGGTTATTGTTAATAAATTTTGTTTTATGATGCCCTGAAAGGTGCAGAGTAACACTGAAAAAGTTTCCCCACCAAAACATAGTTCTAACGGCGAAGATATTGTTCTTCCAAAAAAATGATGGGTAATCTAAAATTACATAGGGAAGCAATTGATAGTTTTCACCTTTAGAGATTTTGCCGGTCTGGTATTTTATATTTTCGGGAAACAGTTGGTTGAGGCATATGACATCGTTTTTCATAATATTATTAATCTCCCCAAACATCTCATAAATTTTTTTAATTATTTGGTGCTTAGTTAAAATCCATTCCCTGTTATTAACCAACTTCATTTCATCTGCGGAAAGCTGTATTTTTGCTCCATATTTCATTTTGCTCTTTTGATTTATTATAAAGTTAATGTACTTACCCCGTGATAAAAAAGTTAGACATACTTATTCTAAAAGCTTTCTTTTGGCCTTTTCTTGCCACATTTTTTATAGCCTTGTTTGTTTTAATGATGCAAACAATCTGGAAGTACATTGATGACCTTGTGGGAAAGGGACTTGACATGTTGACCCTCTCAAAATTTATTTTGTATGCCAGCGCCACAATGGTTATGCTTGCATTGCCTATAGCTATTTTACTTTCTTCTATTATGACATTTGGTAAACTGGGCGAAAGCTTTGAGCTGGTTGCTATAAAGTCTTCCGGAATTCCGTTATTAAGATTTATGAGGCCATTATTTTTTGTAGCAATATTATTAAGTGGGGTAACTTTTCTTTTTGCCAACTATATAATTCCTGTAGCCAATCTAAAATTTGCGGTATTATATAATGATATTTACAGAAAAAGTCCTGCATTTGATTTAAAAGATGGTGTATTTTATAACGGCTTTCGTGGATATTCAATCAAAGTAGGTAAAAAAGAAAAAGACCGCAGTACTTTAAAAAACGTTTTAATTTATGAACAATCCTATCAACAGCAGGATAATACCGTTATTTCAGAATCAGGTATGATGAAGATAAGCCAGGATAAAAAGTTCCTGGAATTTAATTTAAAAAATGGTTTTCGTTACCAGGAAGAGGGTGATATAGCTGCTTTAAATAATGAATTCATTCGGATAGGATTTAAAGAATATAATAAGCTTTTTGATTTGAGCCAGCTTGATATACAGAAAACTGCAGACAGCTTATTTAAAACGGGTTTTAGAATGCAAAATGTTCGCCAGCTTGATAAAACCATAGACTCGCTGGAACATTTTCCTGATTCATTTGCCCGGCGAACAAAACGTGAGTTAGGCGTTTATATGAATGTTATAAAATATAAAGACAGTAATAACACAAACAATTACGCATCTAAAAAAACAAATGACGTTGTTGTTAAAAAATTTGATGACCTTATTCCTGATTCTTTAAGATCTTCTATTACCGAACGTGCCTTAAATACAGTTAGTTCATTACGTTCTATTACAGAAATAACCGGGTCTGAGGCCGAAAGCCGTGCCAGGGAACTTCGAATGCACCAAATTGAATGGCATAAAAAATTTTCACTTTCTGCTGCATGTTTGGTGTTATTTTTTATAGGTGCCCCTTTAGGATCAATTATACGAAAAGGAGGGTTAGGCATGCCCCTGGTAGTTGCTATAATTTTCTTTTTATTATTTCACCTGCTTAATATGTTTGGTGAAAAGTTTGTCAGACAGGGAATTTTAAATTCATTTATTGGCACCTGGCTACCTGTGCTTGTTTTAACACCAGTGGGCGCCTTTCTTACCTATAAGGCCACCCATGATTCACAATTATTTAGTAAAGAATATTATTACAGAATTTTTAAAAATATCTATTATTTTTTTAGACCAGTTTATAGTAAATTAAAAATGGCAAAAACAATTTCACCTTAAAATATATTTTATGCCCCATAAATCACACCGCCGGGATTTTTTAAAGAACACTGTAAAAGGCACTATGGCGCTTAGTATAGGAATGTCAGCTATAAGCCCCTTTATGGAATCCTGCACTTCAACCCGTAACATTGTTTCTTCGCCTTACAAAACAGGTTTTGATCAACAACCTTTACCGTATGCATTTAACGCTTTAGAAAATGTTATTGATACCACTACCATGGAAATACATTATACTAAACATGCGGCAACATATTCAAAAAATTTAAAGGAAGCAATAATAGCCGAAAAGGCGGAATCAAAAAATTCTGTAGAAGATGTATTGGCTGGTATATCAAAATATTCAACTAAAATGCGTAACAATGGCGGAGGACATTACAACCATGAAATGTTCTGGCAATGCATGCGTCCAAAACAAAATGAAAATAAACCTGAAAGCAAACTGATGGATGCTATTGAAAATAATTTTACTTCGTTCTCCAATTTTAAAACCCAGTTTTCTGATGCGGGCAAAAACCGTTTTGGAAGCGGCTGGGCATGGTTATACATAGATAAAAACAAAAAATTAAATATTGGCTCTACCCCAAACCAGGATAATCCTTTAATGAATGTAAGCGAAATTAAAGGTTTTCCATTATTAGCATTAGATGTTTGGGAACACGCTTACTATTTAAAGTATCAAAATAAACGGGCAGATTATATCGAAAACTGGTGGAATGTAGTTAACTGGAATTATGTTCAGCAAAGATTTGATAAATGGATGTAATATTATTTACACTCATAAAAATTAATAGCAAATCTCTGAATGGACTCAGCCTTTGTATAGAAGCATTGTGTAAGATAAATGCAACTAAAACAAAGGCTGATGAATTGAAAAGCAATCTATCACAAATATATATTTAGAAGCATGTAATTTCCAAATAAAATTGATTTTTTTTTAACAGCAACTGTTAATCTTTCATGCAACGTTTTTAACTCTTTAACAGACAATACGATTTTAAAAATCATATATTCGTGACCGGCTTTAGTATGAGATCATTTTAAATAAAATCAATGCAAATTTGGAAAGAATACCAGGAGAAAAATAAAGATCGCTTTCTGGAAGAACTGCTGGAATTATTACGCATTCCCTCTATCAGCGCAAAAAAAGAAAATAAGCAGGATCTGGTAAAGTGTGCCGAAGCAGTAAGACAACGTTTACTTGAGGCCGGTGCAAATAAAGTACAAATATATCCTACAGAAGGTCACCCTGTTGTGGTTGGTGAAAAAATAATTGATGCTTCCAAACCAACTGTTTTAGTGTATGGCCATTATGATGTGCAGCCTCCGGAACCTCTTGAGTTATGGAACAGCGGACCTTTTGAACCTGTTATTAAAGACGGGAAAATTATTGCAAGAGGTTCGTGTGATGACAAAGGACAGTTTTATATGCATGTAAAAGCCTTTGAAACTATGATGCAAACTAATTCAATGAGCACTAACGTAAAATTTATTATTGAAGGGGAAGAAGAAGTAGGATCTCCAAACCTGGGTAAGTTTGTAGCAGCCAATAAAGATTTATTAAAAGCAGATGTAATTTTAATCAGCGATACCGCAATGCTAAGCATGCAAACTCCAAGTATTGATATTGGTGTAAGAGGATTAAGTTATATAGAAGTGGTAGTTACAGGACCTAATCGTGACCTTCATAGCGGTGTGTATGGAGGTGCAGTTGCAAACCCCATTACTATTTTAGCAAAAATAATTGCAGGTTGCCATGATGAAAACAATCATATAACCATACCTGGTTTTTATGATGATGTGGTTGTTGCTACTGATGAAGAAAGAAAATTAATGGCTGCTGCTCCATTCAATGAAGAAGAGTATAAAAAAGATTTGGGAGTGAATGAATTGTGGGGAGAAAAAGGGTATACAACAAATGAAAGAACAGGTATTCGTCCTACTCTTGAACTTAATGGAATATGGGGAGGTTACCAGGGAGAAGGCGCCAAAACAGTATTACCTTCAAAAGCCACCGCTAAAATTTCTGCACGCCTGGTACCCAATCAGTCTTCTGAAAAAATTACTGAAATTTTACTTGAGTATTTTAAAAGAAAAGCTCCACCTAACGTAACTGTGAATGCCTTTGAGCATCACGGCGGAGAACCTTATATGACGCCTATTGACAGCAAAGCATACCAAGCCGCAGCAAAAGCTATAGAAACAACCTTTGGCAAAACACCCACACCGGTGAGGGGTGGAGGCAGCATTCCTATCTGTGCTTTGTTTGAAAAAGAATTAGGCATTAAAGTTGTGTTTCTTGGTTTTGGACTAAACAGTGATAACCTGCATAGTCCTAATGAAAAATTTGATCTTTTTAATTTTTATAAGGGTATAGAAACAATTCCTTACTTCCATAAATATTTTGCAGAGATGAAAAGTTAATGTGCTGAGTGTGATAATTAAATTTTAGATATTTTATTTAAAAATGGCAAGTCAATTTTTATTCAATTACTATTAAAATAAAATTTATGAAATCCTATCAAATTTTAAAATTTCCAATTTTATTGCTTACAAGCTTGTTATTATTTACTTCATTAAAAAGTCAGGATAAAGAACAGGAATCTGATAAAGCAGAGGAAAAGGTTGAAGCTGCCGCAAAAGTATTAACTGATTTTAAAGGAATGGAAGAAAATATCCCTGAACAACTTTTAAAAGTTACAGAGGGAATTATTGTAATTCCAAAACTGATAAATGCAGGGTTTGTACTTGCAGGAAAAAGAGGTAAAGGTATTGCCGTTGTTAAAAGAGAAGATGGCACATGGAGCAATCCGGTTTTTATAACACTCACTGGCGGCAGCGTTGGCTTTCAGGCCGGTGTACAATCTATTGACCTGGTATTAGTTTTTAAAAACAGGGAAACACTGGAAAAAATCGGAAAAGGCAGTTTTACATTAGGTGGTGATATTTCTGTAACAGCCGGACCTGTAGGAAGAAATTCTTCTGCGAGTACCGACTATAAATTAGAGGCAGAGGTATATTCTTACTCCCGCAGTAAAGGAATTTTTGCAGGGATTAGTTTAAGCGGATCAGCATTAGATGTTGATAGTAAATTGAATACAAAATTTTATGGTAATGAAGTGGATGCAGCATCTGTTTTTGCAGATTTAACCAGTAATTCTGATGCATCAGTAAAATTATTAAAGGGCGTGTTGTCAAATATGACCAATTAATATTTCTTTCTGTAATTTTATTAATATCAATATTAAGGAAGTGAAATCTTAAAAATATTCTTTTAATCAGTTTATCTTATTTTACAGATTTTGATTTATAAAGGATTGTGAAATTCATTTGTTACAACAGATCACATAATCACATATACGAAGGGTTCATTTAAAAGTGTCCTGTTTCCTAAAACACATTTTAATGTTCTAATGCTTTAATGAACTCATCGACATGATTATTCTAACTCATACATGAAGCTTAATATTATCAGAATCGCAAAATTACCTTTGAAATTACATTCCCACAGCAAACCTAAGTTTTGATCTGGACTTGTTTATGAAGTTTTCAAATGTTTTGACACTAACATTTGATATTTCAAATTCTCCAACTATTTTATAGCCAAGGGATGGAAATCCAATAGTAGTTTTTTTATTTTTTATATTGATAACTTCTTTGTCCTGTTCCATAAGAGAACCACTAACAATACTTAAAGTATCATTAATACCCACACCGGTTTTTTCGACTTTCACATTAATATGTCCATCTAAAAAACGCCTGATCATATCTACCTCTGATTCTTCTATGATAACGGGCTTTCCCATCCAGTAAAGAAAATTTATAATACCATCTATATGCCTCAGTTGAGAACATTGTGTTTCTGAAATTTTTACAAATACATAAGAGCTAAACAAAGGTACCTCATATACATTTTTATTTTCACTTCCTGGCCGCGATACTCTATTTAACGGACAATAGTTTATAAATTTTCTGCGTGTTAAAATCTCCGCTACCTTTCTTTCGCAGTTTGGTTTAGTATAAACTGCATGCCATTTCATTTCCATAATTGTACTTTTTTTGAATTTAGAATTTAGTGGTTTTCATGGAAAAGAACTTAGGATTTCAATTAAGATAGTTAGTACAGTACAGTTTTTAATGGAATGTTTAAGAGTATAGTTTTTTCAAAGGATTGGAATAAATTTAAAAAAAATATATATTCCACAATAATTTCCTAACAGACGCTGAATAAATACAAAAATCTATATCAGAAAAAAAACTAAGCGTTAAGAAAATAATAAAGGATTGTTAGCTAAATATATTACATGTGTTAAGAAGATAATCGAAAAACAATGTAATTAGTAAGCTCAGAGAAATTCAGAAGATTTATGGAACAGTTGGTTCTTGTGTAAGTGTAAAAGTATAAAACATTCTCAATAAAACAAATTTATTGTGAATTATTTTTTTTAAAACAAATAAATGCTCTACTCCTTGTTAAAAACTATTGTTTTTGATCATGTTCATTAAATTGAAGCTTTATGTGTTTAAGAGAACCAAAAAAATAATTAGGCAAGTGGTTTTACATTTGCAATTGGGGCTTTGCCCCTGCTATTTGCCTGATCTATTGCAATTTATTATCTTCATTTCTTAAAAATCTTAATTTTATATATGAACTTACCGGCTTTTAAAGAAAGCTTAGTAAACAATGATTGCCCATCGGGAATCTCTGTTTATCTACAAGCTTTATGGTACGATGCAAAAGGTAACTGGAACAAAGCTCATGAGTTAATACAGGATATTCCTGATAAAAATGCATCGTGGATA
>MWVX01000637.1_pt1 | contig 11377 bp, 11 predicted proteins | sample 1047311 | NCBI WGS metagenome assembly MWVX01 (sample SAMN06349984, study PRJNA376086) | soil metagenome | isolation source: MtG-4 sample Antarctic (ecotone) soil | place: Antarctica | collected 2015-01-13
AACCTAACATATGCAAAAGTTAATGAAGAACGTTCGAATCGTCCGCTGTGCCACTTACTCGATTGTCGCTCTCGCAATGGCACTCTTTATCGCCCCTGCCACTGTCGTCGCGACTGTTTTTGTAGTGAATACCGGGTTCGGACTCACGAACGACGGCACGATCGGCGCGTACACGGATTCTGGAGTCCCAATCAATGCTTCCTTTATTACAGGATTGAGCCTGCCGCAGTTTGTGGCGATTTCAGACGGGTTTCTGTATGTCACCAGCCTCAATGGCACGGTGGGGAAATACACTACCTCAGGGGCAACGGTGAACGCTTCTCTGATTACCGGATTAAATCAACCGGTCGATATCGAAGTATCGGGAGGGCACCTGTTCATTTCCAATTTTGGAAATGGCACCGTCGGTGAGTACACTACCTCAGGTGCGACGGTAAATGCATCTCTCATAACCGGTCTGGACCGTCCGATCGGCCTCGCCGTCTCCGAGGGCCGTTTGTTCGTAGCCTCGCGCTCAACTGTAGGAGAATATACCACTTCCGGAGCAACGATAAATCCCTCTTTGATTGGGGACTTATCACCCGTAGATGTAGAAGCTTCCGGATCGGATTTGTTCGTTTCATATGCCGTTATTGACGACTCCTTTGTGGGTAAGTACCGCCTGGATGGAACACCCATTGACCCGACACTGACTCCATTCCTCCCGCTTGCTAATGGTATTGCCGTCTCGGGAACAGATTTATTCGTCGTTGAGGACACAACCGTCGGCAGGTTCACCACCTCGGGGGCAGTCATTGCTGATCCTTTGATCAGCGACTTGAGAAACGGAGTTCCCTTTGGAATCGCGGTCGAAGGACCGGCCAGTGTTCCCGAGACGTTGTCAACCTGGTGGCTGGCGCTCACGGCGACAGGGCTTTTAAGTTTGGCACATTCCCGGCGGGCAAAGCAGAAGGCCTAACGAGTGTTGCCGGCTGTTTTGGATTCGTCGGACGCAATCAACACGGTTCCAAATCACCGCGTGGGCGACCGATCGCGTTCGATCTCGCGGAGGCGCCCGGAGATCCGCCCGAAGTCTCGGCTGATCTCACGTGGCGGCCGCCGCTCTCACGCACGGATCGCGTTGATTTCGTTAACGCGATGCGGGTCGGCAGAACCGGACCCGATTCAGAGATTCGCTGCTACTGTGTGTCAATGATTTCCGCCATTGATGCGCAGCTCGGCGCTACAGCCCCTTCGAAAGGGCTGGCAGCAATTCCGCTCGCTCTATTACAAATGCCTTTGGAACAGCAACAATTGTTGCTCTTCGAACTTGTGAAGCGCCGAATCGCATGAAGATCCGAGTTCCCTCTGTCATCATCGGATCTAGCCTGCAGGCGGCTGTTGCGCTACATGCGCAGCTCTCTGGAACCAGCGAACATGCAACTCTGACACGCTCGCTGGTGTTGTTGCCGGAAAGCGCAAGTGCAGCACAAGGAGGGACTACGTTGTTCGAGTCTCCTGTTGAAGGAGAAGCATCTGCGGCTTTGACGATCCCCATTCAACAAGAATGGGATGGTACAAGGAAACGCCGTTTCCGGGCGCTAGCGGAGAAAGAAGCTCTTGAAACCGCCAGCAAGGGAGAGTTAGAGGAGCTGGAGGAATTGTCGGCGCTGCGACGCAAACGCCGGCCTTTCGGTCGTCGGGCATTAGCGCCGCTTGCAAATCGGCAATTCTCCCGCGGGGTCTTAGCTCAGTTGGTAGAGCGCCTCAATGGCATTAAGTGGGGCAGTCCAGGGATATTTGACCACTTGTAATGGTTTCCTGTAATGGAACAAGCGCAATCAATTCCCCGCTTCACCTTCCCGGTTGAATTGGCTTGGAATTAGCCGTTCAATTTCCGCATTAATTAAGGCAACAATTGCCGATTACTCCCAAAACATTTGCACTTTAATTCCGAAGTAATTTCGGATTTAATTCGCGAACAATTCCCGATTTAATTGCGCAACAATTTCCAATTTTTTTCGGAAACATTTCCATTTAATTAACGTATCAATTACCGATTTATTTCGGAATTACGCTTGCGAATGGCCTTCCGGCCTGAGGATAATAAACCGGGTTTCGTTCCATCAAAAACCTCCCCTTCGCGTCCAAGCAGAGAGACCGAAGGAACGTGCCTGGTCGCGGCTCCTGGAGTCGGGGAGGGGTCCATCTTTAAAACGATTGCTACGGCCCTTTTTGAGGCCTAGAATTGGCACCTCTCGGGGCTTGTGGTGAAACGGTATCACACGTCAATGGCATTGATGAATTAAGGGTTCGATTCCCTTCAGGTCCACTTTTCCCCTTTCCTGAATCTCAGGGGGTCTTCTTAGATTTCCCCTCTTTCGCTTTCGCCCATCTTTGTTTTTGAGCCTCGGCAATTTTCCCCTTCGCTTCGTCCGACATTTTGGAGCCAGATTTCCGGCCCCGTTTTTCCCCTTTCGAAGAATCGGAACTAAACAATTTTGTTAGTTCCCGTTCCAACTTCATCATCTCTTTTTCGATTTCCCCAACCCTTTGAAATTTACCCTTTAGGTCCATATAAGGGGAAAATACACTAGCGAACTGCCGGGGAAAAGCACTCTTTGTCCCTTCGCGTGTGTAATACAAACCCTCCGGTTTGAAGCGTCGTTTTTGGCATTTGTGTACTACAATGCCCCCGGTTTGAAATTCGGGGAATTTCAACCGTGTTACACTCGGCGCGAAACGGAGTGAATTGTACTACAATCGCTACGTTTTCCTCTGCATATTTCGACCATTGTGTACTACAATGCTTACGCTTTCAAAAATCTGTACTACAAACCCTCCGGTTTGAAGTGCAGATTTTGGCATTGTTGTACTACAATGCCTACGCTTTGGGGTTCAAGGGACCCCCTTGCAAATGGGAAATCCCGCTAAAAATAGAGTTTACTCGATTTTTACGCGCGGTTTCCCATCTTGCTATACTGTCGTGCGTACTGTTTACGGACGTCCTGGTACGTCACTTGCTTTCTACTCTTCGGAAGTAATTTAGCTTTAGTTAAATTACTTAAACATTATGACCGAAGAAACACCAACCCCAACACCCGATTTAACCTTAAGGGAGGAGATGGCGAGTCCCCCAAAGACGAAGCCAAAAAGAGAAAGTGTTAAAAAAGAACAAGTTCGAATTGCCTCCATTAACTTGACTGAGGCAGCTTTTCAGGCCCTCTTGGCGATTCAAAAAAAAACGGGGAAAAGTCGTAGAGATATAATCTCTGCGGCTATTCTCGACCAATTAGCTCCGACGTTGAATCAGACTGTCCTCCGCTTTAAATTCCCCGACCCGTCTCTTTTGCTCGACCTTCGTCTTGAAGTAGTAGAGATGGTGTCCGCTGCCGAGCAAATTCGTAAGGGTTTGTATTCGGTCCGACCAACCGACAAAGAGCAAAAAAAGACGGTCTCTAAGCACATAAACAAAGTACAAAAGTGGCTGACAAAAGCGGATGAAATGGAGGTTAAATTACAGGAGAAACAAAAGCTCTTAAACGCGTTAACTCCTGTGGATTACGAGCGCATTCCAAAGGTCCTTGAATGGCTTGTCGGTATGCGAGACTCGGCTAAAACCTCGACCGATAAAAAGGCTCGTATTGAGCGTTACGACATTATCGAAAAGCTCTGCAACCTGTCGACTTAAAATATCGATTTAGAGTCAATGATTAAGCCAATTAGACGCAAGTCTTCAAACGCAAGTTCGGCCGCAATTCTCCGAAAAAGAATCAGATATATCGAAGATAACAAACATCCTGACCATGCCAAAGTGACTGTCCATAAAGCGACGAATTACCGGTGTTCTAATGCTACCGGGAAGGCGTTTGAAAAGGCATGTATTTCCTCAAATGAGGCGTACCAAAAGTCAACACAGAGAAGGCTAGGTGGTCGCAAAACTATGCGTCTATTTGAGGAGTTTATTTACTCAACTCCTAAAGGTGCAAATCTGACCGAAGCGGAAAGAGAGAGCACGGAATTAATGCTCGTAAATGAGTTCTCACGTCACGCAGCTTGTCGCGTTGCTTGGCATTCAAACGCGGAAACTGGTCGGTCAGATTTGCACCTTCTTATCGCTTCTAAAAACGACGATTTTCCTTCGACTCTTACCATCTGGTCCAAGTTCGGCGGGTCGGGTAAGAAGAACATTATTACTACAATTAATCGCCTGAGTAAGGACATAATTAAGAAACTAAACAAGACACGTTCAAAAGACAAAAAGTTGAAATCTGCTCCGCAGGTCTATCGTGATAATTTGGAAACAAATAAGGACATTAAAAGCCTCGCTCAGGAACTTGCCGAATTGAAATTGGCTCCTGACGAGTTGAGAGAGGGGTTAGAGACACTGGGCTACGAAATTACTCGCGAAAACGACGAAACGGTTTCTGTTAAATTTCCCGGTTCGCTTAAAGCGAAGAGATATAATAAGGCGAATCTTTTCCGAGACATTGCCGAAATTCCGCTGGAATCTCGGGAACCAAAAACAGCCCTGCCAAAAACAGAGAAGAAAACAGCGAAGCCGAAAAAAGACGAGCCTCCAATTTAATTGCCTTTCTCCTGCGCGGATTTCCCTGCGGTAAATCCTTGCTTACGGTTTCTTCTTCTTTCTTCCTTCGGTAATGGAAAGCTTTCCAACTCTTTTGCCGTCTTGGAATAGAAGCAAGCTCCAAGGCGTTGCCGTTTTCGTATAGTCGAACATGCTCAATTCATCTTGAACTTGTTCGAGCGTTTCCCGTGTCCATTTTGTGACTTTGTGGTCGAACTGAGGAACTCTGAACTTTAATGTAACTTCTCTCACTTAAATAAATATATGTTCCTTTTTGATAGAGTCTAAAAGCACAAGCTCTAGGGTTCAAACTCTACCTTGAATGCTTCTGGTTCTTTGCCGACTCCCTCGCGTCCTTCTTGATAGTAGAACCTCATCGTCACATAACTGTCTATTTTGCCGCTTGTTGAATCTCTCGACACCCCACTGTAAATCCATTCATCGTAGGACTGATAATTTCGCGTCACGTCCTCCTGCCGCTCGCGCGTTCTGGTTGGCTTCCCAAGAAATTTGAGGACATCTGCTTTAGTCTGGCGGACTTTGAACTTCTCCCGAATTTCGTCTCTCGACCGAACTTTTACTGCTCCTGCGTCCGTGGTTGGAGTTTCAGTTTGTTTGGCTTTTCTGTTTTTGGAGGGTTCTCCACTCTGCAGCAAACTTTCCTGTCCGTTTTCACCGACTACCGTTACAGCATTCGCAGTAATCTTTTTGACAGTATAAGTTGCGCCTTTAAAGTTGAAGCTTTTTCCCTCGTCTACAATGTTTCCTTCAATGATTGCACAGCCGGGATTTCCGGTCGAAATGCTGCTTACTGTCTGTGCCTGCAGGGGAAGTGTTGCAATTAATAAAGGAAAACAAACAACGGTAAGTCTCATCCATTGTTTATTGTTTCGGGAATAGCGTTTCGACAAGTAGCTCTTAAAGTAATGTTGTCTGCTCGCTGGCGGATTCTTGCTGCGCTTTCTTGAAGTTTAGCCCGGGGTCATAGTCAGGGTGCTCGGCGGTTTGCGTTTGGGACAACAAACCCTCTATTGTCAGCAGCTGCAGGCGTGAATACTTCTTCCCATTCAGGGCTGCGTAAAAGCCTGCGGCGGCTGCGTCTGATACCATCGCCGCGGTGGGTTTTTCCAAAGAGATAAAGATTGCAATGTCTGCCTTTTCCCTATCTCGAACACTGTTCAACGAGCGAACATCATCGGGCTTTATTCCTCCACCTTTCACACTAACAATTGCTTTTCGAACGTCTTTTGTGTCGAGGTCTCGGAAGAACTTTATGCCATCAATTCCGGTATCTGCACCTTTCTTCTTACCCTGAAAGGGTTGGGCATCCACTAGCGACACTGCCCACCATTGGAACTGGTACTTGTCTCGAAAGGCGAGGTCGCGGGCTGCCTCTAAGTCTTTCGGGGTGCCGTGAACCTCGAATTTACAACGTGCTCCAAACGCATCTTTCAAGCGTTTCTCTATCAAAGAAATTGCGAGGTGAGTAATGTCAATCCCTATCCACTTTCTCTTAAGCTTCTGTGCTGCGTGGACGGCAGTTCCACAGCCGCAAAAGGGATCCAAGATTGTGTCTCCTTTGTCACTGCTGGCGGCGATTATCCGTTCCAACAACGGCAATGGCTTTTGAGTCGCATATCCAAGGCGCTCCGCTCGGTTCGAGCCCAATCCCCCGAGGCCTCGAATATCCGTCCAAAGGTCCTGCACGCTTCGTCCGGGCATTTCGTCTAGGTACCGCTTATACATTGGGAATCCGCTCTCGGTATAAAGTATCCGACCTTCTTTATCCATGCGCTCCATGTTGGCTTTCGAATAAGCCCAATATCTACCCGTCGGCGGACGGACACCTTTCCAGTCGTAGCTGGTGTCGCCTCCCGGCTTGGCAGCTGTTAAGTTGTCCTTCCAATATCTTCGACCTTTCTCATCTACAAACTTGTAATAGGTATCCATGTATTCCTGCTCGTACGGAGTGTAGAGAGAGTTCCACGTGGCAGAGTTCGATTTGACATAGAAGAATATGGTGTCATGAATTCGCCCGAACTGCGAGGCTCCCTGTTTCGCATCTCCGTGAGCGGTGGTACGTTTCCAGATAATCTCGTTGCGGAAATTCTCTTTTCCGAACACACCGTCCAAGAGGATTTTCAGATAATGAGAGGCGGTCGGGTCGCAGTGGAGGTACAACGAACCGGTGCTTTTCAACACGCGGCGCAACTCCAAAAGACGCGTGCCCATCATCGTTAGATAGGCCATCATGTCGTTTTCACCGAGAAAGGCACGAATCGCCTTAACCATTTCCGCCACGTCGGTATTTGCCTGATGAAGCAGTTCATCGAATTCTCTTTCTGCTTGTTCGTTCCAGTGCCAGGTATCTTCAAAGGCTTCTATCTGCGCCTCGCTCTCCTGCCCCTTCGGAGACTTGAACAGCAAGTTGTAATTGCGCTTCGAGTTGAACGGAGGGTCTAAATAAACGAGGTCAACACACTCGTTTTGAATGCTGTCCCTTAGCACGTGGAGATTGTCTCCGTAGTAAAGTTGATTGAGCACGGTATCTTCGTCAGGCGACATAGATATCTTCTGCTTGCGTTTTGCGCATCACAAAAGATTTTTTCTATCTTTGGACTACCCAATCGGCATTTTCCCGTTCAGTTGGGGAAATTGATGAAATTCCCCTTCGCTCAAAAAACACTCGTTAGTTGTTAGACCGTCTACTCGTTAGCCTCGTTAGTCGTTAGACGCGCGTCTTCGTTATACCTTTCTACGCGTCGCAACGAACTTCCCCACGTCGTTAGGGCTGCGGAAATTCGCCTTTTCAGACGGCTGCAGTCTGACGACGTTTCAACATCTTCGGCGCATTATGAAGCGCTGAGAAATACGGCACTCGTTAAACTCGTTAGCCTTTCGTTAGACTATTACTCGTTAACCGCTCGTTAACCAGTCGTTAGACCGTAATCGTTAGTCGTTCGTTAGACGGCTACTTTATCGCTCCCTTTTCGCCTGGTTTGTGCGCCGGTTCGTTCGCGATTTTGCGTGAAATGACTGCAGGGGGAGGGGAATAGGTCGTTAGACCGTTCTCAAAAAGTCAGCACTCCTGCCTTCGGAATTAAATGTGCGTAAATCTTTTCCGTCGTCGATTGGCTGTCTCCCAGCCACGACGCAACTTCTGCTAGGTTATATCCCTGCAGCAAACAATTGGACGCGAACGAATGGCGAAGTCCGCCGTTCTCAAAAAGTCAGCACTCCTGCCTTCGGAATTAAATGTGCGTAAATCTTTTCCGTCGTCGATTGGCTGTCTCCCAGCCACGACGCAACTTCTGCTAGGTTATATCCCTGCAGCAAACAATTGGACGCGAACGAATGGCGAAGTCCGTGAGTATTTAATTTAACCCCTTGGGCTTTGAAAAACTTTGATAGTGGGCGTTTAAAGTCCCATCGGTATTTTTTCCAATTGTGCTCAGGATAGAGTACGAAGTCTTCATCTTTTCTAATCGACATTTCCGTAGTTAAAAACGAGTGAAATGTTGCCGAGATAGGAATTACTCTTTTACGTTTTGTCTTCGGTCGCCAGCGTCTCCCCCGCACTGTTTGAGCCGATGGGACCGTTAGTGTGTGAGCGTCCAGATTGAACCACGAATGGCAACTACTTATTATCTCGTCTTTTCTCAGTCCTGCCTTTGCTCCGCAATACAAAACATAACGTAAATCGGTTCTCGGGCAGGCATCGATTAAAGCGTCAACAACTCTCATTTCGACCCAATCTTCCCGAGCCAGTTCCGAAGGGTCTAAACCTGTCAGGCTTCCTTCTTCAAATGGATTGTCTCGTCTTTTATCTTCCCGCATTAACCATCCGAAAAAGCCTTGCATTCTCGCCCAATAAGTAATCACTGTGGCGTGTGAATTGACCCCTAAAAGCTCCCCGTCTTCGCCTACCTCTGGCGTTCGGCCGGCGAATCCGACTGCTCCCACATGCTGAATAAAAGCCCGTGCGTCTTCCCGAGTTATTTTGCTCGGTTGTTTCCCGATGAAGTTAAAAAATAAACGTGCAACTCCCTCCGTTCCTTCAATCGTTCGTTCGGTATGCGTTCGCATTTCCCGAGCAATGTATTTCCAATTTTCGAGCTCTTCTTCCCACGTTCCAATTCCGGCCAAGAATGGGTTTTTAATGATTTCCTCTGCTCGCGCTGCGGCCTGTGACAGAACGTTAGTTCGAAGAGGAACAAACCGCTGGCCTTTACCCGGTTCAGGGGTAAAGGCCAGCCAATATAATTTCCTTTTTCCACGTGTATATAATCCCATGATGTAATGCTAAATTGTAATGTCGAGATTTCATTCTTCCAGGCACAAAACGTCGTCGATTTTGGCCTGCGCCGTAGCGGCACATTAATGGCATTGAGGAGGTCAGGGGTTCGATCCCCCTAGGCTCCAAAGATCAGCTCTCAGGCGATTCGAAGACAATCTCGCCGCCGATCACCGTCATCACGCAGCGCGTCTGCAAGATCTCCGCTTCAGGAATCTTCATGATGTCGGCGGAAAGGACCGTGAGGTCCGCGAGCTTACCCACTTCGATCGAACCTTTCTCTTTCTCCTCAAAGGCGGCGAACGCCGGCCAGACCGTAAACATCTGCAAGGCCTGTTCACGTGAAACGGCTTGCTCCGGATGCCAGTCCTCATTGCTGAATCCATCCTGACTCTTGCGCGCGACCGCGGCATAAAACTCGATCATCGGCTCGCCGCGTTCGACCGGCGCATCGGAACCGCCAGGAACAAGGGCGCCGCTCTTGATCAGGGTTCGCCACGCATACGCCCCCGCGAGACGCTCCTTCCCGAGGCGGCTGGGCGCGAAGAAGAGATCGCTAATCGCGTGCGAAGGCTGCATTGATGGGATGACACGGAGGTCCGCGAAACGCGGGATGTCGGGCGGGCTCACGATCTGGGCGTGCTCGATGCGCCAGCGCGGCTCGGCAATCTTTCGGTCGTTAGGCGGAACGGCCTGCATGGCTTGCGCATAAAGATCGAGCACGAGCCGGTTCGCGCGATCCCCGATCGCGTGTGTCTGTATTTGAATGCCGCGGCGCAAGGCTTGCTCGAAGAGAGGACGCAGGTCGTCCTCTTTGTTCGTTAGGAAACCGGATGTATCAGCATCGGCATACTTCTCGAGGAGGGCGGCGCCGCGGGAGCCGAGCGCACCATCCGCATAGCACTTGATTGTTCTTTGCGTGAAACGGCCGCCATTTGCGCCGATCACGGCGCCGTCTGCGAGCAATCGATTCGCTGGTTCGCCCGGACCGGAAACTGCATTATAGATGCGAAGCTTGAGCCGGCCCGCTTGGTAGAGGCGCTGCATGATCTCCGCTTCACCCGTCTCGCTGCCAGGATTCTGAACTTCGCACCAGCCGAGTTCGACGCTCCGCTTCGCACCGAGCAATAGAGCCTCTTCCTTCTCAGCGCTAGATGGAGAAGGAATGTGTTTCTCCACCAGCTCCTTCGCGTGATCGAGCAGCATTCCCGTCGGTGCGCCACTCGTGCTGTCCTTCAAAATTTCACCTCCAAAGGGATTCGGGGTTTCAGAAGTGATTCCGGCAATGCGCAACGCGGCACTGTTTGCGATCGCCGCGTGTCCGTCGGCACGCGTCAGAAACACCGGGTTATCCGGCGCGATCTGATCCAGGTCCGCTGCGGTTGGGAAAGCCGGTGGCGTCCAGAAAGTCTCAATCCAGCCGCGGCCAGTGACCCATTTTCCTGGACCAGTGTTGCCGGCGCGCTCTTTCACGCGAGCGAGGAAGTCTTCGCGTGTGCGCGTGCCCTCCAGGTTCAGGTTCATTTCGCGTTCACCGACTCCGAAAATGTGGCAGTGCGCATCGGTTAAGCCGGGCACGACGGTGATCCCGTGGAGGTCGATGGTGCGCACGTTTTTACCCACGTGCTTCTGCGCATCCTTGCTTGATCCGACGAAGACGATGCGATCCTCTTTGATAGCGACCGCTTCCGCGCGCGGCTGTCGCTTGTTCCCTGTGTAGATGTTTCCGTTCAGGAAGAGGATGTCCGCCCAAGCCGCGGCGATGGTCAGGTGAGTGAGCGCACAGGAAAGAAGAAACGTGTTCATCGTCGCGGGTATCTTCCTCTTTCGGCGAGACGCGCGCGAGTCATGCGCTCGCGCAAGCCGCCCTCCTGAAGAAAGGCTTTCTCCAGCTGGCGGATGAGTTGGTCGAGAAGGTAGTTTGTCTGGTGGATCAGGCAGATAAGGATGTTCGCTGCTACTTCAGGCGGGCGCGTTCCTATAGGTCTCGTAGGACGCATCCTTTGCTGCGCCCAATCGTCGAACGAAGAGCGCTTCCCGGCTGTCCTCCTTCCATAGGGGCAATCCACGTACACGCAAAAAGTCGCGGTAGTCTTCCAGTAACTCCTCGAGATTCGCGCGCGCCACATTCACCAATTTAATCTCTGTTTCCTTCGAGGTTCCAAAGGCCTGGCTCCCTTCGAGGATGTTCTGCCAGAGCGCGCCGCCTGCCCCATCTGATCGTAAGTGCGGTCGCGCTTCTCTAGAAGACGCTGGCAGAATTGCGCGATGCCATCGTAGATGATGCGCGCTTTTCGAAACGAGAGCAGGTCCTCATAGTCACCATGCGGCGGGATGAAGCCTTCGTTTTCAGGGCTCATGATTCAGATGGGCCATATAGGACCTATTCCTCCGCTGCCGGCAGATGCGCCGTCTTCCACTCCATCGCCATCCGGATCCGCGCACGGCCACTTGGGTGATCGAAAAAGATGAATTCTTCGAGCGCACTCGGGTCAAGCTTGCGATAAGTCCCTAGC
>MWVX01000638.1_pt1 | contig 11373 bp, 10 predicted proteins | sample 1047311 | NCBI WGS metagenome assembly MWVX01 (sample SAMN06349984, study PRJNA376086) | soil metagenome | isolation source: MtG-4 sample Antarctic (ecotone) soil | place: Antarctica | collected 2015-01-13
AACCCTACCATGACGGAAGCTGAAGAAAAAATATCTGCCCTGGAAACTTTTGGAATTAAAGATAAAAATGGAGATCAATTAAAAGTAAAAACGATACTACATGCAAGCGGAATGGCTGCTTTATCTACCTTAACTATCGGTAATCTTAAATCAGGCGATAAAATTCTTACTCATTTTTCTTTATATGGCGGCATGCAGGAGTTACTGGAAAAGGTTTTACCCGAGTTAGGTATTGAAACAACTATTGTGGATCTGAGAGATTTGAATAAAGCGGAAGATGCCATAAAAGCAGATAATAAAATAAAAATGCTTTACCTGGAAACGCCCGCTAATCCTACTATTCAATGTGTAGATATTGAAGCGTTAACCAAGCTCGGCAAACAACATAATTTAATTGTAGCCGTTGATAATACTTTTGCCACGCCTTATTTGCAACAACCTTTTAAGTTTGGAGTTGATTATGTTTTTCATTCAACCACAAAATTTTTAAATGGGCACGGAAGCGCCATAGGCGGGTCTTTATCAGGTACAGACATTAAACACATGGAAAAAAGAATCACAAAAGTTCACCGGCTTCTGGGTGGTAACAGCAATCCTTTTGACGCATTTTTATTGGTACAGGGTATGAAAACCTTGGAAGTAAGAATGGAACGCCATTGCCACAATGCGATGGAAGTAGCCGGATTTCTGGAACAACATGCTGCCATCAAAAAAGTAAATTATTTAGGCTTAGCTTCTCATCCAGATCATTACACTTCCATAAAACAAATGTCTCATCCCGGTGCCATGTTGAGTTTTGAGCTTACAGGCGGACTAAATGCTGGAAAAGAATTTATTGATAATTTACAAATGTGTGTTCGAGCAGTTTCGCTGGGAACCTGCGATACACTTCTATCTCATCCAGCATCAATGACACATTATGGAGTGCCAAAAGAAAAAAGAGAACAATATGGAATTACAGATGGCTTGATACGCATGAGTGTAGGTATTGAAAATGTTGCAGATATATTAAATGATCTGGATCAGGCTTTTGCAAGTAATAGTACGTTAAAATAGTCCATCATTTTTTAAAACAACAATATGAAAAAGATTTGTTTCTTCATTGTTTTTCTAAGCCTGATTAGCTTATCAGTTACTGCACAAAAAAATAATTATGAAAAGCTTTTGACCCAGCTGGATGTGATGGTGCCATCACAGATGAAAGAATGGAATGTTGCAGGTGTTGCAATTGGGGTGGTGTATAAAGATAAGTTGGTATATGCAAAAGGATTTGGGTACAGAGATGTACAAAAAAAATTAACTGTAACCCCCGAAACATTTTTTAGAATTGGCTCAAACACTAAGGCATTTACCGCTGCTATTATTGGAATACTGGCTGAGAAAGACAAGAAAAATTATCTGGATGAGTCCATTCGGAACTTCATGCCCGAACTGCAATTTAAAGATGAATTTGCTAATAGCAGAGCAACTGCCCGTGACCTGATGAGCCATCGTACCGGTTTGTCGAGGAGTGCAGAATGGGGCACCTTTTCAGACTTTGATAGTGTATACCTGAGAGTAAGCAGCATTCCTCCCCAGGCTCCTTTTCGTACACAATATATTTATAACAATACCATGTTTATTGCACTGGGGAAACTTTCTGAAAATCTCACCGGAAAAAAATGGGGCACAAATCTTCGTGAACTCATACTGGATCCTCTTGGCATGACTCATTCCGGGTCTAATACAGAAGATTGGCTTAAAAATGAGAACAGGAGCATGGGTTATACGATAGCAAAGGGTTCTATCGTTCCCGCAATGAGAGATTCAGCAACCTTTGGTCCTTTCGCATCAGGCAGTATGATATCTAACATTCCCGAACTTACCCATTGGGTTAGCACGTGGATAAACGGTGGGAAATACAATGGCAAACAAGTTATCCCTGAATCCTATTATAAGCAAGCCATCTCTGCACATAATAATATTTTACCCAGTTTTGATCCTTCCAGGCCGGAGCTGCAATTAAATAGTTACGGGCTGGGTTTTGACCTGGTAAGTTACCGGGGGCATTATCTCGTATATCACGGAGGGAGGGTTGGCGGCTTTACCACAAATGTTAGTTTTATGCCACAGGATAGTCTGGGAGTAATTGTACTTATTAACCAAAACAGCAGCCCCCTTTATTACAACCTTATGTATTCTATTTATGACAAGCTTCTCAAACTGCCCGCAGTAGATTGGAACGGCCGTGAAAGAAATAAAAGAAATACTGATACTCTTAATATTCAAAATATCAAAAAGCAGGATTCACTGGAAAGAAAACTGAATACAAAACCTACATTACCATTATCGGAATACACCGGAACATACTTTCATGCCGGTGCAGGATATTTAAGGATACATCTGGAAAAAGAAAAATTAGTGAGCCAGTTTAACAGGGGAATCAGAATAGGATTAGACCATTATCATCATGATATTTTTTATGCGCCGGCAATGGATCCCACTGTTTATGGAAAATATAATTTTATTTTAAATGAAAAAGGGAAAGTGAATAATGTTAGCTATACCGAACCGGTAAGTAAAATAGAATTGGTATTCTCTCGACAATAACATTTAAAATGATTTTCTATTTTCAAAAATAAAATCAATGAATTCAGAAAACAACATAAAAGAATTTGAGTCTAGGAAAGCCTCCCATGTCGGGGAAGACCTGCCTACCGGACAGGCAGGTTCAGAGGGGGCTGTTATCCGCAGAGCAGAAAAAAAAGATTGCAAAAGGCTTTTGGAATTAATCCATCAATTAGCCGTTTATGAAAAGGCACTGGATGAAGTGACCGTTACTTTGGAACATTTTGAAGAAAGCGGTTTCGGCGAAAACCCTGTATGGAAAGCATTTGTAGCAGAAGTGGATAGTGAGGTTCAGGGCTTTGCATTATATTATACCCGTTACTCAACATGGAAAGGGCAGCGCATGTACCTCGAGGATTTTTTAGTAAATGAAGAGCACCGCGGAAAACAGATTGGAAAATTATTATTTGACAGATTGATAGAAGAAGCCAAAGAAAAAAAATTCAGTGGCATGGTTTGGCAGGTGTTGGATTGGAATGAACCCGCAATTAATTTTTATAAAAAATATGATGGTGTGAATATTGAGGCAGGATGGCTGAACGGTTCTATAAATTTGTAGTGTATGGCAAATAAAATTACAATGGGTGCAGATGGCAAACTAAATGTGCCTGATAATCCAACGATCCCTTTTATTGAAGGAGATGGAATTGGACCTGATATATGGAAGGCAAGCGTAAGAGTTTTTGACGCTGCAATTGAAAAGGCTTATGTAGGAAAAAAGAAAATTAAATGGATGGAAGTGCTGGCCGGAGAAAAAGCATTTAACATAACCGGTGCATGGATGCCGAATGCAACAATGGATGCTTTCAGGGAATATTTGTTGTCAATCAAAGGGCCACTCACAACACCCGTTGGTGGCGGTATTCGAAGTCTTAATGTAGCGTTGCGACAGGAACTGGATCTGTATGTGTGCCTAAGGCCGGTACGATATTTTGAAGGGGTGCCCTCCCCTATGTGGCAGCCGGAAAAAGTGAACATGGTAATTTTCAGGGAAAACACTGAAGATATTTATGCAGGAATAGAATACATGACCGGCACTCCCGAAGCAAAAAAGCTTTTGTATTTTTTACAAAATGAATTGCAGGTAAAAAATATTCGCTTCCCTCAAACAACTTCATTTGGAATAAAGCCGGTAAGTAAAGAAGGTTCGGAAAGATTGATTCGCTCCTCCATTGAATATGCCATCGCCCATAAAATGCCTTCGGTAACCATCGTTCACAAAGGTAACATAATGAAATTTACAGAAGGCGCATTCAAGAACTGGGGATATGAACTGGCAGAAAGAGAATTTGGCGGTAATGTTTATACATGGAACCAATGGGAAGCTACTAAAAAAGAAAGTGGCGAAGCTGTAGCAAATGAAGAAATGAGAATTAGTTCCGTAGGAGGAAAAGTAATTATTAAAGATGCCATTGCAGATAATTTTCTGCAACAGGCAATGCTTGCTCCCCAGGATTATTCAGTGATAGCAACCCTTAATTTAAATGGTGATTACATCAGCGATGCCTTAGCGGCACAGGTTGGAGGCATCGGTATTGCACCCGGTGCAAATATTAATTATTTAACCGGCCATGCAGTGTTTGAAGCTACACATGGTACAGCACCCCGGTTTGCCAATACAAATACTATGAATCCTTCGTCAGTAATTTTAAGCGGAGTAATGATGCTGGAATACATGGGATGGCGGGATGCGGCGGAAAAGATTACGAATGCAGTGGGTAAAACAATTCGCACTAAAAAAGTTACCATTGATTTTTATAATTTAATGAAGGATGCAACACTTTTAAAAACCAGTGAGTTTGCAGATGAGATAATTAGGAACTTATAAGTCGTGAGAGGTAAAATGTTATATTTTCACGTTTGACACCTCACGTTTCACGATTTGAATTTCTCAATATTTAAAAAGATATTGCCCGGGCAGCACTTTTATATCAAATGTTTTTGCGCAGATCAATTCACCATCAATTTGTGCAAGCGTTTCTTCTTCACATTCAATCACTACATTACTTACTATTTTGTGAAGTATAAAATCTTTATTAAGGTGCTTTCCTTTTTCAATTACCGATAAATATTTTAATCTTTTTAAAACCGGTAAAGCTCTACACAATACCATGTTGAGTCTGCCATCATCAATTTTGGCTTCCGGTGAAACAATAAATCCTCCACCTGTGGTTGTTGAATTAGTTATCATTACCAATAGAAATTTTTCGGAAAGATTCCCCGCATCAAATTGTATTTGGAAATGCCTTTCTTTAAAAGAAAATATTTTTCTTATTACAATCCACAGATAACCCAAATGTCCGCCCAGCAAGCGAATTGAATTTATTGATTTTAAAACTTCGCCATCAAATCCAATACCTACACCATTAATAAATTTTTTACCATTGCATTCGGCAGCATCAACTTTTTTAATTTCTGCAGTAAGCACTTTGTTTATTTGTGTGTTTATGCTTATTGGGCCATAAAGCTTTAATGCGAAATCATTTCCTGTGCCTCCTTTAAAAATTGCTATCGGGATTAAAATTTCATTATAAAAATTCAAAAAATAATTCAGTGTGCCGTCGCCTCCTATTAACCACACTTCTTTAAAATTGTTTATTTCCGCAGGCCAGTGTTCAGTAATAGATGCAAAAGGAATTTCCCTTTTAGATAATATTTCATTTATGGCTGCTGCTATTTGTTGAATTTTATTCTTTTTAGCTAAAGGATTTATCAGTAAAACAATTGTTCCGCTTTCGTCCATCTAATAGTTATTGGTTGGGTTAGTTAAACATATTCAATTCAATTGAAATATCTTTGTTAATCTATAAATTTATTATAATTAGATAACTATGTGTGGTATTGTTGGAATATTTGATTTAAAAACGAATGCAGAAAACCTGAGAGCAAAGGCATTGCAGATGTCTGGCAAACAAAGGCACCGGGGTCCAGACTGGTCAGGGATATTTTTGAGTGAGAATGCGATTATGGTGCATGAGCGGCTTTCTATTGTTGATCCAACATCAGGTAAGCAACCGCTTTACAGTGCAGATAAAAAACTTGTGCTGGCCGTTAACGGAGAAATATATAACCATAAAGAACTTCGTAAAAATCTTAAACAGCCTTATGAATTTTTAACCCATTCTGATTGTGAAATCATTCTTGCTTTATACAGGGAAAAGGGAATAAGTTTTTTAGAATATCTTAATGGCATTTTTGCTTTTGCCTTATACGATGTAGAAAAAGATGTTTACTTCATTGGTCGGGATCATATGGGAATAATTCCTTTGTACATGGGTTGGGATGAATCTGCGAATTTTTATGTTTCCTCCGAGCTTAAATGCATCAACGGTGTATGCAATAAAATAGAAGAGTTTTTACCCGGTCATTATTTGTACAGCAAAGATGGCAAACTGAAACAGTGGTACAAACGTGAATGGAATAATTTTGATAATGTAAAAAATAATAAAAGTGACGAAGCGGAATTAAGAAGAGCATTGGAAGAAGCTGTACACCGGCAACTCATGAGTGATGTACCTTATGGCGTTTTACTTTCCGGCGGTTTGGATTCTTCTATTATTTCTGCAATTGCAAAAAAATATTCATCAAGAAGAATTGAAACTGAAGACCTGAAAGATGCATGGTGGCCGCAGCTGCATTCATTTGCGGTAGGTTTGATCGGCTCGCCTGATCTTGCCGCGGCGCAAAAAGTGGCAGATCATATCGGCACGGTTCATCATGAAGTAAATTTTACCATACAGGAAGGCCTGGATGCTTTGCGTGATGTTATTTATCATATAGAAACATATGATGTAACAACCATCCGTGCTTCCACACCGATGTATTTGCTTGCCCGTGTTATAAAATCTATGGGTGTAAAAATGGTGCTTAGCGGCGAAGGTGCTGATGAATTGTTTGGCGGTTATTTATATTTTCATAAAGCGCCCAATGCAAAAGAATTTCATGAAGAAACAGTACGTAAATTAAATAAGCTGCATTTGTATGATTGCCTGCGTGCTAATAAATCTTTAGCAGCCTGGGGTGTAGAAGGCAGAGTACCTTTTTTAGATAAAGAATTTATGGATGTTGCCATGAAGCTCAACCCTGCAGATAAAATGGCGGGCAATGGAAAAATAGAAAAACATATTTTAAGAAAAGCTTTTGAAGATTATCTTCCACACGAAATTGCATGGCGACAAAAAGAACAATTTTCTGATGGTGTTGGATATGGCTGGATAGATACATTAAAAAAAATTACGAGTGAACAAGTAAGTGACGATCAGTTAAAATTGGCAGCACACCGCTTCCCGATAAATACACCACGCAGTAAAGAAGAATATTTTTACCGTACCATTTTTAGTGAACATTTTACCGGTGATGCCGCCGCAAGCTGCGTACCTTCTGAGCCTTCTGTAGCCTGCAGTACTGCCATTGCATTGGAGTGGGATAAAGCTTTTAAAGAAATGAATGACCCTTCCGGCAGAGCGGTGAAGAGTGTACACAATGATGCGATTTAAAGTGGGCTTATTTCAGTAAGCCCGGTTGGGGTTGAACTATTTTAAGTTTTATTTAAATCTCCATTTCTTGATGCAAGATATTTTTAACAATAACTCATTAAAAAATAATACCTGAATTGCAATCACACTTATTTAGTAGTCTTTCCATCCCCAGGGGGCGCCGGGTATATCAATTGGTTTTGTAAGATCAAAGCGAATGGTAAAAAGCCGGTCTGTGTTAACACGCCGGAGGTTGTAAGTAAAATATTTAAGGGGTAACAATTCTACCCACCAAACATTTGTTGCCGCTGCGGGTAAGATATTTACAGTGTGTTGATCTGCAGGGAATATTTGTAAAGTTGAGGAACCTGCATGAGCAGTCTGCCCCCCATACTGCGTAATTAAATCTTCTTTTCCATCTTCATGCCTGTGATCATGCTTTAAACGTATAGCATTTGGTAAACGATTAAATACCCATGTACGTGATAGGTTGTTACCTACTATAAATGGAATGCGAATTATATTTTCACGGCAGCTTCTTATATGCATAATTAACCGCTGATCCTTAAACACAGTATCATTTGCAGGTGCATTTATTACAGTGCCTTCATATGCCTTTCCGCATAATAAATTTAGGGCTTTCCAAAAATCCTGCTGATTAGTATTTGCAATTGAAACAGTTTTTAATGGCGTAACAGTTCTGCAGGAATATATCGTTACCAATAAAAAAAAGATGATGATAACTTTATACATGTATACAAATATAAATAGTTTATAACTTTTTGTATTATCGGGTGACCGTATTGGTTTGGTTATTGAAGAATAGCAAAGGCGATTCATGCAAATCTTATGATTTGTATCGCCTTATTTATCCTTTTTATTTTTGCTTATATGAACACATATATTTTTATGATGACCCTGGTTGGCCTGGCTGCTTTTGGGATGGCCTGGATGCCTGCCATCACAAAGATCACCGGTATATCTTACTCCATTATTTATGTTGTTTTAGGTATGATAGTCTACATGATGTTTCCCACACATTTAGTTGAAGCAAACCCCATAAAGCATAATAATGCAGCTTTATATTTTAGTGAAATGGTAGTTATTATTTCTTTAATGGGTTCAGGAATTAAAATAGATCGGCCTTTTTCATTTAAAAGTTGGGCATCCCCTTTAAAACTAATATTAATTGCCATGATGATTTGTATTGCAGCTGTTGCACTCTTGGGATATTATTTGTTGGGATTTACCCTGGCTACAGCTGTTTTATTAGGGGCAATATTGGCGCCAACAGATCCTGTTCTTGCGGCAGATGTGCAGGTTGGGCCACCCAATGATGATAAAAAATCTGAAACAAAATTTACCTTAACTGCAGAAGCAGGTATGAATGATGGAACCGCCTTCCCTTTCACCTGGTTGGCTATCGTATTAGCATTAAATGTATCCGGTACAGAAACAAGTTTACTAAACTGGTTTGGTTATCACCTGGTATATAAAATTGTTGCCGGTATATTAATAGGGTACTTTCTGGGGAAATTAGTAGGCTACTTATTATTTACCGTATCTAAAAAAAATAAAATACTAAAAACGCAGGATGGTTTTGTTGCCATTGCACTTACTTTGGTTGTGTATGGTGTAACTGAAATGCTACACGCTTATGGCTTTGTAGCGGTTTTTGTTTGTGCTTATTCATTGCGTTTATGAAAAAGGCCATGGATACCATGAAAACCTGCATGCTTTTACTGATCAGATTGAAAGGCTATTGGTTGCAGTTTTACTGATCCTTTTTGGTGGTAGCCTGGTAACAGGGATACTAAATGCCCTCACATGGAAAATGGCTCTTTTCTCAATACTTCTTTTATTGGTGATAAGGCCATTAGCAGCCTACGCTTCTATAGCGTTTTCTAAATTTCACTACAAACAAAAATTAGCCATCAGTTTTTTTGGTATTAGGGGCATGGGTTCTATATTTTACCTCGCCTTTGCTATAAAAGAAACCACCTTTGATCATGTGCCTGAACTGTGGGCAATTGTTGCTTTTACTATTTTGTTGTCAGTTATTTTACACGGGCTAACAGCTACACCTATTATGAAATATCTAGAAGAGGAGATTGAGGCCAATCCAAAGAAGGTGGAAGATAAAGGGAAGGGAAAAAACAAAAATAATTCTACTGCCTAACATAACTATTCAAGGTCTGCAGATTATTTACAGCATCTCCCATTGTATTATTAAAATAACAGAATACAGTTTTACCGTTTTTCAACCATTTTTTAATACGTTTTGCATAAGCCATTAAATCTTCATTGCTATAACTTCCGCGATAACGTGGTTCAGGGCCATGAAAGCGTAAATAAATGAAATCACCTTTTTGAGCATTAATCGGGGTTGCCGATGCAGGAATGTCCTGTATCACTACACTAAAATGATATTCATCCAACAACTCATACACTTCTCTTTCATACCATGATGAATTTCTGAATTCCATGGCGATTTTCCAATCGGTATCATGTGTTGCTTCGCCAATAACATCTAACAGGTTTTGTAATTGATAAAGTTTTTCAATCGTTAACCCGGGCGGAAACTGTACCAGCAAACATCCTTTTTTATCGCCAACAGGTTCAAGGGTTTTCATAAAAGCGGCAACATCATTTGTTGTGAACTCCAGATTTTTTACATGCGTTACTGTTTTAGAAAGCTTGAAGGTGAATCTAAAATTATCAGGAACACTTTCTACCCAATTAACTATTGTTGTTCTTCTGGGCAATTTATAAAATATGCTGTTTACTTCAAGACTATTGAATAAGGATGCATAATACTGCAACCTGCTCTTATCCTGAAACTCAGGTGGATATTGCGCTTTAGACAATGGAAGCACTAAGCCACTTATGCCCAAATAAAAATTATTTATTTCCATGGGTTATTGCTACACAAACAATTGTTGCTTGTACTCGCTGAAAAATATTTTACGTTTTGATTTTGGTAAAATCTTCATCGTTACTTCACTGCCATCGGCGGCATATTCCTGCTGGTAAACCTGGAAGAAATCATTCACTCCTTTTTTCTCTAACTGATCATAAAAGATCTTTGCATAATTTACCACTTCATTAATAAGTTTGATAATTTTTGTTGGCGGTATTTTGCCGGTAATACTCAGCGGGTGAATACCTGCGCGGTACAAGGCTTCATTGCGTATTTTATTACCCACGCCGGAAAATATAGCCTGGTCCATCAATACATCATCAATAGTTTTATCATGCTTTGCTTTTAAAAGCGACTTTACAAATCCTTTATCAAATTGCTTACTTAAAACATCAGTCCGCCAATCGTAAGTTTCTTCCGGTGACTTTTCTAATTTTTGCGCACTTACTACATAACAATTTATTTCACCATTGGCAAAGGCAAGATAAAATGAGCGGTTAACTTTTTTTTTGTTCATTCACTATTATTTCACCAAATAAACCGAGGTGTACCCGAACCGTTCCATAACCAAAAACAAATAATAAATGTTTGCCCCAGGTAAGGATGTCCAACAATTTTTTCCCCTTTATCCATGCCGTTGGCAACTTGCCATAACCGCCTGCATCCTTAACAATTTTACCTTTAAAAGGTAGCAGCTTATTTTTTAAATGAAGTATGGAGGGGCCTTCCGGCATAAAGCAAAAATTGTATTGCAAGGTTAGGTCTTGTTCGGGAAAAATTCAGATAAAATAAAAAATGAATGTGAAGAATTATAATTCTGTAATTTTTAATTTAGATAAACGTTGAGTAATCGTTACCTACTCAACTTTTCATATTTGTGTGAAATAAATCAACCAATCAATTTTTATGAAAGTAATGATAAATATATTATGTAGAGCAGTGGATACCAATGATCCTAAATGGAAGAAAACTTTAACCGAGGTGCTAGTATTGAAAAGGGGAGAAATATTTCAAGAATGGAAAAAGGATTATATCTGAGACGGTTAAAGCGAATTCGGAGCTATTAATAAGTCATATAAATTTTAAACTATTCTCTACTTTATAAAACGCTCATACAAACTATTTACTGTTCTCCTGATTATAGCGTTAAATCCGTCATTGTAAGCGGGGTTACTGCCGTTTGTTATCACTACAAATCCAAACTTTTCTTTGGGGTTAAAGAACATGGCGCTGTAGAGCCCATAGGCAGAACCTGTATGCCCGGTCATCATTTTACCGGGTATTAAATTATCAACTGTAGTTAATGCCAGGCCATACCCTTCTTTTTCCGCAATTTTCGTTTGCATTGTTTTCGAACTCTTTTTTGAGATG
>MWVX01000639.1_pt1 | contig 11370 bp, 11 predicted proteins | sample 1047311 | NCBI WGS metagenome assembly MWVX01 (sample SAMN06349984, study PRJNA376086) | soil metagenome | isolation source: MtG-4 sample Antarctic (ecotone) soil | place: Antarctica | collected 2015-01-13
ACGATTCGCCTGTTTATTTTAATGCGTTAATTTACATGCATGATACAAGCTAAAGAATTGCGAATAGGTAATATGGTTCTTTGGAACCCCAAACTTTCTAATCCAACTAATACATTACCGGCAATGCAAATAGAAGTGTTCTCCATTTTGCAAGACAAGATTTTTTACACGTTTCCTAATATAGAAAATAGGGTTGAACCGTTTGAAGATGACATAGCAAAAATGGGAATGCGGCATAAGCCTTTAGAAGAACTTGAACCCATAATACTAACTAGTGAAATATTAGAGATGGCAGGGTTTATTGAAAAAGGGGGATTATTAGCGTCAAAACATTTTGAAAAAGGTGATTTGCAATTAACGCGTACAGATTCATTTTTTCAAAGAGTTTCAGTAACTAAACTGAATTCAGTAGTGTTTAACTTACCAGTAAAGAATGTACACCAACTCCAAAACTTATACTTTGCTTTAACAGGCGACGAACTTGAAGTTAAACCTCATGGACAACAAGCATGAAACCGTTTTTATCCAACAAGCTTCCATAATAAAGAGACTACTGCGTAAATGCAGGTGGCAATAAAAATACCTCTTGCTGTTTTGTCTTTCTGGGTATTTATGTAGATAGTAAAAACAACAGCGTTGGCAATTAACGAAATACTTGTAATGCCTGTTAATAAGGTTTTTTGCGAAAACATGATCTTAAAAAATTCAGCAACGGTAAACATTCGAAACTGGATAAAGTAATAGATGAACAAACCGGCAACGGGCGACAAAAATCCTAATAACAGTCCTAACCTAAGGTCGTCTCTTTTCAGCATACTTAAAGGTTGAGGGTTTTTTCAAGCTTCTCTTTCAACTTGTAATGGGTAAGGTCGAATTGAACAGGAACAACACTTACATAGTTATTATTGAGCGCCCAAACGTCCGTGTCACGTCCCTTATCAAAATTTACAAACTCACCGGTTAACCAATAATATTTCCTTCCGTGCGGATCAATACGCTCATCAAAATCTTCCTCGTATTTCGCATAAGCTTGTCGGCAAACCTTTAAACCCTTTAAAGCATTTACATCTACAGCCGGAAAGTTTACATTCAGGCAAAGATGTTTATCAATTGATTTTTTAATTAGCAGTTGTTCAACAATTAAACGTGCATATTTTTTTGCACCTGTAAAGTCGGCATTGAGGCTATAATCGAGTAACGAAAAGCCAACACTGGGAATACTTTCAATTGCAGCTTCTAAAGCAGCGGACATTGTACCAGAATAAATAACATTGATAGAATGATTAGCACCATGATTAACGCCACTTAAGCAAATATCAGGTTTGCGATGTAGTACCTTATCTACCGCTAGCTTTACACAATCAACAGGTGTTCCATTACAACTATAAGCCTCTATTTCTCCAAAGTTGTTTGCAGGCGACATTCTCAAAGGTGAGCCAATTGTAATAGCATGTCCCATTCCGCTTTGTGCCTTGTCAGGCGCAATCACTACTACTTTTCCCAGATCTTTTACGGCGTCTACCAAGGCCGCAAGCCCCGGAGATGTAACACCATCATCATTAGTAATCAAAATAATTCTGTCTTCAGGCTTTTTAAACTTACCTCTTGGTTGCTTGTCCCTTCCATGTTCTGTTACTCCCGCCTCTTTCGCGGCTTTTACTTTAGTATTGATGTTTGATGCAACAGGAGGCTGTCCCGGATTAAGTTTTGTGGAAGTGGTAGCAGGTGTGTTTTCTTTTATTGCTTCTTTCTCTTTTCTCGCGTTTGCCATAAGCTATAAATAACGTGCAAAAATGAATATAAAATATCTGTAGGCAAAATTTGTTTGGGAAAGCTAAAACTTTTAGTATTTTTGAGTCTAAATAAATTAGTTCTATGTCGCAAGCCGGAAAAAATTTAAAATATCTGCGTAAACTAAGGGGTTGGACGCAAGAGGAGTTTGCAAATAAATTAAAAATAAAACGTTCCCTTTTGGGAGCATACGAAGAAGAAAGAGCCGACCCAAGAATTGAAGTTCTGGAAACAATAGGTAATATCTTTAAGGTTTCTTTAGATGAATTGCTGCTGAAAGACATAAGTAATGCCAAAGGCAGCACTTACCTTGAAAAGAGAAGACAGCTCAAAATGTCTTCTACCGTCGCAGAAATCCAGTACGTTCCGGTAAAAGCTGCTGCAGGATATCTTGCCGGTTATGCTGATCCTGAATTTATTGATGAATTAAACACATTTACTTTGCCCATGTTAGGAGCAGGCAGCTATCGTGCTTTTGAAATTATCGGTGATAGTATGTTGCCTACTCAAAGCGGTTCTGTAATAGTTGGGGAAAGAATTGAAGATATTGACAGTGTAAAAACAAGCAATACATATATTGTAATCAGCAGGAGTGAGGGGATTGTTTATAAGAGGGTATTAAAAAGCAATCGCAGTAAAAATAAAGTTACGTTAGTAAGTGATAATCCTACCTATGAGCCATACCAGGTAAATGCAGAAGACATTTTAGAACTTTGGCAGGCGCAAATGATTATTTCTAAAGCTAATGTACAACAGCGCTGGGATGTAAATCAACTTGCCAGTCTTGTTAATAATTTACAGGAACAGGTAAGTACATTGAAAAAGAAAATGCCCTGATATATTGATTCAAAAAGCGGATACTATTTCAGGGGATTAAATGATTAAGCCAGACAAAACCCTCTTTTTTTCGAAATATTATATACTAGCTGTACAACTGAAAGGCAGTTCTAAAAGTATTACAGTGAGCTTCAACAATAGTTCTTACCTCTGGTGAGTATCCTCCACCCATTGCAACTACACAAGGAATACTATTTGTTTTCACTTGATCAAAAACAAATTTATCTCTCTGCTTACATCCCTCCAGTGTCACCCGGAGCTTTCCAAATTTATCTGTTTGTAAGATGTCTACACCTGAAAGATAGAAAGCAAAATCAGGTTTAAGATTTTTGATAAGACCAGGAAGATGTTCGGAAAGTATGCTCAAGTACGTTGTATCATCTATTCCATCTCTTAAAGGAATATCGAGGTCAGAAGTTTCTTTATGAAAAGGATAGTTATGTAAGCCGTGCATACTGAAAGTAAAAACGCGCAAGTCGTTTTGAAACAGTTTAGCCGTTCCATTTCCCTGGTGAACATCAAGATCAATGATCAATATTCTATGCACTAAACTTTTTTTCAATAAATAATTTGCTGCAACAGCAAAGTCATTCATTAAACAAAAGCCCTCTCCCCTGTCCGCAAAAGCATGGTGTGTGCCTCCGGCAACATTTAAGGCAACCCCGGTAGCAAACGCAAAATGACAACAATCAATCGTTCCCTGCGTAATAATCAACTCTCTTAATATAAGGTCATGGGATTGAGGAAATCCAATTTTTCTTTGTTCAGAAGCAGATAGCCCCTGGTTCAATAGCTTATTTAAATATTCCTCCGTGTGTGTCCATAAAATAAATTCTTCTTTGCAAGGCGAGGGGGCAAAAATATTTTCTTTGGTAATAGTTCCTTCGTACAGAAGTTGCTCCGGTATCAGTTCGTACTTTAACATTGGAAAGCGATGACCTTCAGGTAAGGGATGAGAATAAATGGGGTGATAGGCTATTTTTATAAGCATTAATAGGTCATAGGGTCATTAAGTTAACAGGTGGTAGTAATTATATTTAAAGACAGTAAGCTTTTTTAGTTTAGTTATCATTGGTTACAGGCATTGGTAGCCGCAACAGCGCATTTCTTATTTCATACTTCATACCTGGTATTTCCTACTTGGTATTTTGTAGTTCATACTTTTACCACGGCCCCCTGCTCTCCCTTTATGGGGTTAGATGGAATAATTGCAAAAACATTGTCAGTGGGTTTTTGTTCAATGGTAGCTGTACCGGTAAATCTTCCAAAAGCGGGGAGAATGGCGAAACCTTTCGAAAAATAGTAGCAGGGAAATTTGAGAGACTGCTTGCCGAGACCATTTATAGTAACGCATGGATGAATGTGTCCGCTAAAATAATAATCAATAGCAACAGATTGTTCACAAGCCTCCTTTATGTCATGAACAAAACAAAAATTACCAATATGTAAATGTGCCTCAGAAACTGAAATGCTATTAGTAGTGTACCAATCTTTTTTTAGAATATCGTGGTTGCCTTTTACCAATTCAATATGAAGCTGGTGAAAGTCGTTACGCCATTTTTGAAAAAATTCGAGCTCTCTATTAATGGTGCTATGAAAGAGGTCTCCAACTACAACAAGTTGTTGGGGTTTAAAGTACTGCAATAGGTTAATCAATCGTTGCAGATCTTCTTTATAAATATTTTGCGGCACTCCAATTCCTGATTTTCTAAAATGGCCGGTTTTTCCAAAATGGGTATCAGAAAGTATGAGGGTTTGCTGTTCTTCCCAGTAAATGCATCTCTCAGAAGTGAGCCAAAGTGTTTGGTTGTGTAACAGAAATCTTTCAGATGCTCTCACCTCTTATTATTTAAACGTGCGAAGATAATAAAGGAACTATCTTATTGCAGTAGAACTTTAGATAATGCAGTATTTGAAGCAGTGACCATAGAACTGCGCGACATCTACAAAACGTTAGACGATAAGACGCTACAAATGAAGAAGTCTTCCACAACAACTGCATAGCAAAACCACGGAGCATTTGAATTTAAAAGCCGCTGCCCTATAAGCAGAGGGAGAAGGAAGATAGTATCTTGCGCTGATGGATAAGTTACAAGAATCTAACATAATTCAAGGTTCCTTTTTAGGAGCCGGGGAGTATCAAAGTTTGCCTTTAAAACCGGAGAAGTTGGATGTTATAATTATTGGAGGAGGACCTATAGGCCTTGCCTGTGCACTTGAAGCAAAAAAGGCTGGAGTGAGTTATTTGATACTTGAAAAGGGAACATTGGTTAACTCGTTGTATAACTATCCCGTTAATATGACTTTCTTCTCCACAAGTGAAAGGCTTGAAATTGGAGGGATTCCCTTTGTAAGTAATAATCCTAAGCCAACACGCGCAGAAGCATTAGAATATTACAGAAGAGTAGCAATATCAGGCGGTGCAAACATTAATTTGTTTGAAGAAGTAACTGCAGTAACAGAAGAAAATAAAATATTTTCTATTGAAACCAATAAAGCAAAATATACTACAACCAACATTATTATTTGCACTGGTTTTTATGACATCCCTTATTTGCTAAATGTAAAAGGGGAGGAGCTGCCCAAGGTTAAGCATTATTATAAAGATCCCCATTACTACTCTTTTCAAAAGGTGATAGTTGTGGGAGCTGCAAATTCAGCTATAGATGCTGCTTTAGAAACATGGCGCAAAGGGGCAGAAGTTACAATGGTAATCAGGGAAGATAAGATTAGTGACAGGGTAAAATACTGGGTAAAGCCTGATATCGAAAACCGTATAAAAGAAGGTTCTATTGAAGCTTACTTCAATACAACTGTAGTTGAAATAAGAGAGCACGAAGTAGATGTTAAAACTCCTGACGCTTTGATTACAATAAAAAATGACTGGGTGATTGCAATGACAGGCTACCAGCCTAACCTATCATTTTTAAAAAATCTTGGAATTGAATTATCAGACGATGAAGTTTGCAAGCCAACTTATAATGAAGAAACGCATGAAACAAATGTAGCAGGAGTGTATTTGGCAGGAGTAATATGTGGTGGCATGAATACACATAGACTGTTTATTGAAAATTCAAGAGAGCATGCGGTTAAAATTGTTAGGGATATAGTTAATCGTCTTTAAGTCATTAGGTCATTAAGAGTGAAGGATATTAAATCAGACAGTCTCCCATAAATCCCGGTTCAGACAATGACCCAGGTTCAGAGAGTTTCCCAAACATTATCAAATTCCGGTGCAATGATGCAGCCATCTTCCAAAGTAAATTTAAAAGCATTCTTATATTCCTGCATTTGATAATGCCCGTCAATTAACTCATATATTTCGATACTTTTTTTCTTTACCTCAACAATCAAATAATATTTCACTCCTTGCCGCTCGTAGTAGTCATATTTTATACCCCTATCTTTTTCTTCAGTAGATTTTGATAAAAGTTCCACAATTAAAGCAGGGGGGAAGTCGAGATAATTTTTATTTATTGTACCGCAAACAATAAGCATATCCGGTTCAAATATCGTGTCATCAGAAATTTTATAATCCAAAGGTTGATAGGCTTTGCAAAATTTACACCTGCTTTTCCTTAAGGCTAAAGTAAATTCTGTTATCAACTCTCCTGCAACTCTCTGATGTTCGGGAACAGGCATTGGGCTCATTGCTATAGGAAGCCCTTCAATAAGTTCCCATCGCCCCTCCCAGTTAAGCCAGTCATCGTAAGTATAATGTGGAATATATTTTTCTGCTAATCCCATACCTTAAAATTACATTTCTTATGTGACAAAATCTTTTAGAAAGCAGCATGAATGCCAACATAATTATGTGGAGTAATCGCTTCCAGTTCCTTTTTAACGGCATCACTTACTTGCAGACTGTCTGTAAACTTCTTAATATCTTCTTTAGCGATTGAAGCTTTGCCTCTTGTTAACTCTTTCAATGCTTCGTAAGGTTCCGGATAATTTTCTCTTCGCAGTATTGTTTGAATGCCCTCAGCAACTACAGCCCAGTTATTATCTAAATCTTCTTTAATCTTGCTTTCATTTAGCAGCAACTTGCCAAGACCTTTTTTAATTGAATTAAATGCAATAATGGTATGAGCAACAGGAACACCAAGGTTACGAAGAACGGTGCTGTCTGTTAAGTCTCTTTGCAAACGACTAATGGGAAGCTTTGCAGATAAATGTTGCAATTGGGTATTTGCCATTCCTAAATTGCCCTCAGCATTTTCGAAATCTATAGGATTTACCTTATGCGGCATAGCGCTGCTTCCCACTTCGCCCTTCCTGGTTTGTTGCTTAAAGTAATCCATACTTATATAAGTCCACATATCCCGGCATAGATCAATAAGAATATTATTGATGCGCTTTATACAATCGAGGTGAGCCGCAAGGTTATCATAATGTTCTATTTGTGTCGTGAATTGAAGACGTTGCAAGCCAAGTATATTCTCTACAAATTCATTTCCCAGCTCCACCCAGTCTTTATCAGGGAAAGCAATATGATGTGCATTAAAGTTACCTGTAGCCCCCCCAAATTTAGCTGAGTAAGGAATGTACGAAAACAGTTTTACCTGGTTATCCAAACGTTCCACAAATACCATAAATTCTTTGCCTAAAGTTGTTGGTGATGCAGGTTGACCATGCGTATGCGCAAGCAGGGGAATGTTTCTCCATTGGCTTGCTAACGTTTGCAAATGATCTTTGAGGTTAAGAACTCCGGGCAAATAATCATGCTCCATGCAAGTCTTCCAACTCAGCGGAATAGAAGTGTTATTAATGTCTTGTGAGGTAAGTGCAAAATGAATCCATTCTTTTACATCCGAAGCCTCTGCTTTATTCAGTTGTTCTTTTAAAAAGTACTCAACCGCTTTCACATCATGGTTTGTTATGGCCTCAATCTCTTTTATTCGTTTCGCATCTTCCAGGCTAAACTCATCACTTACTTTTCTTAGCTGTTGCCTGCTTTTTAAGCTTAGTTGAAAAAACTTTTTATCAGCGAGAAAAAAAAAATATTCCACTTCAACTAATACCCTGTACTTTATAAGTGCGTACTCCGAAAAGTATTTGTCAAGAAACTCCACCTGCTTCCTGTAGCGGCCATCAATAGGAGAAATAGCGGTAAGGTGAGTAAGTTCCATGTGTATTAATAGTTGACAGATGACGGATGACGAAGACATCGAACTGTCAACTGAAGTCCGCTACCTTTGCCGCGCAAAATTAATGAATTGAATAAGACTATTAAAGTAGGAGCAGTAAGTTACCTGAATACTAAGCCGTTGATTTATGGTTTTAAGCATGGACATCATGTTCCCGGTATGAAGTTGATTGAGAGATATCCTTCAAAAGTTGCGACAATGCTACTGAATGATGAAATAGATATTGGACTTGTGCCTGTTGCCATTATACCTAAACTTCAAGAACATTATATAGTAACTGATTATTGTATTGGAGCGGAAGGCCCGGTTGCTTCAGTTGGTATTTTTAGTGATGTGCCTATTAATGAAATTGAAAAAGTATTGTTGGATTATGAAAGCAGAACATCCATTGCATTAGCAAAGATTTTATTAGAACATCACTGGAAAATATCTCCTCAAATTGAAAATGCTAAAAAAGATTTTCGTTCTTACATAAGAGGAACAACTGCAGGGGTTGTTATCGGAGACCGGGCTTTTGATCAACGAAAGCAATCAGAATACTTTTATGATCTGGCAGAAGCATGGATAGAGCTGACCGGCCTTCCATTTGTTTTTGCAGCATGGATTGCAAACAAAAAACTACCGGACAGTTTTATTTCAGCTTTTAGCGAAGGAAATAAAATAGGGTTAGACAATATTGAAAAGGTAGTTGCGGAAAATTTTTACGCCAATTATGGCCTCAATAGATACTTTAATCATAACATAAGCTACCAGTTGACACCAAAAAAAATGCAAGGATTGGAAAAATTTTTAGAATTCCTGCGCGGGGATAAAAAGGAAAGAGAATGATGGTAATAATAAAGCCTTAGACTTCTTTATAGTGCAACGACGCATTATAAAAGGTGGCTTCCTTTGATATTCAGATTAATTATTTCCTTTTCAATCGTCTTGCTGCGGTTTCCCATAGCTGGGCTATATCAGGAGTAATTTTAAAATAAACAACAGATAAGATAAAGGCAGTTGAAAAAACTGCGCTTCTCACAATTATTCCCGTCCAGCTACTCATGCTTTTGAAAAGGTAAAAACAAAAAACATAAATGATAGAAGAAGTAATGAGAGCTAACACGGTTTTTACAGAGAAGGGTTGCATGTTAAACTTTTTCCAGATAAAAAACAGCCGTATGAAATTGTAGATTGAAAAGGCAACTAAGTTAGATATTGCAGAACCATTTATTCCAAAGCGTTTTACTAAATAATAATTAAGCGGAATTGAAATAGAAAGTAATAAAATCCCGGTGAATACTTCAAATTTCCAAAAGTTAGAAGTGCCTATTATCTGGGCATTTACTCCCGTTCCGGCATCAATAATTTTGCTGATACCCAATATTAATATCACCATTTTACCTGCTTCATAATCTTTATTAATATTTAAAACTGCAAACATGTCATCTACATTAAGCCATATTAAGAAAAAGATGAACAATGCGAGTAATAGTAAATTGATGCTTGTACGCGAGTAAATACGGTTTAGCTGGTCATAATTTTTTGTCTTCCAGGAGTAAGAAAGAACAGGAACGACCGCCGAAACAATACTTCGTTGCGGTACTTGTATGGTTGCAGCTATAAATGTGGCCAAAGTATAAACTCCTACATCTGATAAGCCTTTCACACTTATGCTTGCAATAATAATTGAATCAATATATTGAGATAAGGTATTTACAATAAGGCTTCCATATATTAACGCCATTAGCAAGGCTATTTTTTTATAAAACTTTTTTGTAACCCTGCTAACTTTAAAATTAAACTCAATTTTTTTTGTATAAAGAAGATAGAAAATGAGAACGGCAGCAATAATAGGGTAGCTAAGCGAAAATAATTTTATGAAAGTGTCAAAGCTTATCCACCCAATTACAAAGGCAATAATAATACACGATTGAATAAGCCTTATCCCTGTTTCTTTAAGAAAATTTGTAAAAATACTTTTTTGTGCAAACCAGGCAAATGCTTCAAATATGGTATAAAATAAAATACCAAAAGTAAACGGCAGAATCCAATAATAGTAGGTGATTAAGAGATAAGATTTTTCAGAGAATTTTCTAATAAACAAGGGCTTAAAAAGAATGCTTCCTATTGCAACTAATATAAAACCAATCGTTATTGTTACCAGGCTCCATGCGGCCTGATCGTTTTCTTTTCTTGATAAATTATGTTTATAAAAAGGCTGGAACTTATAGATGTAACTAACAACCCCTAACGAAGCGAAGGAGAAAAATGTTATTCCAATGTCGTTAAACAGTCTGGTTAAACCATATTGCTCTGTAGTAAAGGTCCCGTTTTTTACATAGAAATAGGTATTGATAAAGCCAACGACAAAGCCAATATAAATTACGATTGAAGATAAAATACTTTGGCGCCGGATGTCCCCCATAGTTGTGCAATATCCGAATAAAATGCTGATGCTTTTATTTGGCTATAATTTGAGCAGAAGAGTTCAAGATAATCATAGTTATTTCTCAAAGCCTTAATTCTTTCGTACGTTACCTCATTTTATTCTATTGCGAGAATGCTCTTTTATTTAACGGTTAACACATCATCAATAATAAATATCATATTGTTTCGATGAGCTTTTGTTTCTTCATTTAAAGACAAAGCACCTTTTAGTTTTGGTTTTAACTTCTTTAAAGTAAAACGGGCAGCAGCTTTCGATACATCATCTGCCGGAGATTTTATATCAGCAATTTGAGCGAGGCTTTTAACATATGAAGTTTGAAGGTATTGACGATAAGTATTAACGTTTCCCGTAACATCAGCTTCAAAAATACCTTTGGTTATATCATTCAGAACATCCGCCAGGCTATATTTGTTACCATACATCCTGCTGTTTGTAATGCGCTGCATTGTCGTGAGATGTAAAATATGGCTTAAAGCGGCGTTTGCCAGGGAGTTGTAAGTTGTTGTAACCTTTGGATCTTCAGTTGAAGTAAAGAAGTTAAAACCTCTACGCTGACTCTGCAGGTAAGGCATTATATAAGCATCTGCCTTAAAAGCATCCGGGGCAAATACGTTTTTTGAAAGCACTTCAATAGCTCTTTTTTGCGTAGCTAACGGTACCGGCGTATATGGTTTGTTTTGGGAATTTTGACCCACAAAACTTCTGTCAATATAGACACCGCCAACATAGCGGCTAACAGAATTAATCATGTTGAACCTTTGCCCATTTAAAACATTATAACGTGTTTTAAGTTCAGCATATCCCCTGCCATCTTTACTGTATTTAGTTTTTAATTTACCCATTATTTTATTAACGAGCTTAAAACGGTCTTCTGCATAACCAATAGCATCGCTGCTTAAATCGTTTATGTTAACCCTTGGGTCTATTGCTTTACCGGGAGAACGCATGTCATCAGCATCATTACCAAAAGCAAGTTCAGGTTCGGTGCTACGGCTTAAAACTTTTTTACTAAATGCCGCTTCCTCGTTTTGAGCTACAGGACTATATCCATACTCAATAGCCCACATATCATAAGGACCCGGTTTGGTGGTATAGTAGTCACCTTGTTTGCTTCTGTCTAAGCTAACATTGATTGCAGGATAATCCATTACACTTCCCATAAGA
>MWVX01000640.1_pt1 | contig 11352 bp, 8 predicted proteins | sample 1047311 | NCBI WGS metagenome assembly MWVX01 (sample SAMN06349984, study PRJNA376086) | soil metagenome | isolation source: MtG-4 sample Antarctic (ecotone) soil | place: Antarctica | collected 2015-01-13
GATCAGGATTGCCAAAAAATCCACCGCCAACTGCAGGATTTAAATGACTCTTTCCGACTTGCGGTAAAAATTGGAAATGGAGTCGCCGGCTTTGGTTACTACGTGATCATTCAAAAAAAGTAAAGGTGCTTTTTTGCCAAATCACCTCGTATACATGCCAGCAGTCGGTGAGACTTACATCTGAAGTAATGAAACTTTCGGTATTGCTTGTCATGTTCACACCTGCCCTTGGCAGTAAGCAGTCTGGTAGATTTGATCACTAACCTTGAAAATATTTCTATAGCAAAAACCAGTTGTTTTATTAAGTTAATTGGATACGAATAAGAAAGCAGGCAACAGAAGGTGCGGTTATATTGTGTTCTCTATTACCTGCTTTTAAAGATTGACTCTCATTTATTAATTTACTTCTACCAGCTTAAATACTTTCCCCGTTGTTCCTGTTGGTCCCCCAACGCTGGTAAGGGTGAGGTATATTTCACCATCATTATCCTGTCCAAATCCTTTCAGGTAATGCCCTACATCATTTGGATAACTTTTCAGTGCAATTTCATCAAAAGGCCACAAGCCGGGACCAGTTGCTGGTTTGGCCATAAATAACTCTCCGTTTGGTGTAGTAAGTGTTTGTGAGAAAGTGCCAAAAATATATTTACCCTGCAGGCTTTTAATAGAGTTGCCCCGGTAGACATGGCCTCCTATTACGGTCGTTGCCTTACCCCCGGCCGGGTTGCGCCAGTTATTCATTTCAATTACCGGATCAGTCAACGGATTGCCAAACGCATCCAGGGCAAGACAGTTAGGAAACCCTATCAGGCTGTTAGCCGCATTAAAACAGTGCGTTCCCTCTTTTACGTTCCAGCCATAATTACCGCCCTTTTTGACCACGCTTACCTCTTCGTACAATAATTGTCCGGCATCACCGGCAAATAATTGATGGGAGCCCTTCATATCAAAAGATATGCGGTAAGGATTTCGAAAGCCATATGCATAAACCTCATCTCTACCCTGCTTGCCAACAAAGGGATTATCTGAAGGGCTCACATAGGGACTTCCCTTATCTATGTCAATGCGTAAAATGTTACCAAACAAATTGGCATCCACATCCTGGCCATTTCCGCCGGCATTTAACGGATACCAGTCTTCGACATGTCCGGGGCCTACGTCATTGGCACCACCGCCGTCACCTATAGAAATATAGAGGTAGCCATCATCAGGACCGAAAGTCAGTGTACCACCATTATGATTACTCTGGGGATCGTCCAGTTCAAGAATAACCTTTTCCGAACTTAAATCACCCATATTAGTATTTGAAGAAACTTTAAACTCAACTATCCGGCTCAGGTTATTCCAGTTAGCACCAGGCAGCGGACCACCCGGACGGGGAGGAGCATTGTAGTAAACGAAAAACCGGCCGTTTTGCTTATACTTTGGATGAAATGCAAGCCCTAATAATCCTCGCTCGTCCCCATTAGGATTCAAGGGAATCAACTTGCTGGTAATGTCTAAAAAGGGGGTAGGCAGTTTAGTACCGCCCGCGTCAATAATCCATATTTTTCCACTCTGGTCTATTACGAATAAGCGTTTGCTATTATCCGGTACCGCCACAACCCCGATCGGTGAGGCGAAACCATCTGCAATGAGTTTGAGGTCTACAGCTTTATCGGCCCGAGGATCTTTGGGATGAAAAAAGTCGATAGTTTCTGGTTTGCAACTTTGTAACATCATTAAAACACAGAAAAGAATGACGATCCCTACACCTGTAATGGGCAGTCCTTTAAGACCGCTGGCCTTAAGCGAAGTCGGTTTTGTTGATTGCATATAATAAAATTTAAGAGTTTGATAATTTATTTAAGCTATTGTGAAATGTGTCTTCGTTACTTTTTCCGGAGGCTTATTGAAATGTTCTGTCCGGATTTTTAATTTATCCCGCTCAAATTCGCACTTGTTATTTACTCAATGAATGTATTCATTTTTATTTAAGGATACGCCAGTTTTTATAGCCGCAGTTCACTTATGCCATCTCCAACAGAACTATTTTAAAAGTGGAATTATATTTATTATGAAGGATACAGTTTTAAGTAGCAGTCAAAAGGTATAAGGGACTACAGGTAAGCGATAGGCGAAAAGTTTTTCCCGCCAATGGTAAAAACGTATTCCGGCTGAAAATAGTTGCCTTAGATAATAAAAATATCCATTTCGAGAGAGAATAAGGTTTGCCGTTTAGACGACCTGCTCAGGCAATGGCTTTAAGTGCCCGAAGCACACGAACTTATAAATATTATTCGGTGAACGGAAAGCAGAAGAAACTGGCTGGCGGCTGGTTTCTACCGTTCTTATTTACTCAATAGCAGGAGTTTGTGTTTACTAAGCTTTTTATTTAGAATCCACCTAATTTAGACGTAACCATCAATAATCACATTATCAATTATTCTTTTCGTTTTTTCCATACATCTTTTGATAAAACGTTGATCGCTCCACTTCTTTTATATATGGGTATACCTGCGATGCAAACTCCATGTATTTTTGTTTTTCTACAGCATTTTTTATTACCTGTTTTTCTACAATTTTTTCATGCGCAACCCAATTGTCCCCCCGGATTTTAATAAGGCGGTGACTTTAGCTTCATTTTTTTCACGGATTGCTTCTACGCATTTAGCCAGGTAATTTGAATATGCAGCATAAAATTTTTTTATTTCCGGATTTCATCAATAGCAGAAGGCGCATCCAACATCCATCGCTTCCGCTATTATTTTTGGGAAAAGCAAAACCTGCTTTAAAAGAAGGGACATTTTTAGTTGCATAATAAAAATCTATGCAATCTTTTGCAATAAAGTGAGACGTTTATAAATACTGTTTTCTATTTCTATCAGGTCATAATGGTTTCCTCTTTCCACAATTCTTCCTTCCTGCAATATAATAATCTCATCTGCTTCTGTAATGGTACTCAAGCGGTGGGCAATAACCAGGGTTGTTCTTCCTTTCATCAGGTTGTTTAAAGCATCCTGAACTAATTTTTCGGATTCTGTATCTAATGCAGAAGTTGCTTCATCCAAAATAAGAATGGAAGGGTTTTTAAACACAGCTCTCGCTATACTCAATCTCTGTCGTTGTCCTCCTGACAATCGCATTCCTCTGTCCCCAATCACCGTTTCGTAGCCATCCTCCGTGTCCATAATAAAATTGTGAGCATTGGCAATTTTCGCAGCCTGGATGACATCTTCTTTTTTTGCATCTGGTTTGCCTAAAGCTATATTGTTGAATATTGTATCATTGAATAAAATGATTTCCTGGGTAACAAAACTCATTTGGTTTCGCAAGGACTCCATTTTGTAGTATTTCACATCCTGTCCATCTATTAAAACCTGGCCGCTTTTTACATCATAAAACCTCGGTATAAGATCAGCAATTGTTGACTTGCCTACTCCCGAAGGCCCTACCAAAGCAACTGTTTTACCCTTTTTGATCTTAAAGCTTACATTTTTTAATACCGGCTTATCGTTGTAGGCGAAACAAACATCTTTAAATTCTATGTTTTGTTTAAATAACTCCAAAGGGACTGCACCAGGAAGATCATCCACTTCTATTTTCTTATCCAATACTTCTAAAATACGATGACCTGCTGCCTCACCGCGTTGAATATTAGACAAGGCCACCACCATAGACTTAGCTGGCCGGATAACCTGGGAAAAAATGGCAACAAAAGCAATGAACTCACTTGCCTGCAAGCCTGTGCCTACTGCATTGTTTTTCAACACCAGGCTCCCTCCAAATACAAGAATGCAAGCCACCACTAATACACCGGAAGCTTCAGAAAAGGCGGGCGCTAATTCTCTTTTATTAAATCCCTGGATACTGGAACGACGGTAAAAATCATTTTCACGGCTGAACTTATCGACAATAAATTTTGTAGCATTAAATGAACGGATGATCCGCATTCCCATAAGGGTTTCATCTATAATGGTAAGTAAACGCCCAATGGAAGCTTGTGCATCCTGAGCCTCTTTTTTTAATTTTTTTGTAACGATGGCAATGCCAATAGCAGACACAGGAATAATAATCAAGGTAAATAAAGTAAGCTCAACCGATATAGTAAATAAAGCAATAAAATAACCGATCATTACGTAGGGCTCTTTAAACAATACATTAATCGAATTTGCTGCCACTGCCTCTATTTCAAAAACATCTGAATTCATGCGGGAAAGCAGGTCGCCTTTATGCTCTTTTGTGAAGTAGCCAAGATGTAAGTGATTGATTTTGCTAAATAATGCCTCTCTCAGTCGCTTAACCAGGAGCGTTCGCGTATTTATCATGCAACGCTGTGCCAGGTAACGAAAAATATTTGAAAAGACTACTGCTACTACAATAAGGGCCGCAAGAAGATAAAGCGCATACCGGGGATCAATCATTTTTAAACGATATACCTGGTAATAAAAAAAGTCTTTAAAAAAACTGCTTGAAAGTGAAAAATCAGGGGCATGCAGGTATTTCTGAGCTTCTTCCGGAGAAATATTATTAAACAAAAAATTTAATAACGGGATTATAAGTGCAAACTGAAAAATGCTGAAAAATACAGCGATCAGTGTAAATATGAAAAAAGGCAAAATAAAGCGCCGGTAAGGTTTAGCATACTTTAAAAGCCGTTTATAAATTTTCATGGCGCAAACTTATATATCATAAAGTACAAGGAGAATTATATTGTGTGATATATTTCTAAATATTCTTTGGCTGCTTTCTGCCAGCAAAATTGATTGCCACGCTCACGAATGAGCGGCTCCATATTTTTCTTTTTATACTGATACATTCCGTTCCTAAAAACTTCCTGCATTTTTTGTGCATTAAAATCGTCAAAATAAAAAGCAACATCCTGACCTATTTCAGGTAAGGCAGTGCGATCAGATAAAAAAAGTGGTTTGCCTAAGGACATAGCCTCCGCAACAGGCAACCCAAAGCCTTCTGCAAGTGAGGGAAAAGTAAACGCATAGCAATTGTTATAATACCATGATTTTTCATATTCCGATATTGCTCCCAATACTCTTACTTTCTCTTGAACACCTAATTCCTCGGCGCTGTGATTTATATACTGAATGTAATTTTCATCATCTCTTTTGCCTGCTATCAGTAATTCCATATCCTTATTTTGTTGTAATAAGGGCAAAAGCACATGAAAGTTCTTTTTCCTGTTCACTACTCCGATTGAGAATAAAAACCTGGAAGTAGGCTTATATGAATTTACTGTTAAGCTTGCCGGTTGTAAAATGTTTGTTCCATTATATATTACAATGACAGGTTTATTTCCTACTTCGCAATTTTGAAGAACATCGTTTTTGCAAAATTCGGAGATACATACAATTACATTACTCCGGTCTATATTTTTTTGCAGCTGGCGTAAGTTTTTTTGCTTTTTTGATTCTGACTGCGTTTGGTCATAAAGAAAATTCAGATCATGAATGGTGAGTGCTACTTTGATTTTTTTATTAAGTTGAGGAAGATAATGGCTGCTTTGGTAAGTGCAATGCCAGATATCCTTGTTTTTTAAAGAAGGCAATAAAAATTTTTGAATAGAATGCTGAACAATGTATTCAGAATCACCAAATATTCCTTTTACCTGCTTTGGCAGGTAAAAACTGATTTGTTTTGTTTTTGAATAGGAAGCAAGTTTTAAATGCAAGCCCAAATGCAGACAATAGCTAAAAAGCCCTGTATCCGGATACTTCATGCGTTCGCAATCAAAAACTATTCTATTCATATTTCATGTGATGGTAGGGCTTTTGCTTTTCTTTCGTAAGCAGCGATAGGCAAAATTTATGCCTAAGCCTTTTATAAAAGGTTAATGTAAGTTCATCAAGTAAAAAAAGAACCCGGATGCTAATTTTAGCTTTAATTTGACATCTCAGAAATATGAAATATTAAAGTGGATGGGTAAGATTATTCTGGACTGTGATTTAATGAATTATCCTAATACGGGACTCTACCATTATTGTTTGAACCTTGGTAAGCATATAAATGCTCTTCAAGAGGAACAAACAAAAGAGACGCTAAAGTTTTACGTACCGTTTCAGGAGGTAAAATCTTTCAGAAAAAATGATTGTATTGTTGAAAAGCAATTTCATGCTTTTTTTAAACCATTTCTCTGGGATTGTCAAATATGGCATTCTCCGTTTCAATCGGGCCGTATCATACCTTATCATAATAAATCTATCAAAGTAGTGCTCACTATTCATGATTTGAATGCCCTTCATGAAGGCAAACCTGAAAAAGAACAGCAAAATAGCCTTGCGCATACACAAAGACTAATTGATAGAAGCGATGCCATTGTGTGTGTGTCTGAATTTACCAAAACTGATGTACTAAAGAATTGTAATGTAGATAATAAGCCTGTATATGTAATTTATAATGGTACCAATCAATTTGAAGTACCTGCACTAACATCTGCTTCCTATTGTCCTCATAGGCCTTTTTTATTTGGGATAGGCTATGTTAACCGCAAAAAGAATTTTCACGTATTACTCTCATTATTGGAAAACACAGAATTAGAATTAATAATTGCCGGGCGCCTTGATGAACAAGACTATATTAAAAATATGGAGTCGCAAGCGCAGGAAATGGGTGTTGCCGACCGGTTACGAATTCTAGGCCCAATTGCTGAAAGCGAAAAAGTATGGTATTTTGAAAATTGTGCTGCTTTTGTTTTTCCTTCGTTGGCAGAAGGCTTTGGTTTGCCGGTGGTAGAAGCCATGTCTGTGGGCAAGCCTGTTTTTCTATCAAGCCACACATCATTACCAGAGATAGGCGGGGACACCGCTTTTTATTTTAAAAGTTTCGATACTGAACATATGCAACAAGTATTTGCATCTGGCATGAAAGAGTATGATGAAAATGGTTTATCAGATAAGATAAAAGAAAGAAGTAAATTTTTTAATTGGCAACAAAGCGCTGCAAAATATTTGGAAGTTTATCGATCATTACTTTAATTATGTTTTATGCAGGAAAATGATTTTCCTTTGACTCTAAACTCCTGGAACACTTCATTATTTTATGATGGCGATAAAAGGCTTTCAGAATTATGTAAAGCAAAAGATTATTATACAGATTGGTATAAAAGGTGGTGCAGTGAGATAGGCGAAACGCCGCGGTTTCATCGCAAGCAATGGGAATTTGCCTATATCATGCAAGCTTTATGGGAAAGAGGGTGCATTGCAGAGGGCAAGAATGGGCTTGTATTTGCAGTTGGTACTGAACCACTGCCTTCAGTTTTTGCTAAATATGGGTGTAGTATTATGGCTACAGATTTACATCCAGCTAAAGGCCAGGCGTTAGGATGGACCCACGGTAACCAGCTTTGCTTTGGTGTAGAAGACTTAAATACCCGTAAGCTATGCCCTGCTAATGTATTTGAAGAAAAAGTTCGTTACATGCCCGTTGATATGAATCAAATCCCTCATGATTTATCAGGTTTTGATTTTAATTGGTCAAGCTGCTCCTTTGAGCATTTGGGTTCTATTAAAAAAGGGCTTGCTTTTTTAAGAAATCAAATGAAAACTTTAAAGCCCGGCGGATGGGCAGTGCATACCACAGAGTTTAACATAGCTTCCAATGATCGTACAGTTGAGAATAATATTACTGTAATTTTTAGAATGAAAGATATTGAAGCCATAGCAAATGAATTAAGGAAAGATGGTCATTTTGTAGAGGAACTGGATTATTCCCTGGGTGGATTGCCTGAAGACTTTTACGTTGATCTCTTTCCCTATAAACAAGATATACATTTAAGGTTGCAAATGGACGGATTTGTGGTTTCCTCAATTGGGTTGATTATTAAAAAAGGAGAACCCTTTATAAAAAGAATGTTACGTTTTTTCAAATAGTTGGACAGCGCTTAATCGAAAAATATAATGGAGCCATCACCGTTTGTAAGCATCACTAATATAAATGAATTAACTGCCTTTGAATTTGAAACGGCATGCCGACACTATAGTAAATATGCATATCTCGATAATAATCTTGCACTGTGCAGCATTTTGACTAAATACAAAATATACGTAGATACAAGAGACTTGGGTATAACGCCGCATTTGATTTTAGATGGTTTTTGGGAAACCTGGCTTACTCAGTGTTTAGCAAGAATTATAAAACCTGGAGATGTATGTGTAGATGTAGGGGCCAACTTTGGTTATTATTCGGTGCTCATGTCAGCTTTAACTGGTGAGAAGGGCCAGACAATTGCTATTGAACCTAACCCCCATGTGTGTAAATTATTACGCTTTACGGCAAATGTCCATAATAGCCATTTCGAAGTTGTGGAAATGGCGCTTTCAAATAAAACGGGCAGAGTTGCACTTTCTATTCCTGATAGTTATTTTGGTGATGCAAGTATTATCCCCAGGCCAGACAGGTGGAGCCTACAGAAAAAAAAGACAAAGGTGAAAACCATTTCATTCGATGAGCTTGTATTGAAATTAAATCTTCCTAAAGTAGATGTAATAAAAATAGATGTTGAAGGTGTAGAACCTTTAGTATTTGAAGGCATGCAACAAACTATTGCCAATAATCCTGATCTGCGTATTATAGTTGAGTACAGCCCGTTTTTATATACTAATGCCAAAAACTTTACAGAATACTTGTTTTCCAAATTCGTTGTTCATCGCATTAAAGATGTAGTTGAAATGATCACCTTGGACGAATCCGCTATCGAGGAGTTATTACAGTTAAAAAATCACACAGATCTATTCTTAGAGTGTAAGCGCTGATAATTAATCTTGCTCACCTAATTTAATTCCTAACTCATCTAACTGTTTCTCATCAATAGTGGAAGGCGCATCCAGCATTACATCCCTCCCGTTATTGTTTTTTGGAAAAGCAATAAAATCACGAATGCTTTCACTGCCACCTAATAAAGCACAAAGCCTGTCAAAACCAAAAGCAATGCCACCGTGTGGAGGAGCACCATATTCAAAAGCGTTGAGCAGAAAGCCAAATTTCTGTTGTGCTTCTTCTTCACTCATTCCTAAAGCTGCAAACATTTTTTCCTGCAATTGTCTTTGATAGATACGAATGGAACCGCCGCCAATTTCATTTCCGTTTAATACCAGATCATAAGCATTGGCCTTGATGGCGGCAAAGGGATGTTTTAAGTATTCATCCCCGTTTTCAATGCCTGGCTTATTATCGACCATTAATGCTATATGCTCTGGCTTAGGTGATGTAAATGGATGGTGCCTCGCTGCCCATCGCCCTACTTTAATTGACGATGCGGCGCTTTCCAGTGAAGGAAAAGGATTAAAACCCATTAAAGTATCAGGAAGTGAGGTCAGTTGAGGCAAAACAATTTCTTCCTCATTGTATTCAAATAACGGAAAATCCACCACCCACAGTAATTTTAATTCGTCCCGTTTTCGCAGACCTAAACGTTCCGCTATTTCTAATCTTAATTCAGAAATAGCTTTCCTCGTTTTTTCCTCCGCACCTGCAAGGATCAATAGCAGATCACCTGTTTTTGCATTTGCAAATGCAGTAATCGCTTTCAATTGTTCTTCAGAATAAAATTTATCAATACTGCTTTTAAAACTGCCATCATCATTACACCTGATATAAACCATGCCCTGCATGCCAATTTGCGGACGTTTAACCCAGTCCGTTAGTTCATCAAGTTGTTTGCGGGTATAAATGGCTGCACCTCGTATTGAAATGGCCAACACCGTTTCCGCATTATTAAATACAGGAAACCCAATGCCCCCATCCCCTAAAGGTGGGTTTGGTAAGAGTTCTTTTTTAGAACTAAAAATTGTTGAAGGTGTTTTCAGATTAACCACTTTCATTTCAAAACGAATATCCGGCTTGTCGTTTCCATAATTCCACATCGCATCTTCCCATGTCATTCGTTCGACTGGTTCTACATACTCCACTTCCTTCACTTCCTTAAAAATATACTTGACCATACCCTCGAACATTTGCAAGATATCTTCCTGTTCTACAAAGGCCATTTCACAATCTATTTGTGTAAATTCAGGCTGACGGTCTGCCCGCAAATCTTCATCTCTAAAACATTTTACGATTTGGTAATAACGATCATAACCACTTACCATAAGCAACTGCTTAAAAGTTTGTGGGGATTGCGGCAGGGCATAAAATTGGCCAGGATTCATGCGGGAAGGCACAACAAAATCACGTGCACCTTCCGGGGTGGACTTGATCAAAAAAGGGGTTTCGATATCCATGAAACCCTGGCTATGCAGATAACTGCGGGTTGCACGACTTACAGCGTACCTAAGTTCTAAATTTTTTTTTACGGCATTGCGGCGCAGATCAAGGTAACGGAATTTCATCCGTAGGTCATCACCTCCGTCCGTATCGTTCTGAATAGTAAATGGAGGAATTGCAGATTTGTTTAAAATGCTAAAACTTTGTACAGCTATTTCAATATCACCGGTAGCAATATTTGGGTTTTTATTATTTCGTTCAATCACGGTTCCTTTGACCTGCAATACAAATTCTCTTCCTAACGGCATCTCATCTAATTGTGAATTTAATGCTTCAGCAAAAAATAATTGTGTAACACCATAGCGGTCACGCAAATCAACAAAACTAATAGAACCAAATTTACGGACAGTTTGCACCCACCCTGCCAGTGTTACTTCTATGGCAATGTGTTCTGTTCTTAATTCTCCACAAGTATGCGTTCTGTACATAAATAGAAAATTGAGCTTCAAAGATAGGCAGGAGAAGGTTTACAGTTTGCAGTTAACCGTTGGTCATTGATCGTTGGTTGTTGTCTTCGGATTTTCAATTTCAGACCCTCATACCTCCGACATCTGACTTCTGGCTTGCATTCATAATTCAACTTACTACATTGTCACTACTTCAGTGTTCTTTCCTTCTTTAGGCCCTTGAAATAAATAGTAGTATAACAAAATAAGAACGCCAATAACAAAAGGAATAACAGCGAAATATTTGCCTTCAATGCCCTGCCAGATAATTGTTTCATCAAAGCCAAAAAATTCTGCTATCATCCAGTAGGAGTTGGCTGTAATCCAGAAACTGATAGCAACATTATGTGCAAGTTCAGATACAAACTCCCTTGTTCGCCAGGCAATGATAATAGAAATTATCAGTGTCGGAAATATCATCGCGACGCCCAGTGGCTTCCAGAGGAGGCACCAACTTAGATCTTTTAATAACCAAAAAATAATGTGCATGTTTTCCATTTTCCGGTAACGGGCAGGGATTACATACATGCTCTCTTTGTTAGCATTCATTGATAAATAGTTGTTTTCAAATGTACTATTTAGAAAGAATTCTTGTGAAGCGTTTTATATCTGCTTCGTCATGGATGGGAAAATTGTGCACTAAATGAGATGC
>MWVX01000641.1_pt1 | contig 11350 bp, 10 predicted proteins | sample 1047311 | NCBI WGS metagenome assembly MWVX01 (sample SAMN06349984, study PRJNA376086) | soil metagenome | isolation source: MtG-4 sample Antarctic (ecotone) soil | place: Antarctica | collected 2015-01-13
TTTGCAGGAGAGTTAGTGGAATACCTTTGCCGAAAGACCCTCAAGAACTCCTCGCAATAAATGTTTGAAAAAGAAAAAAATACTAAAAGAATTAAGGAACACACTAAACAGCTTGGCTTTGATTATTGCGGCTTTGCAAAAGCCATAAAATTAGATGATGATGCCCGTCGTTTAGAAGCATGGCTTAATGCCGGAATGCATGGTAATATGCAGTACATGGAAAATTATTTTGACCTTAGAATTGATCCTTGCAAACTAGTGCCCGGTGCTAAAAGTGTTATTACTTTATTGCTGAATTATTATCCCTCACAGCTTCAAATTGATACCTCCCCCAAAATTGCAAAATATGCTTACGGACAAGATTATCATGAAGTGATAAGAGAGAAACTGAAAGCCTTACTGGCAATAATGAAGGAAGATATTGGTGAAATTAACGGACGGGGTTTTGTAGATAGCGCACCTGTACTTGAAAGAAGCTGGGCTACCAGGAGTGGCTTGGGATGGATTGGTAAGAATGGTAATTTTTTAAATAAGCAATCAGGTTCATTCTTTTTTATTGCAACGCTAATTGTTGATATAGAACTTGTGTACGATGATGCTTTTGCAAAGGATTATTGTGGCAGTTGCCGCCGATGTATTGAAGCATGCCCAACAGATGCCATATTAGACAACAAAGTTGTTGATGGAAGTAAATGCATCAGTTATTTTACAATCGAGCTTAAAGATGCATTATTACCTGAAGCGAGGAAAAACGAGTTTTCAAACTGGATGTTTGGCTGTGATGTTTGCCAGGATGTTTGCCCATGGAACCGCTTTAGTAAACCACACAATGAGAAACAATTTACTCCACTGCCGGAAGTTTTAAATTTTTCGACAAATGATTGGGAAGCGTTGACGGAAGAAAGCTTTAAACAGGTATTTAAAAACTCACCTTTAAAAAGAACGAAGTTTGATGGGATTAAAAGGAATTTGAAGTTCTTGCAGCAATAAAAAAACTTGATTCTTTTGAGGCATTTTTAGGGGAGTCGTTACTGATGTAATCATATAACTGTTTCATTTGTTGCAGGGAACGCTTAGTCCAAAATACTTCGCACTTTTTTTCTACCACTGCTTAATCTGCTTTAGCAATTCGTCGTGAGTGATGTACTCGCCTCTTTCGAATTCATCTTCAGCTTCCTGCAGTTCCTTATTATATTGTTCCATGGTAATGGACCTATCGTTTTCTTTCCTGCCTTGTAAAAAGGTTTTTAGCATTTGTATAACTGATTTTTTTTCTGCTTCATTCAGTTGAGTAAAGCAGTTATACATTTCCTTGTCTAATGCATCAGCCATATTATGTTATTTATACAAATTTAACTGCTAAAAATCTGCTAACCAAACGAGCACTTTTTAAAACTATAACTGAAGCCCCAACTTTATTACAACCCGCCGGTATTTGTAATTGTAATATTCTATATTACTTTCGGTAGCACGTATTATAGGATTCCAATTTTGCCTCATAGCTTTTCCTCTATCCTGCTTTAAACTATAGCCGGCACTCATCAAAAAACTGCGGTTGTTTTTACCTGTTAATTTCCATCCCAAACCAAAATCATAATAACCCCCGACAGAGATGGATGAATTAAGCTTTCGCTCTTTTTGAATAAAGTTCAGCCAGGGAGAATATATTCCTCCATCTGCATATAAAAAAGCAGTGTTCTTTTTATCAGTTAAATCTCTTCTTATATCAATAAACAAGGGAACTCCTCTTTCAACATAAAAGTCTATTCCCGCTCCCACTCCGGCAAACCATTTATCTTTTCTTATCCCATTAATCGTTTGCACCATTGCCGACTCTTTATTAGCACCAACTAAAACTCCAGCCTGGTTAATTGAACTGAATTTTATTTTCTTATCTATTGAGTTCTCCTGGCTAAAAGTTGATAAAACTATAAACAATGAGACGACAAGTATGATTATTGTTTTCATTTTTAGTCTTATTTATTTGTAAGAAATTTTACTAAGCAAGTGAACTTTACTTCTGTCAGTATAATCATATTCATATAAGCCGTCTTTAGCTACAACAATAGCAACTCCGTTAACGGTAATAACATCATATGCATTTATTCCACTTATTGTTTGCAAAAGCTTAATACTGTTTACATCAGTTGCATCAAAAACTTTTAAGCCTGCTGCACCATCACAAATAAATAAAGTGTTACCGTCTTTACTTAAACCATGAGGATTTGTAAGAGGATAGCTTTTAACAAGTTTTGGGCTTTGCAGGTTTTGAATATTTACAACATCAAGCTGGTTGGTAAATCCGGTACATTTATTTCCGGAACGTAGGGTTACATAAGCATAATTATCATCTGCAATAACCGGATCACATACACGTGCATGAGCAAAGCTTCCTGCCTGCACCGGCTTGTCGGGATTTGCTGTTCCATATATAAACATGCCTGTTTGAGAACCAATAAACAAATTGCTTTTAAAAGGATAGATAGTTTCTATACCAAAAGGCAGATTTATTTTATTGCTAAAAACAGGGTTCTGCGGTTGAGAAATATTAAAGACATTTAAAGCATTATCTGTAACAGTATACAGGTAATTATTAAGCAATGTAAACCTTGCCATAGAACCGCTTATTCCTATAGCAGCCTTATTAGAAGAGCCGCTGGCTGCTGATAATAACATTGCCTGCGAATCAAACATCATTACATCTCTTCTGTTTCTTTGTACATAATTAATATCGGTTGTAACGGTGGTATCTTTTTTTATCCATTCAGTAATAATCTTTGTGTTATCAGCAACAAAACCACCTGAATACCTTCTGAAAGGAAAAACATTTTCTGTAATTTTTTTAACCTGTAAGGCAGAAGGATCGGCAATGTCAAGTGTTACAAGATCAGTGTAAAGATCGGCGTATAAAGTATTGCCGGTTACAGCAAGATCAATGTTGCCGGGTATGGCAATAAAATATTTGTTTACAGGATTGGCAGGATTTGAATTGTCAATAACATGAATGCCTTTATCAATTTCATTGAGGTAAATGTAATTACCTAACACAAACATTTTACCCGGGTTCTTTACAGCAAGAGGAACATCGTTTTTTATATTTGCCCTTACCTCAGCAGAGGTTTTATATACGGGGATGTACATAGTGTAAGTTCTTGAAACCGTATCTTTAAGACATCCCGGAAGGAATAAGCTAAAAATGAGAACAGCAGCGAGGTGATAGATGGTTAAAATCTTTTTCATATTATTTGTTTTGAAGTTTATTTTAATGTGATGTTTGTTTTTATGCCTGTAAAAATTAAGTGTTGCCGGGTATGAGTTACAGACTTACTAAAAGAATTAAAATCATATTGCAATGCAGGCCCGAGCCTCAACTGGTATTTTGGGCTATTGCTTAAAGTATATAACAATTCACTTTGCCCAAATAGCATAAAATGGTTAAACTGCTTTTTCTCCCGGTAATATACTCGTGCATTGCTATTTAAGTACAGGGCGTTTGAAGCAACAAGAAATGAAGGCGATAATCCAAGAGAAAATAAAAACGGATGATTCATATTTTTATTCAATTGAACCTGGAGGTTAACAGGCAGTTGAATAAGATGATATTTATTAGAATAGGAAGTTGTTTGCCCTGCACGATAAAAGGGACTTATAACAGTTGGTTTTTGCATAGCGCTATCATAAACATTAAGGGTAGCATCTACTTTATTGCCTACCAAAGATTTCGCCGACATATAATGGTAATCAACACCAACAGTTACACTTAACTTTTTTGTTAGTCCTTTTTGAAGATATGCACCTGCGCCAAAAGATGCCCCGCTTTTATATTGAAGCCTGGCAGCAGAAGGTGCACTGAATGCTGAAGAAGAAGATTGGAAAGAAAATGAACCACTTCGATTAGCCATTACAAAACTTTTCTGTGGAGCAAGTCCGATTCCTGTTGTATTATCTGATACTCCCGTATAGATCGTAAATCCTAAGTGCCACTTTCCTAAAATGTTTTTTGGTTTCTTTTCTTTGATAGTATTATTCTTTTGCCATGATGGGGGTGTCTCTATACCTGTTTTATCCGCGATTGATACTGTTGATTTTCCAAGTGTGTCCTGCTCTAATTTTCGATCCGTTTGTGGCAATAAATATTTATGTGGAGGCAGACCTGTGCTGCCCTCCATTTTCGACTCCGGCAAGCTTCTTACATCGCCTGAAGTTGATTTATCTGGTTGGGAAACATTTTCCTTTTTAAATAAGGTTAAAACTTCCTGCTTTGCTTGTGCTGCCTGAGCAACTTGTTTTCGTGTTGCTTTAGATAACTTTGTTTTATGATTGAATGTTTTAGTTTTTTTAGTAGTTACAAAAGGTTTAGATGTTTGTGTTCCCACTTTTGTTCCTTCGTTTATCATGTCTTTTTCACCATCAGAAATTTCATCTTTCTTTTTTATAACAGGCTTCTTTGCAGCTAAATCATTAGCTGGCTTTTTATCAGGAGAAACATTTGTTATCTCATTATTCCTGTTTTTATTGAACAACAATATACCTACTCCACCTGTTAGTAAAAGAGCTGCAAATATCCAGTAGAAAAAAACTCTTCTTCTTTTTTTCTTAGTGATTTCTACTTTCACCTGCTGCCAGACTTCCTCGTTAGGAGCAATCTTAAACTCCTCCATCTGTTCCCGAACCCGTTTTTCAAATTCATTTTCTTGCATACACCTTATTTTTATTTCCACCTGAATTGGTTATCCAGGTGATAAGTAATTGTCTTGCCCGCATATATTGTGATCGTGAAGTGTTTTCGCTAATGCCCAGCATCTGTCCTATTTCCGGATGAGTAAAACCTTCTATTGCATGCAGGTTAAAAATGGTTTGATAACCCGTTGGAAGTTGCCTTATAAGTTCAGCGAGTTCTTTTGTATTTAAATGGGTTTCCGGATCATCCTGCGATACTACATGTAATTCTGTTTTATCAAACAACAGGTCGTGCTGATACCTTTGGTTTCGCTTAAGATAGTTCAATGCCGTGTTCACCATTATCCTTCTTATCCATGCTCCCAACTCTCCTTCATTATTATATTGATGTAAAAATTTAAACACCCGCACAAATCCATCCTGCAAAACATCTTCAGCATCCTGTATACTTTTTGTGTAGCGGTAACAAACACCAAGCATGGCAGGAGCAAACTGCTGGTACAACTGCTTTTGGGCAGCAGGAATTCCTTTCAAACAATTTTTAATCAGTTGTTGATGGTCCGGCATTTTGTTGATTCAGCAGGTTGACATTGCTTTATTACAACGCGTTGCACTGGCAATAAACTTTTTTCCAAGGTTGTAACGGTTGAAGGAGCTCCAGCAAGGAAAATTGGTATTTCAAAATTCTCTTGTAAACAAGGTTTCGGGGGCACATGGTGTGTAAGTCAAAAACTAGTGGAGTAAGTACTTGCTTCAAAAAAAGCTTCTCACGTATTTTTCTCATAATTTAATATATTACGTTCTAACAAATGTTGGATGCCCCAAGACAACCCTATTCTCAATAACCCATACAAAGAACCTCTCCTTCATTATGCTACAGATGCAGAAGGTAGTTTAAATTACCAGGACGTAAGAGAAGGGCGTAGAATTTTTACAACGGACATCCAGGTAATACCAAACCGGCAAGGGGCACAACCTTCCATGTTTGACGTAAATGAAGAAAGTGAACGTTACGGAACTCATATAGTCAATCTTACCCGTAAGGAAGTTGGAAAGTGGAAAAATGAAGGTTATTCAAATACCACCCGTGTTACAAAAGAACTTTTAGCTTATTGGTTTCTTAATCCTGAAAGACCCGCTTACAAACAATTATTTTTCGCCCAGCAGGAAGCAGTTGAAACAGCTATATGGTTAAATGAAGTTGCTGAACGTTCTAATGCGGGTAATCACATTTTAAACCTTTTAAAGCAAGGACAACACACTGTTTCTGATAATATAGAAAGCCAGCTACCAAGAATAGCTTTTAAAATGGCTACAGGCAGCGGCAAAACTGTAGTAATGGCTTGCCTGCTTATGTATCATTATTTCAACAGGCAGGAATATCGCAGCGATACCCGTTTTGCAGATTACTTTTTAATCGTTGCTCCCGGTATTACCATTAAAGACCGTTTAGGAGTTTTATATGTTGATACTGTCACACATAATCCTAATGAGATTACTGACTACTACAGGGAGCGCAACCTTGTACCACCAAAATATCTGATAGCTTTGGAAGGCTTAAATGCAAAGCTTACCATTTGCAACTACCACCAGTTTGAACCTAAGACTTTGCAAGGCAATAAACGAAGCCCATTTGATGGAAAAATTGGTGAAGATGGTAAAAAGCAGGAAGCTAAAGAAGACTTTGCGCAGGTGGTAAAAAGAGTGTTAGGAAAATTTAAAGCCGGCAGTCGTTTATTAATAATAAATGATGAAGCACACCATTGTTACTTACCTAAAGAAAAAGGAAGAAATACTGAAGATGAAAATACAGCAGATGAAAATGAGAGGGCAGCAGTTTGGTTTAATGGCTTAAGAGAAATGAGCAAACGTTTTCAACTTAAAAATGTATATGACCTTTCAGCTACCCCATATTATTTGAAAGGGTCGGGTTATGAAGCTTATGCACTCTTTCCATGGGTAGTATCAGACTTTGGATTAATAGAAGCAATTGAAAGTGGATTGGTCAAAATTCCATTCCTTCCGCAGAGTGATAATACACAGGAACTGACTATGCCCATGTTGCGTAACTTATACGAGCATGTAAGAGAGGGACTACCAAAGAAAGGTCAGACCAAACAAAAGAAAGAAGCTAAGGACAAAGGGGAAAAGCTTAACGAAGCACCACCACAATTACCTAAGACATTAATTGCTGCATTAGAGCAATTTGTTGACCACTATAACCGCTACGATAAAGGTATGCGGGAAGCTGGTGAAGGCAGAGCCAATTTATTTACAGAGCCACCGGTATTTGTTGCAGTATGTAACAATACATCTGTATCTAAGGAAGTATACAAATACATAGCAGGTTTTGAATTTGAAGATGCAAAAGGCAACAGAAAAGTCTTTACGGGTAAGTATGATGTTTTTTCTAATTACAATCCACAAACACTACAGCCCTATAAAAAACCGCCAACATTATTAATAGATAGTGATGCCTTAGAAAACAGTAACCAGGTTGGTGAAGATTTTAAAAAAGTATTTGCACCTGAAATTGAAAAGTTTAAACAGGGCTATCGTATCGTGCATCCTGATAAATCAGTAGAAAATATTACTGATGGTGATATACTCCGGGAAGTAGTAAATACAGTGGGTAAAAAAAGTGCTTTAGGTTCTCATATACGTTGTGTTGTTTCAGTATCCATGCTTACTGAAGGCTGGGACGCAAATACAGTCACTCACATAATGGGGTTGCGCGCATTTGGTTCTCAATTATTATGTGAGCAAGTTGCAGGAAGAGCTTTACGACGTAAAAGTTATGTAATACAACCCTATAATAAAGAGAATAGAGTTATCGAACAAAAAGACCTTCACCGATACAAAGAAGAAAACATAACATGGAAGTTTCCCCCCGAATATGCTCATATCATTGGTGTACCATTTAAACTATTTAAAGGTGGCACTGTAGTCCCCCAACCTCCCCAAGATTTTACACATATAGAAGCAATACCTGAAAGGCAGGCAGATTATGAAATTACTTTTCCAAACGTACAGGGTTATAGAGTTGAAATTGAAGAAGGTGCTTTAGGTGCAGATTTTAGTCAGCGTCCAAATTTTGAATTGGATTTTACCAGAATGCCTATCAAAACTGTGATGGCACATGCCATGTCGAATGCTACTGATACAATGGAGGTAAAATCGCACAAAGAACTAAGAGATGCACAAGTAATATTTCATTTAACCAAGTCTTTAATCCGATGGCACTTTTCCGACGAAGAACGTAACCCACAATTTCAAAAGTTCAACAAACTAAAAAAGATTGTAGAAGAATGGTATACGACTAAGCTGCAGGTAATTGGAGATACAGACCTTGACTTAAAACGGTTGGCTGTCTATTGGGATGAAAAAACAGTAGCAGACGACATTAATTATGGAATATTGTCTCAACAACGGGGAAGAGATAAAGTTTTACCAAAGTTCAATTATTACAACCCCTTTGGAAGTACTAAATATGTAAATGGCAACACAACTAAACCCGTTTATGATACAGTAAAAAGCCATTTAAATTATGTGGTTGCTGATACTGAAAGTTGGGAACAAATTTGTGCTAAAACTTTAGAAGAGTTACCACAGGTAATCAGCTATGTTAAGAATGCGTTTTTAGGCTTTGCCATTCCTTATTCAAAAGGTGGAAAAGATAGCTTGTACTACCCTGATTTTATAGCCAGGTGTGTTACTCCTGATGGCGTTCCCATTAACCTTATCATAGAAGTTACAGGCATGAACAAAGACAAACAGGATAAGAAATGGTATGTAGAAAACCGTTGGCTACCTGCTATTAATGAAGTAAGGGAAAAGTATGAAATGGATGAATGGTATTTTATAGAGATAGCCAATGATATACGAAACATCAAACAACAATTGACTAACAAGATATCACATGCGTTTAATAGAACTTTTGAGAAAGACAATAAAATGGAAAAAGCGAAACAGTCCTTTGGCACTATTACTTCCGATGTACAGTTAAATCCGGAAGATTTAAGAAGAGAAAACTTATATAACTAATATGGTATTATTAGATACAAATATTCTTATTTATTCAAAGCTTGCTACCAGTTCATACTATTCTACAGTTACAGATCGAATTGTTGCTTTGCTTAATGCCGATGAAGATTTAGTTATATGTCCTCAAATTATTTATGAATTCTTTTTTGTGGCTACTAAATCTACTGACAAAGGAGGCTTAGGTCTTACCCCTACTGACGCACAATCTGAAATACAGAATCTATTAAATACCTATACACTCATTAATGATCCTAACACTTTGTTTGATACCTGGCGAACTACTATATCCACGCATAGCGTTCCTGGTAAAGCCGGACATGATGCAAGAATAGTAGCTTTTATGCAAGACCATAGTATTGACAGATTATATACAATCAACATTAGTGATTTCACCCGGTTTGTGCCTACAATAAATCTTATTTAAATTATGAGTAAAATCACCTCAATAAAACATAAAGAAGCAAAACGTGCTCACATACCTTCTAAGGAAGAGGCAGGTATGGAAGATGCCAACGAAAATGTAAAACAGAATGGACAAGCCACTTACCCAATCAATTCTGTAGTACGTCGGGGACAAGACCCGGAACTCTTTTGGTTAAACAAGTATGGCAATGACGATAGAGAAAAACTGCTAAAAGTAGACATACGGAGCCTATACATGCACGAACACATAAGCCCTGAATTACTGATAAACAACCTGTACAAAATTAAGGAAGGGCAAAGTACACAGTTAGACATGTATTCTCTTTTTGGTAACAACCTAAAGATGGATGAACTGGATAAGTGGCAGATTATTACAAGTACGGTGACGATTGGAAGAACAGGATGATTTTAGCCTTTGCCATTCGTATTCCGGCTGTTACAACAGTCAGGGTTAATCAGAGAAAAGAATGAACCGATAAAATTGAAAGCCTCGATGCAGCTACAGCCGCAGTTTCAGGAAATATTGTACTTGATACAGCAAGCCCGGCAGCGGGCTTACCAGGCTGTTAATACCCAACTGGTACAATTGTACTGGCAGGTGGGCGAATACATTTGCAGCAGGGTAGCCGCCGAAAGCTGGGGCAAAGCTACCGTTCAACAGTTAGCTAATTACCTTCAGCAGCACGAACCTGAAGCCAAAGGTTTTTCGAATAAAAACCTTTGGCGAATGAAGCAGTTTTACGAAACCTATAAGCCATTTCCAAAACTCTCAGCACTGCTGAGAGAAATTACCTGGACAAATCATACCCTCATATTAGGTAAAACCCAATCCATAGAGGAAAAAGAATTTTACCTCCGTCTCACTTTGAAAGAAAAATACTCTTCCCGTGAACTGGAACGCCAGCTAAACAGCGCTGTTTTCGAGAGAGTTATGCTCTCCAACCAAAAACTGTCACCAGTGGTGACAGTTTTAAACGAACAGTTCGCCAACACTTTCAAAGACCGCTACATTTTTGAGTTTTTGCAGTTGCCCGAACTGCATTCGGAGAAAGACCTGCAAAAAGCAATTGTTGCCAACCTGAAACAATTTTTGTTAGAATTTGGAAGCGACTTTGCCTTTATGGGCGAAGAATACCGGCTACAGGTAGGCAACCGGGATTTTTTTACGGACCTCTTATTTTATAACCGCCACCTTACCTGTCTGGTGGCGCTTGAGCTAAAGATTACAGAGTTTGAACCCGAACACCTTGGCAAGCTCAACTTTTACCTTGAAGCCTTAGACCGCGATATAAAAAAGCCACACGAAAACCCCAGCATAGGTATACTGCTTTGCAAAGGTAAAGATGATGAAGTGGTGGAGTACGCCATTAGCCGAAATCTTAGCCCGGCTATGATTGCCGAATACCAATTGCATTTGCCCGATAAAAAACTGCTACAGCAAAAGCTGCACGAATTATTTGAACTCAATAAACCAGAAGAATAGCCATGTCTAAAATCTCCTCTATAAAGCACAAAGAATCAAAACGTGCCCACATACCTTCTAAAGAAGAAGCCGGTATGGAAGATGCCAATGAAAATGTAACGCAAAATGGCCAGGCTACTTACCCAATAAATTCTGTAGTACATCGTGGACAAGACCCGGAACTTTTTTGGCTAAATAAGTATGGCAATGATGACAGGGAACAACTGCTAAAGGTTGATATACGCAGCTTGTACAGACACGAACACATAAGCCCAGAATTATTGATAAACAACCTTTATAAAATTAAGGAAGGTCAAAGTACACAGTTAGACATGTATTCTCTTTTTGGTAACAACCTAAAGATGGATGAACTGGATAAAGTGGCGGATTATTACAAATACAGTGATGATTGGAAGAACCGTATGATACAAGGAGACAGTTTATTAGTAATGACTTCTTTATTGGAAAGAGAAGGTATGGCGGGTAAAGTTCAAACAATCTATTTCGATCCTCCTTATGGTATTAAGTATGGGAGCAATTGGCAGTTGAAATTAAATAGCAGGAATGTAGTTGATGGAAACGATGATAATTTAACAGGAGAGCCGGAGATGATCAAAGCTTTCAGAGATACATGGGAACTGGGTATTCACAGCTACTTAAGTTATATAAGGGACAGATTGAATGTTGCTCACCAACTTCTAACAGATAGTGGCTCCTGCTTTATTCAAATCAGTGATGAGA
>MWVX01000642.1_pt1 | contig 11346 bp, 10 predicted proteins | sample 1047311 | NCBI WGS metagenome assembly MWVX01 (sample SAMN06349984, study PRJNA376086) | soil metagenome | isolation source: MtG-4 sample Antarctic (ecotone) soil | place: Antarctica | collected 2015-01-13
AGCCTGATTATACAGGCAAATCAATTGATTCTATCATTTCACAAAAAGTAAAAGTAATGTGGCAGGAAAGAGATGGTAAAGATGAAGTGATGTTGATCTGAACCTTCGTAAATTAAAAACTAAGAGATTGGCAATGGAAAATCAATGACCAACTGTCAACTGTCATCTATCAACCAATTATAAAATCAATGTTCAGATTTATCATCTTACCTATCTTTGATTTTTAATGGCGCTTTCTTCCAAACACCTTTTAGGGATAAAAGATCTTACAACTCAGGACATTTCAACTATTTTACAGACAGCTCAACAGTTTAAAGAAGTTTTACAAAGACCTATTAAAAAAGTTCCCTCTTTACGCGATATTACCGTAGTCAATTTATTTTTTGAAAACTCTACCCGCACACGGATATCTTTTGAACTGGCAGAAAAACGTTTATCTGCGGACGTAATCAATTTCACGGCATCAGCTTCCTCGGTATCAAAAGGCGAAACACTTTTAGATACTGTAAACAATATTCTATCCATGAAGGTAGATATGGTGGTGATGCGACACGGTGCCAGCGGAGCTCCCCATTTTTTAGCTAAACATATTCCTTCCGCTATTATCAATGCAGGAGATGGTATTAATGAACATCCCACACAAGCTTTGTTAGATGCCTTCTCCATGATTGATAAGTTCGGCACATTGGAGGGTCTTAAAGTGGCGCTTATTGGAGATATTATGCATAGTCGTGTAGCGCAAAGTAATATTCATTTATTGAAGAAAATGGGTGCAGAAATAATAGTTTGCGGACCTCCTACATTAATACCGAGGCACCTTACAGAAGCATTTGATGTGGACATTGAATATGATTTAAAAAAGGCATTAGAGTGGTGTGATGTTGCTAATGTATTGCGTATTCAATTAGAAAGGCAAAACCAGGTTTTATTTTCATCGCTACGGGAATACAATCTGGTGTATGGCATAAAAAAAAATATGTTGCAAGGCCTTTCTAAAAAAATTACTATCATGCATCCGGGGCCCATTAATCGTGGAGTGGAGTTGGACAGCGATGTAGCAGATGGCGAACAATCCATTATTTTACAACAGGTAGAAAATGGCGTGGCGGTACGGATGGCTGTATTGTATCTTTTATCAAATAGAACATCTAATTAATTATGAACCGTATTTGTCTTTTTCCAGGCACTTTTGATCCGGTCACATTTGGGCATATAGATATTGTAACCAGGGCACTGCCTTTATTTGATAAATTATTTATCGGTATAGGAATGAATGTCAACAAACAACCCATGTTTACAGCAGACCAACGAAGTCAATGGTTCAAAGAAATTTTTATAAAAGAATCAAAGGTCGGGGTGCTTGTATATGACGGCTTAACAGTGGATTGTTGTAAAAAAGTAAACGCTAACTATGTGTTACGCGGCATCCGGTATGTAAATGATTTTGAGTATGAAAAAGCAATAGCAGATATGAATAGAACCCTTGATGAGAAAGTTGAAACTGTGTTTCTTACCTGCTTACCTCAATATACTTCAGTGGCATCTACATTGGTAAGAGATGTAATCCGCAACGGAGGAAATGTATCTCAGTTCGTTCCGGATGTGGTGCAACAAACCATTAAATCCCTTCAATCATGATCGGCTATTATCTTTTTCTATTATCGTAAGCCCCATATTTACTACATCCACCACTGATGCATTAGCATTTTGCATATAAGGTGCCGTATTAGAAAAGGGGACCCATTCGCATTTTTCTATGTCTTCTTCTACTTGCGGTATTAAAATTTGTTCTTCCGCTGAATTCATTAAAAACCAATGCGTTTCTTTTAATATAAAATCCTCCTCTTCATAATAAGTATGGTAAGTAACAGTAATTAATTTTTCTGATTGAACATTTTTTATGCCGGTCTCTTCTTTCACTTCTCTTATTGCACAAGGTTCTAATTCTTCATCATTATCTAACTTTCCTTTTGGCAAATCCCATTTCCCCCTGCGAAAAATTAATAAAATACTTTTTTCTAAAGTATGTACCATGCCCCCGGCAGCCTTGATGAAAACAAATTTTTTTTTGATATACGCTAATACTTCCTGTATATCTTTATAAAGAAATATGCCTGCGTTAATTTCAGGCTTCTGCATGGCGTTAATAATTGTATTTACCGCTTCGTCATTCAATTCATCCATAAAAACACAATTCGGTAAATCAAAGTAATTTATTATTTCGGGTGTAATAGTGTCAGAAAGGATAAGTGGTTTATTATTGAAATAAATTTTAAGCATGCGCAAAAGTAAACTGTGCATTCCAATTGCCGATTTTGCCCGATCCCCCAAAAAAGAATTTACTACATTAAACTGACACTCCCCTTTAGCAGATGGGGCTTCCTTACCTGATGCTCCCCGTTACGGATGGGGGCTTACCTTCGCAACATGACTGATGCTTCTATTAGCGCCGAAAAGCTTTTACAGGTTAATGCAGTAAGGTTGAATCCTGATAAGCCTTTTACATGGGCTAGTGGATGGAAAAGTCCCATCTATTGCGATAATAGAAAAATATTATCACATCCCTTTGTTCGTGATTATTTTAAAAGTGAACTATGTAACGTAGTATTTGATAAGTTTGGCAAAGCAGAATTAATTGCCGGTGTAGCCACAGCCGGTATTCCATGGGGTATGATGATTGCAGATCAGCTAAAACTACCTTTTATTTACGTGCGGCCTTCACCTAAAGACCATGGACTAGGCAACCAGATAGAAGGAGAAATTACAGCCAATCAAAACGTAGTGGTTGTTGAAGACTTGATATCCACCGGTAAAAGCAGTTTACAAGTAATTAATGTTTTAAAAGACAATAGCCTAAAAGTAGTTGGTGTTGTTTCTATTTTTAATTATCGGTTTACTTCTGCCAGTGAAGCGTTTGCAGCAGCGGGGGTTGAGCTTTATTCATTAACAGACTACCCGGCATTGATTGAATTAGGAAGCAAGAAAGGTCTTGTAAGACAAGACCAACAGGAGATTTTGTTAAAGTGGCGGGAAGACCCTGCTAACTGGACGGGAGTTGATTAAATTCGCTCAAGAATCAGCCATTATGAAAAAACTATTTTTATTATTAGCCGTTGGATTTTCAATAGCTTCAACTGCGCAGGTTAAACCCGTGTTGACTGCAAAAATTGCTACGCCTACTGTTCAATGTGAAATGTGTAAAAACAAAATAGAAACCTATTTAAATCGATATGATGGTATAGTAACCATTAATGTGAATGTAAAACGGAAGGAAACTACTGTTAAATACGTTACAGACCGTATTAATGAAGAAGAAATTAAAACAGCTATAGCGAACGCAGGCTATGATGCTGCCGATGTTCCAGCCAACGAACAGTCGTACAAACGCCTGCCTAAATGCTGTAAAAAGCCTGAAGATGGCAGAGGAAAACCTAAAAATTAATTCTGATATTTTTATCGATGGCAGAGAAATAAGAACAGTGACAATACACAAGTTTAAACAAATACTTATTCTGCATCCATCATTGTAAATTTTGCAACGTTTTAAGATACTTCAAGTTTTTGTTAAGAATAACCATCTCTAAAAGCTTACCCCGCATTTGTTAGTTAGATTTGAATAACATTAATTTTTTATGAAACACATAGTTCTGTTTAGCTGCTTACTGATCGCTTCCGTTGCAAGTATGGCACAGGAAAAGCCGGAAGGATTATTCATCAATTCAAAAGCGCCGGAGTTCAGGGCAAAAGACCAAAGTGGTGTAGAGTTAAGCTTAAAAGAACTTCGTAAAAAGGGCCCGGTTGTGCTTGTTTTTTATCGTGGGAATTGGTGTCCATATTGTAACAAGGAGCTAAAAAGATTACAGGATTCGTTGCAATTTATTACTGCAAAAGGTGCACAGGTAATAGCTATTACTCCGGAAGCAAAGGAAGGGATTAACAAGACTATTGAAAAAACAGGCGCTGTATTTCCAATTCTTTATGATGCCGATATGAAGATTGCAAAAGCTTACCAGGTGAGTTTTGAGGTCGATGGAAAAACAGTAGGGCGCTATAAAGGTTTTGGTACTGATCTTTTAGCCATCAACCAACAAAAAGAAAAAGCATTTTTGCCTGTTCCTGCTATTTACATCATCAATAAAGAAGGCTCAATTACTTATCGCTTTTTTGATACAGATTACCGCAAAAGATTAGCCGTGAAAGAAATCTTAGAACAACTGCATTCTGCTGCTGGTGAGGGTAAAAAGTGAGAAAGTGAAAAAAATCAGCTTTTGATTTTGATTAGTAGTTATTTCTTTCTTTCATTATAAACTACTTTCCCGATTTTACCGTTACTGCCCGCTAAAAAAATGGCGGAACCATTTTTTGCGATACGGCAAACATTAAAACCTTCTTTGCTGATCCATTTCCAGGTGTGACCATCATCAAATGAGTAATCAACACCATTGATGCCACAACTTATTAGATGTTTTTTTGATAAATATTCCACACAGCTTCTGTAACCATGTGGTGGCCTTTTAGGTGCCTTCCACGTTTTACCTCTGTCAGTGGAGTAAAAACAATTAGCTGTATCGGAAGCAGGAGCGTTAAAATCCCCACCAACTACTATCATTGTCTTACCACCGCTTCTCGTGTAATTATCTAATACGGCAATTGAATTAGCGCCGGTCGTTTCTTTGCCCTGCATTAATGGAAGTTTTATTGCCGCGTCTCTGATAAAAACACGTGAGCTTAATCCCCCGGTTACAAAAATCGCTTCATCTTTATCAAGCACTCTAATGTTTGTGCCACTCGCTGCAAACAATGCTTCGCCACTGTCTGCCCGTGGCTTAAAATCGTTAGGTATTTCTTTCCATGTATTACCACCATCAAAAGTCCTGGCAATAAAAAATTTATTATTAATAGGATCGCCAATGACGATCCCTGCCTGTTCATTCCAAAATTCCATAGCATCCAGAAACATACCAGGCGTTTTATTTTCGTAAACCAGCTTCCAGCTTTGGCCGCTATCAATTGTTTTTAAAATATAAGCAGGCGTATCTACCGACATAATAATCGCAGTAGTTCCATCAAATGCTTCAATATCGCGAAAGTCTTTTTTCTCAAATCCTTTTACAGTCAGCCATTTCCAATTCTTTCCACCATCAGTAGTTTTCGCAATGGTGCCGTTACTGCCGCTTGCCCAAACCACCACATCGTTCACTACACTTAAGCCACGGATGCTGGTTTTAGTGCCTTGTGCGATGACAGAAATTTCAGGTAAATTTTTTTGTGCAGATAAAAGAAAAAGGAATAAAAAAAAAGTAAGCGAAAAAAAAAGCTTTTTCATAGTCTTGTAAATAACAACAACAAGATACTCAAAAACATGTCAGAACCATGATTTTGTAGATTTAAAGGATTAAGAAGACAATTTAATTTGACTTAAGTTTTGTGGCAAAAACTTTTTGAAGTTTTTCCAATTTGGGGCGAATCACCACGGCACAATAAGGATTGGAATTTTTATTATTGGCGTAATATTCCTGGTGATAATCTTCAGCAACATAAAATTTTGTAGCAGGTACAATTTCGGTAACGATAGGTTTGTTATATGCCCCGTTTTTATTCAATTCATTTTTATAAAATCCAGCTTTTTCATTTTGTTCATCATTATGATAAAAAATAACACTGCGGTAATGTGTTCCAACATCTGCACCCTGGCGATTTAAAGTTGTTGGATCATGAACCTGGAAAAAAACTTCCAGCAAATCATCAAACTTAATTTTTTCGGGCTCATATTGAATTTGCACGCACTCAGCATGACCGGTTTCCCCAGTAATCACTTGTTCGTAGGTTGGATTTTCAACCTGGCTACCAGAGTAGCCGGAAGTTACTTTTAAAACGCCTTTTAATTCCTCAAAAACAGCTTCGGTGCACCAAAAGCAGCCAGTACCAAAAGTAGCGGTATCAACCTTTTCTAAAATATTCATAAGCGACGAACTCATATTGTTGGTTTGGGTTTTGGCTGTGCAACCTGCAACAACTCCTGTAATTATCAAACTGGCAAAAAGTAATTTCATATTACAACAGGCTTAAAAGCAAATTTCAATTTCTTTGTCGTAAATAAAATAATAACCTCGAATTTTAACAAGTGCTTTCTCAACCTTTTGCTTTCTTTTATGAGAAAAGGTTGCAATTGTACCTTTAAAAAATTTTTGATTACAGGAATTCATGAAATTATATCCCAATTCGGCAGTAACACAATTTGAGTTTGATAAAATTAAAGGCCTGCTACATGAAAAATGCCGTACTGAATATGCAAAAGAAAAAGCGCTTACATTGCGTATTCACACCCGCAAAGATTTTATAGATCGTGAATTAAAGCAAGCTCATGAATACAAAGCTCTGGTTCAAAACGCTATTTATTTCCCCAACGATTATGTTTTAAATCTTTCTAAAGAGCTCAAATTATTAAGCATCGAAGGAGCTATGTTGACAGGCGATCAATTGATATCTTTTAGAAAATTAGCAATAAGTATTGAAAAAATATTTCGATGGTTTAATGCCGAACGCAGAACGGCGTATCCTGCTTTGTCGATAATTATTGAAAGTTCTTATTATGAAAAAATAATTTTGGAGCTGATTGATGAAGTGATTGATGAAAAGGGAGTTGTGAAAGACAATGCAAGTGAAGAATTGCAATCAATCCGCATGAATTTATACCGGAAAAGAAATGAACTGCGCCGGATGTTTGAACGCATTGTAAGCAGGATGAATAAACAGGGCTATTTGGCAGATATTGAAGAGAGCTTTATGAATGGCCGCCGGGTAATAGCAGTATTTGCAGAGCAAAAGAGAGCAGTGAAAGGAATATTACATGGCGAAAGCGATAGTCGCCGCACTGCTTTTATTGAACCTGAAGAAACAGTGGGACTTAATAATGCTATTTATGAATTACAGAATGCTGAGAGTAAAGAAGTGTATCGCATTTTAAGGGAGTTAACCAAAAGGCTTTCTGTGTATGCTTCCTTGCTCTCTGGATATCATACCATTGTTGGCGAGTATGATTTTATTTATGCTAAGGCTCAATTTGCAATAGCTATTCAAGGTGAATATCCAATGGTAGCAGATAAGGCGCATGTACATTTAATTAATGCCTCCCATCCTCTTTTATATTTATATAATTTAAAGTCTGGTAAAAAAACCATCCCGGTTAATTTTTCCCTTGATGATAAAAACCGTGTACTGGTGATCAGTGGGCCTAACGCCGGTGGAAAAACCGTAACTATGAAAACAGTGGGTCTGTTGCAAATAATGGTACAAGGTGGACTGTTAGTTCCCGTACATCCCGCATCTGAATTTGGCATCTTCAAACAATTGATGATCCATATTGGTGATACACAAAGTATAGAATTTGAATTAAGCACCTATAGCAGCCATTTGCTCAGTATGAAATATTTTATGGAAAATGCAAATGGAAAAACACTTTTTTTTATAGATGAATTAGGCAGTGGAAGTGACCCGAATCTAGGAGGAGCGTTTGCAGAAGTGATTCTTGATGAATTAGCCCACAAACATGCATTTGGGATTGTTACCACACATTATCTTAATTTAAAAGTTATGGCCGGTAAAACCGCAGGCATTGTAAATGGAGCGATGGCATTTGATGAAAAAACTTTAATGCCACTTTACAAATTGATCATGGGAAAACCAGGCAGCTCATACACCTTTTCCATTGCAGAAAGAATTGGGTTAGATAAAAAATTGGTTGACAGGGCCAGGGCATTAGTAGATGAAGATCATTTTCGTCTGGATAAATTATTAAACCGTACAGAACAAGACCTTAAAAAATTAGAAGAAAGAGAAAAAGAGTTGCATAAGTTGCTAAAAGAAAATGAACGCCTAAAAAAGGAGATGGAGAGTGTATTAGATAAGGAAAAACATAATCAACAGGTAGAACTCCTAAAGCAACAAAATAAAATTTCAGAAGAACGCATGTTGTACTTAAAAGATATGGAGCGCAAACTCCGGCAAATGGTAATGGAATGGAAAAAAGAAGAAGATAAAAATAAGGTTATAAAAGGAATGTTTGCTTTATTGTTTAACAAAAACGAACAAAAACTTAACAACAAAAAGCAAAAACAGATCGACACAAAGTATGAGGAAATAAACGGAGAAATAAAACCAGGTGATCGCGTAAAAATGAAGCGCAATCAACAAATTGGTGAAGTGTTAGAATTAAGAGGCAAGAGAGCAGTGGTTAAAATTGGATTATTGCCTATGCAAATTGACCTCGCTGATTTAGTAATTGTGAAAGAAAAAAGCAACGCAGATAAAAAGTAAGCGATAATAAAAAATGGTTTTGGATGTTTTATCCGGCGCACCTATTTTTGCGCCGGAGAGTTGGCAGAGTGGTCGATTGCGGCAGTCTTGAAAACTGTTGACTGTTACAGGTCCGGGGGTTCGAATCCCTCACTCTCCGCCAGGATTGCACCTTTTTTGATAAAAATTTTGAGAGGATTATAATGAAATTGTGCTTTGAGAATTAATGACAAGAAATTTTTTATTTCTCATTTTCACACTCTGATATTATCAGTAGCATAATATCCATCACATTGGTTTGTGTGCCGCCGGTTTTTATCAAGCCTCCATATTTTTCAAAAAAGTGATACGAATCAAATTCTGTTAATGATTGATTGAGATTATTGTCGATGTCCGGCACATTCAAAAAGTTTCTATGATCTGCTAAAGCTCCTGTAGCATCAGTTGGGCCATCTGTACCATCGGTTCCTGCACTAAGCACGGTGAGGTTGTTTTTATAAACCGCGTTGCGGTTACTTAGCATTTCATCTAAAGCACAAAGAACGAAGTGCTGGTTACGGCCACCTTTTCCATTTCCTCTTACTTCCAGCGTAGTTTCACCACCTATTAAAAAACAAGATGGCAAGTTGCCCCTATAATGGATGAACCGATTTACCATTTCCCGTGCTAACTGCTCTGTATTTTCATCGGCGTTTTCTCTATAGATGGTTGTATGGTAACCTAATGATTTAGCTTTTCTGGCAGCAGCAAGCAAAGCAATTTTATTGCTGCCGATAACGGTTGTAAAACAATTTTTAAAAATGGCGTCGCCGGTCTTTGGCGTTTCGGCAATTTCTTTTTTTAATCCTTTGTCTAAATAGTGTTTTATGTTAGCGGGTATTGTTTGCCACAGTTTGTATTTGTCAAGTACCGCAGCAGCATCTGTAAAAGTGGTGGTATCGGGGACGGTAGGTCCTGAAGCAATGACATCTAAATTATCACCAACCACATCACTCAAGACCAAAGTGTGTACCTGAGCAGGAAAAGCCGTTCTCGCCAGGCCGCCACCTTTGATCTTACTTATATGCTTGCGTACTGTATTTATTTCATGGATGCTGGCACCACAACGCATCAAACAATTAACTCCCTGTTGCACATCGTGCAGTAAGATGCCTTCAGGTAAATGCTCCATCAAAGCCGAAGCGCCTCCGCTAAGTAAAACTAACACCACATCTTTCTCCGTTAAATTTTTTAAAAGCAATATTATCTCTGCACCTGCCTGTACACTTTTTTCATCGGGTATAGGGTGGCCCGCTTCTATGCATTTCAATTTTCTTAATGGCAAACCATGTTCGTATTTAGTGACGCAAATGCCATCAGTTATTACATCGCCTAATTGCTGCTCTGCTTGTACAGCCATAGCTGCCCCGGCTTTACCAACGGCAATGACTAACAATTTATTTATGCTAAGGCACTCTATAGTGTGACTGCCTATCCGTATGTTTTTTTCATAAAGATGCAAATGCTGCCGCATCAGTTTCCTGGGCTGTACTGAAGCAACCGCAGCATTAAATATTTGCAACGCATCCAGCTTATTGTTTTTTGTCAAGGGTTTGTTTAATAAATATTGGTTTCGCATTTATCAGTTAGTCGGAGGGAGTTTTTGTGTACAAATATCAACGTCAATTACTTCATCATCTTAAATAATTTCTTATCGTATTTGATCTAAAAATAGTTTTAAGAATTGTTTTTTATCAAGGTAATAACTGTCGTTTTTTTATCTTTAAAAGATAACCAGTGCCAGTAACAACACCATTATTAATACCGATACCCCCATAAAAACCGTTGCCAGTGAAAAGGTTTTATAGGTCTGTTGCATACTTAAACCGCTAAACTGCGAGATAACCCAAAAGTATGCATCGTTAGCATGGCTTACTAACATGGTGCCACCTGCAACAGATGCCAGCAGTAACGATAATTCCATACTCGTGTCAAGCCCGGCACTGGTGGCTAAAGGCGCCATGATGGAGGTAACAATAATAATGGCCGATGTGGTAGAACCCTGCGCCGTTTTCAGTAACACCCCCATTAGCCATGCTATTACCAGGAACAAAAGCATGCTGCCCTCGCTTTGTGCCGCCATGTTTTTTACAATATCTGCCAGTGCTGTTTTTTTTAGTATGGCCCCAAATACCCCACCTGCCCCCACTAAAATAAGTATGCTGCCCGCATGCATCACGCCTTCTTTCATCCATTGCTGAAATTGTTTTACTTGTTGATTCGAAATCAGCAAAAGGCACAAGGCTAGACCAATTGTTAACGCCATTAAAGGACTGCCTATAAATTCTATAATGTTTTTTAATGTAGCTGTCATTGGCACCAGTAATGCAAGCGACCCAATGGTTATAAGTATTATGGGTGTAACTATCGGCAGCAAACTTTTGTATAATGCCGGTAATTGCACTTGCTTCGTGCTGTCTTCACTTTCTTCTTGCATAAAGTAGTGTACTTTGGTGGCATGGCGGCTGCTAAACCACCACGCAACAAAAGTTACAGGTATGCTAATGATAAAACCAATCAAAATAACGGTACCGAGAGACTGACCCAAACCTAAATTTGCTGCACCGGCAATGGAGCCCGGATGCGGCGGCAGCAGCGTGTGTGTAATGTATAAACCACTTGCAAGTCCGCAGGTGATGGCGGCATAGCTTTTTTTTGTTTTTTGTGCCAGGGGTTTTGTCAGACTGCTTAGAATAACAAAACCACTATCGCAAAAAATGGGAATACCAATTACGGTGCCGATGATAGTAACGGCGGCAATGGGTCTGCCTGCACCAAATAATTTGATAATGGCGTTAGCAATGGTTAAAGTAGCGCCGCTTTTTTCCAGCACGGTCCCAATGAGTGTGCCCAATATTACCACCAAACCTATATGCCGCATCATTTGTCCGAAGCCTTCGTTAGCGGTAATGGCAATTTCGTTGAGTGGCATCCGCACGGCAAGCCCGGTAATCAAACTAGCAATCAGCAATACAATAAAAGGATGAATTTTATATTTAGAACTTGCTATAA
>MWVX01000643.1_pt1 | contig 11338 bp, 9 predicted proteins | sample 1047311 | NCBI WGS metagenome assembly MWVX01 (sample SAMN06349984, study PRJNA376086) | soil metagenome | isolation source: MtG-4 sample Antarctic (ecotone) soil | place: Antarctica | collected 2015-01-13
AAATGGTCAACATCAATGGCACCTAAAATTATGGGTGATAAGCAGCAGCCGGAATTGAAAGAGGAATTAACCGATTTCTTCTGTTCAATAGATCCTGAAATTGCAAAAGAATTTGCCAGGGTTACTTTTCTATCAGACAACAGGAAAGATCTTGCTAACATCCCCGTTGAAAGCCTCACGCTGCAATGCTCTGAAGATATAATTGCGCCATTGGAAGTGGGACAATATGTTCATGAAAATACGCCGAACAATAAAATGGTAATTCTTAATGCTACCGGGCATTGCCCCCATATGAGTGCGCCTGAAGAAACCATTGCCGCGATAAAAGAATTTTTATAAAAATGAAGCTTATCTTTGAAATAATTATGAAGGATCTGCTTAAAGAAATAAATGAAAGTGCTAAAACTTTAAAAGATGAAGCTTCTGTTTCAGCCTTGTATGATAGGTTTGCTCCTGCCTTGTACGGAAGAATTATTAAAGTTGTTAAGCAAAAAGATATTGCTGAAAAAATATTAGAGCGTGTTTTTATTAATGCTTTGGTTGATAAAAATGTTAAGCAATCCAATCACATAACGCTTTTTACTTCCTTACTAAATCATTCCCGTAAAAAAACTTACGGCACCATGAAGGCGTTGAGAATGTTGGAAGCCTTAAGATGTAATTCTGAAAGCGAAATTGCTGCACCTCAATAAACTTGCTTATATCTTCTTACCCTGATCCTAAAACTGAATAGTTACTACAGACTTTTTATCGTTTATATATTTCCATTTTGGACCTTGCACTAATAAACGGATTGCTTCCTCATCACATAAGGCACAAAGTGACTGATCTACTTTTATTTTTTTAAGATTCCCATTCTTATTTATCTCAAATGAAAGCACTACCTGTCCTTTATAACTTTTCCCTTCTTCATTCCTGGGAATTTTAATATTAGCTTGTATATATTCCTCAAATTCCTGCCATCCATTAACCGGTTCTGAAACTGAATTGATAACCGATACTCCGGGAACCTTACTTTTTAATACAGGTGCAGAGTTTATCTCTCTCTTTTGCCTTTGTTTACCCATTGCTGTAACAACAACTTCGCTCAAGTTTTGGTTATCATGTTCTATAACTACTATCTGTTCGCCATTATCCCGCAGCCGTGTTTCTTTAGTCTTATACCCAATTGCCGAAATAGTTGCAGTTAAAGAAGTATCATTAAGCATTAACTTAAATCTGCCGACAGAATCTGAACTGGTAACTATGTTTCGGTTCTTATCTCTTATAGTTGCAAAACGCACTGCATTACCCGTGCTATCTACTATTTTTCCTTTTAAAAAACTCTTTACATCATTTGTTGCAGCATAATCTTTGTCCTTTGAGAATATAGTTTTCTGCATGCTTTCCTGAGCTGGATTTTCTGCCGGCTTTTCAATAGTATTATCATTACTGCTCTTCAAATCAGGTTTTGGAGTTTCATAAATTTTTTTATTCAGTAAAAACTCTTTGCTCTTTTCAGCAGGAGGAGAAGAAACTATATTTTGTTTTTCGCTATTTGCAATTGAATCCATGCCAGGAGTTGGAGTTTGTTCCGTTGCACTTTTAGCCTCATACCCTTTTTCATTTTTCGCAAGCGCATTATTCTCTTTATTTACGTTTAACTGGTATGCCAGGTAACCAATACCCGTTATTAAAATAAAAAGTGCAGCAATTCTCAGCCAAATATTGTCTTTCCGTTTTACAAAAAATATATTTCTCCTTTTCTTCTTTGCTGAAAGTTTTTCTTTTAACTCACTAATGTCTTTTGCCGGTGTATCAGTATAAGAGTATCCCTCCAAAGCCTCTGCAAGAAAAGGATCCTGTAAAGATGCTTTTTCAAGTGCATGCATTTCGCTTTCATTCATCTGCCCGGAATGATAGCGTTCAAAATCTGCTGCTGTATATTTATAATTCTGTGGCAATATCATTTATTTTATTTGTTCGTCCTTAGCCTCCCGAATGGATTTTTTTTCCATACAAATTTTTAAATTCCTTCTGCCATTCTGTATAAAGCTTCTTACCCTATTAATTTCAATCTCTGTTATTTCTGAAATTTCTTTATAGCATTTTTTCTGTAGATAAAATAATTCAATTACCTGCCTCTGCTGCTGTATCAGTTGACCCATGCAATATTGCATTTGTTTAAAATTCTCCTCTTTTTCCAGCTCATCATCAAGATGTATATTTTCTGCTAATTGCACAACCGACAGATCAATATTAACAGGTATTGTTTTTTGCTTTCGCAATTTCATAAGGCAATGGTTCTTTGTTAACTGGTATAGCCAGCCTTTAAAATTATCAACCTCATGCTTCTTCAGCTTATTTATCAGTTCTTCAAAAATATTTATAACACAATCTTTTGCATCTTCCGGCTCTTTCAGGTATTTAAGACATACACCATATACCAGCTCCATATATCGTTGATATAATTCACCAAGTTCAAAAAGACTTCCTGATTTTTTATACTTCCCTATAAGTTCGTTATCAGAATCAGCAGACGATATATTTTTCAGAAAGGGCAAATGGTGAGCAGTTTTTAAATATTTTTTTATAAGGACGTATGTAATCCTATGAAAGGCTGCATCCTCTTAAAAAATCTTTGTTATGAAAAAAATAATTTTATTAATGATCCCTGTAATTATAGCGATCATAGCATTTTCTCCTTTTCACAAACTTACTGTTTCAGGAACTATTACTGATGAAAATAACAATCCCATAGCAGCAGCAAGTGTTACTGTAAAAGGTTCACGAATTAGTACAACTTCTGATCAAAGGGGATATTATTCAATCACAGTAAATGATAAAGACTTAAGGCTTGTAATTACAAGTGTTGGTTACAAATCGCAGGAAGTGATAATAAATAAAAGATCAGTTATAAATATAAAACTGGTGGCTAATGCAACTGCATTTCAGGAAGTGGTGGTAACAGCTTTAGGAAGCAATAAGGACAAAAAAATTAATTATTCACATGACATGCTTTCTAAAGCACCTGGCATTTATTTTAACCAGGAGGAATTCAATACAGAAGATTATGATCATATCCGGGAAAACGGTTTTCATAAAGTAACTGTTGATCCTCTCTCTACATTTTCTATTGATGTGGATGCAGCATCGTATAGCAATGTCCGCCGCTTTTTAAATAGCGGGCAATTACCGCCTGCAGGCGCTGTACGAACTGAGGAAATGATAAATTATTTTAAATATAATTATCCGCAGCCTTCTGATAAACATCCTTTTTCTATCACTACAGAAATGAGTGCCTGTCCCTGGAACAATAATCACAAGCTTGTTATGATCGGTTTACAGGGCAAAAATATTCCGGTTGAGAATTTGCCGGCATCCAATCTTGTTTTTTTAATTGATGTATCGGGATCAATGATGGGAGAAAACAGGCTTGGTCTCGTTAAGTCATCATTGAAAATGCTTACAGATCAACTTCGTGAAAAAGATAATATCTCAATAGTTGTTTATGCCGGTAATGCGGGGCTTGTATTGCCAACTACAAGCGGCAGTAATAAAATGAAAATAAAAGCCGCGATAGATGCATTGGAAGCCGGAGGCTCAACAGCAGGTGGTGCAGGAATAAAACTGGCTTACAAAACGGCTAAAGATAATTTTATGAAGAATGGAAATAACAGAGTTATTCTTTGTACTGATGGAGACTTTAATGTAGGTGCCAGCAGTGATGATGAACTTGTAACTATGATAGAAAAAGAGCGTGAAAGCGGAGTGTACCTTACCGTACTTGGTTATGGAATGGGAAATTATAAAGACAATAAAATGCAGCAGCTGGCAGATAAGGGCAATGGCAATCATGCGTATATTGATGGCATTGACGAAGCGAAGAAAGTATTGGTAAACGAATTTGGAGGAACACTATTCACCATAGCAAAAGATGTAAAACTGCAGGTAGAATTTAATCCTGCTAAAGTTGCTGGCTACCGCCTTATTGGATATGAGAACAGGATGCTTAAAAAAGAAGATTTTAATGATGATAAAAAAGATGCAGGCGAATTAGGCAGCGGGCATACTGTAACGGCTTTGTATGAAATTATTCCTGCAGGTATAAAATCAAAGTTTTTGAAAGATGTTGATCCGCTAAAATATCAGGAAAATAAAGAACAGTTTAACCCTGCTAACTTTTCCAATGAGTTATTAACTATAAAATTTAGATATAAAGAGCCTTTGAAAAATAACAGTGAGTTGATAGTACATCCTGTACAGGATAATGGGGTATCATTTAATGCAACATCAAATAACTTTCGTTTCGCTGCGGCAGTTGCAGGGTTCGGAATGTTATTACGCCAAAGTGAATTTAAAGGCAACAGCACATACAATAATATCCTGCACATGGCAACTGATGCTTTAGGAAATGATACCGAAGGGTACCGTAAAGAATTTGTTACCCTCTTGAAAAAAGCAGCAAGCCTGGATAAAAATACAGCAAGGCTTAATGACTTTTCTGAAGAAAAATAGATCACATTTCACGCAAAGATGCATGGGAGGTAAGTCCTTTCGTTTGAGTTTGTTTTCCTTTTGCGTCTTTGCGTGAAACTGCTTTTCTTTGTAGTCTCTATGTCTTTATTTATTACATCATTAAATTCCGGGAGCAACGGTAACTGCTATTATGTTGGCAACGAAATGGAAGCTATCCTTGTAGATGCTGGCATACCCTGCAGCGAAATAGAAAAACGTATGAGGCGACTCGGGCTAAGCATGCACAAATTAAAGGCGGTTTTTGTATCGCATGAACATACAGATCATATCAGCGGATTGCGGGTGCTGGCTAAAAAATATCAGCTTCCTGTTTATGTAACCCAAACCACACAAAGGTTTGGCAGGATGAAGCTGGAGAAACATTTAGTAACCACTTTCACAGCCCATGAACCAGTCGCTATAGGTAGTCTTTCCATAACGGCCTTTCCCAAATTTCATGATGCGGCAGATCCTTATAGTTTTATTGTAAGCTGCAACCAAATAATAGTGGGGGTATTTACCGATATTGGTACGCCTTGCGAAAATCTAATTCATCATTTTAAGCAATGCCATGCTGCTTTCCTGGAAACCAATTATGATGACACCATGCTGGAACAAGGCACGTATCCAAATTTTTTGAAAAGTCGTATCCGTGGAGACAAAGGACATCTTAGTAATAAGCAGGCTTTGCAGCTTTTTACAACTCACCAGCCGTTGTTCATGAGCCACCTGTTGTTATCGCATCTTTCAAAAAACAATAATTGTCCTACACTTGTACAGCAATTATTTAACGAACATGCTAACGGTGTAAACATAATCGTAACATCCAGAGACCAAGAGACGCCTGTTTATCGTATCCATAATTCTAATACTACTGACGTACTAAAACATTATCATCTTTCTTCGCCACAACTTTCGTTTGCATTTGCCTGATTTTCACCAAACAGGGTTACTGTTTGACATACAAGCTGATCAATAATTAATAGCAATGCTGCAAGATTATAGATAATAAAGACTCAATCTTTTTAAAATAATCACCCAGATAATAGTAAGTTTATCCAACGATAACAAAGCCTTTTATGAAACTAAAAATTCATGGCATCATTATTTTTCTTTTTATTTCCTTCTCATCTTTTGCTCAATCCTCTGCAGGCTGGCAATATCTTTTCAATGGCAAAGATCTTAAAGGCTGGAAGGCATTAAATGGTCACGCAAAATTTGAAGTGATCAATGGAGAAATAGTGGGTACAACTGTATTAAACGAGCCCAATTCTTTTCTTGCAACTGAAAAAGATTATGGAGATTTTATTTTTGAGTTTGAATTTAAGCTGGATAATAAAATGAATTCAGGTGTACAATTCCGCAGCTTGAGTGATGCAGCTTACATGAATGGAAGAGTGCATGGCTATCAATTTGAGATTGATCCATCGCAGCGTGGATGGACTGCAGGAATTTATGATGAAGCCCGCCGCGACTGGTTGTATCCATTGGATTATAATCCCCCGGCAAAAAATGCTTTTAAAAAGGGTGAATGGAATTTATGCAGAATAGAATGTATCGGTAATTCTATAAGAACATTTATCAATGGCATATCTGCAGCAAACGTTGTAGATGATATTACGCCGAAAGGTTTTATCGCATTACAGGTCCACCAGATAAGTAAGCCCGAAGAAGTGGGTGAAAAAATTTCCTGGAGAAACATTCGCATCAAAACAAATAATTTGAAACCTTCTCCGCAGGATGATGTTTTTGTTGTGAATCTTCTACCCAATAATTTATCAGAACAGGAAAAAAGAAACGGGGTAAAGCTCTTATGGGACGGCAAAACAACCAATGGCTGGCGCGGCGCTTACAAAGATCATTTTCCTGAAAAGGGATGGGAAATAAAAGATAATGTTTTATCTGTTCTTTCATCAACCGGCGCTGAATCTAAGAATGGTGGTGATATTGTCACAACCGGCGAATACGCTGCTTTCATTTTGCAATTCGATTTTAAAATAACTGATAGTGCAAACAGCGGCGTAAAATATTTTGTGACTGAAAAAGAAAAAAATGAAGGCTCGGCTATTGGTTTGGAGTATCAAATTCTTGATGATGATAATCATCCCGACGCAAAGCTGGGTTCAACCGGTAACAGAAAGCTTGGCTCATTGTATGATCTTATTCCTGCAATTAAGGAACCAAGGGCACGAAAAAAAGTTGGGGAATGGAACAGGGGAATGGTGATCGTTTATCCTGACGGGAGAATAGAACATTGGCTCAATGGCTGGAAGATGCTGGATTATAAAAGGGGCACACAATATTTTTATGCGCTTGTAGCAAAAAGTAAATATCATAAATGGCCCAGCTTCGGTATGGCAGAAAAGGGTCATATTCTTTTGCAGGATCATGGAAATTCAGTTTCATTCAGAAGTATAAAAATTAAAGAACTTAAATAAACTAAAACTTAGTTATGAAAAATTCACGCAGGTATTTTATTAAACAATCAGCATTGGCCGGCGCAGGCGTATTTGCTGCCAAAGCAGGCTTTAGTGCAAAAAGTTATAACAGGATAATGGGAGCCAATGATCGCGTAAGGGTTGGTGTTGTGGGCTTTTCTGATCGCCATAAAGCCTCACTTGCACCCTGCTTTATGAACCATTATAAAGATCTGAATTTTGAGATAGTTGCTGTTTCTGATATCTGGAAAAAACGAAGAGAAGAAGGCGCAGCTTTCTGGAAAGAAAAAATGCAGCATGATGTAATCGCCTGCAGAAACAATGATGAAATGCATGATAAAAAATTGGTAGATGCTGTTTTTTTAAGCACTGCTGATTTTCAACATGCGCTGCATACCGTTGAAGTTGTAAAATATGGTTGGGATGCTTATGTGGAAAAACCATTTGCTGAAACAATGGAAGATGCCCGTGCCGCTTTAAAAGCAGTTAAAGACTCAAACAAAATTGTTCAGATTGGTTCGCAAAGAAGAAGCGGCGCAAATTATCATGCAGCAAATGAATATATAAAGTCTGGAAAATTTGGCGCTATTACTATGGTTGAATTAACCTGGAACGTAAATCAGCCCGGGCGATGGCGCAGAACTGCTTTGGTGCCCCAACTAAAGGAAGAAGATACAGACTGGAAAAGATTTTTATTGAACAGACCTTACGAGGCATTTGATCCCAGAAAATATTTAGAGTTCCGTTTATTCTGGCCATATTCGTCAGGCCTGCCGGGGCAATGGATGAGCCACCAGATTGACACAGTACATTGGTTTAGCGGCCTTCAACACCCACGAAGTGTTGTTGCCAACGGGGGAATATATATGTGGAAAGATGGAAGAAAAAACTGGGACACTATTTGTTCTGTTATGGATTATGGACCGGCAGCAGATCTATCAACAGGCTTCCAGGTAACTTTCTCATCACGTATGCACAACGGTGATGAAAACCCTGCGGAAATTTATTATTCTAATGGCGGTGAATTAAATCTCAACACCAATAAAGTTTCTTCCAAAGGCGGACTAAAAAAATCCCCGGCGGAAGCAATGAAAATGGAACCTTTTTTATTACCGGATATGAGTTTATCTGAAGTAGAGAAAGTTATTGCCTCTGCAAACACAGGTGGCGATAAGCTAACATCCAACCACGTTCGCAACTGGATGGAATGTGTCCGCAGCCGTAAAACCCCCAATGCCCCGGTGGAAGTGGGTTACAGCCATTCCATCGCAACAATTATGACTAATGCTGCAGTGCATACCGGGGCCAAAGTAACCTTTGATGAAAAAACCCAGGAAGTGATGGCAGGAGGAAAAGTTTTTAAATATTAATTTTATGTACTTAGCTTTTGTATTGCTATTAAGCATTGTTGTGTCACTCACTTGTACCGCATACCTTTATTCAGCAAGGCTTCGACAAGCTCAGCCTGACAAGTCGAAGCTAAGTAATGAACCGGAGTTTGTCACCCTAAGCCTGTCGAAGGGTTGTTCATCAAAGCTCCTTTTATTTACTAATAAATAGTTATGATGAAACTTTGGTCAAAAATTTTTTTCACATTTTATTTCTCACTTCTTTTCATACCATCATTCGCACAAAAAAATGAAATAGTAAAGATTGTAAAAGATGGAAAAGAAAAAAAAATTAATGTATTTGTTGGTGATAAATTATTTACCTCTTTTTTATATCCTGACACATTGGAAAAACCGGTGTTATACCCTGTTTATACCGTAAACGGAACTGATGTAACAAGAGGATTCCCGCTAAATACAAAACCCGGTGATCCTACTGATCATCCGCATCATATCGGCATCTGGTTTAATTATGAAAACGTAAATGGGTTAGACTTCTGGAATAATTCTTTTGCCATTCCAAAAGAAAAAAAGAATTTGTATGGATGGATAAAAACAGATCGCATCCTTGAAACAAAAAGTGGTGCAAAAGGAATTTTATCTTACCATGCAAACTGGACAAATCAAAAAAATGAAACATTGCTTGAAGAAACAACCCGGTTTGAATTTAGCCAGGTTGGTCACAAACGGATCATTGACCGTACAACAGTTTTAAAAGCAAACACTGTAGTAAATTTTACAGATGCAAAAGATGGCTTGCTGGGTTTAAGGCTTGCACATGAGTTACAAATTCCTGCAACAAAAGATCAAAAATTTACAGATGATAAAGGCAACGTTGCCATAATAAAAGGTGCTACCGATAGCATTGCCAACGGCAATTATATTACAAGCCAGGGCAAACGGGGAGATAGCGCATGGAGTACAAGAGCTGCATGGTGCAAAGTTTACGGAAAGATGGATGACAGCGTAAGCGTTGTAATTATTGATCATCCAAAAAATCCTAATTATCCAACCTTCTGGCATGCACGCGGCTATGGCCTATTTGCTGCAAACCCTTTGGGCGAAAAAATATTTACCAATGGCAAGAGCGGGAAAAATCTAAAACTCAAAAAAGGAGAATCAGTAACCTTCCGCTACCGTATAGTTGTAGATAATGGCGAAAGATCTATCTCAACAGAGAACATTAATAAATTCGCAGCGGAATTTGCAAAAAGAACTCTTTAAATCTTTCCTTAACGGGGGAGATTTAGAAGGGGCTTTTCTCCAGTTTTTGTAGAAGTCCACTTTATAGCAAAATAAGTTGCAGGAATATTGCCTACATTTTTAGAGTTGTGTAACCGGTTAGGAGCCTGGAAAATAATAGAACCCGGGCCCACACGTTTCAACTCGCCGTTCACCAGAAATTCAACAGTCCCTTCTTTTACAATGATCATTTCTTCTTCGGGATGCTGATGGGGCGGATGTGCAATTTCGCCGGGATTTAAAGTAGTTACATGGCATTCAAAATTTTTTAAAATTGAAGTAGCCGAGTTAAAAAATTGCCGCCGCTCTCCCGTTTTAGTTGTCATAACCTTCATCATATTCCAGTCAAATACAGCTGAAGACATTAACTGCGTCGAATCATTTTTTTGCGCCAAACTTAGAAGCGGTGTAAAGAGTATAACAATAATTAACCTGGTTGATTTACAATATTTTTTTGTCATCTTGCTGAAATATAATTATGAAATAATAAGTTACAAAGGTTATTTAAATTTCCATAAAATATGATAAACTGAATAGTGATTTACAGGGCTGCAAAACCCTTGCTCCTTTATTTAATTGTTTTGATGGCATCAAGGCTTTTTAAATAACCTGGCCATCTTCCAAATCGATATAATAAAGCTAAATACTGCAGGTTGAGGTTGATAAGAAACAATAATAATGGTATATATAATACCCGGATAGTTATGGTTTACGTAACTTCATTGCTATGATAAAAATTCATGTATTTGTAATGATGATGGCTGCATCGTATATCGCTTATCAACCCACATCAATATCCGTATTAAAATATGATAAGGCCTTTGCACCAAAAGCATCAATTAAAACAGGTGCGGATCAAACAGAAAAATACCTTTCTTACCTCAAAGGAAAAAAAGTTGGTATCGTTTCCAATCAAACATCCATCATTGGCAATAGAAAAACGCACCTGGTTGACAGCCTTCATAAACTCGGAATAAATATCGTAAGCGTATTCGGGCCGGAGCATGGCTTTAGAGGCAATGCAAGTGCAGGCACAAAAGTGCAGGATGAAGTGGACAGCGCTACTGGTATACAGATAATTTCATTATACGGACCAAGAAGAAAGCCACGCAAGGAAGATATGGATGCGATTGACCTGATGATATACGATGTGCAGGATGTGGGCTGCCGTTTTTATACCAATATAAATATCCTAAGAGGTATAATGGAATCCTGTGCAGTTAATAAAAAGGAGTTGCTTATTCTCGATCGGCCTAATCCCAATGCTTATTTGATTGATGGACCTATACTGGATATGAATTTAAAGTCAGGTATCGGGCAGTTTCCTATTCCCATATCGCATGGATTAACCGTTGCCGAATTTGCCCAAATGGTTAATGGCGAAGGATGGATGGAGAATAAAGCAAAGTGTAAACTAAAAATTATTCCTGTTGCCAATTACAACCACGACATGTTTTATACACTTCCCGTAAAACCTTCACCCAATCTTAATACACAGCAATCCATAATGCTGTATCCTTCTACCTGTTTGTTTGAAGGCATTGCATTGAACCATGGCCGTGGCACTTATTTTCCTTTTACTGTTGTCGGTGCTCCCGAACTCAAGGGTAAATACAGTTTCTCTTTTACACCAACAGGTATACCTGGCATGGCGGAAACGCCTTTGCACATGAACAAGGTTTGTTATGGGTTAGACCTTCGTAAGTATGATATTGAAAAGTTACGGCGGTCAAAAAAAATAAACATCCAGTGGATGATGGAATTGTACAGAGC
>MWVX01000644.1_pt1 | contig 11323 bp, 9 predicted proteins | sample 1047311 | NCBI WGS metagenome assembly MWVX01 (sample SAMN06349984, study PRJNA376086) | soil metagenome | isolation source: MtG-4 sample Antarctic (ecotone) soil | place: Antarctica | collected 2015-01-13
TCTGATTTTAAGTCTGTTGATAGTTATTGTAAATTACTCTCTCCACAAATCTGTATTTCCTCTTATTGACAGGGCCTTCAATCATCAGCCCATAATTATTTCTCAAAACATTTGGTGGACCAGCATCACTTCTGGTTTATTAAGTGCTCCGAAAATCATATGTGCTGCCGCTGCAGTTAAGCTGTTGAAGCGATGGTGGCTGAAAGAAAAAGAAAAGGAAAATCTGGAAAAAGAAAAACTGTTAACCGATCTGAAGTTGCTGAAAACACAAATGCATCCTGAATTTCTTTTTTCTTCATTAAACAACATTAGCCTGCTGACAAAGAAAAAGAATGTTGATAAGGCTTCAACGTCCTTGTTGAAATTAGCTGATATCCTGAGCTACATGTTATATGACAGTGAAAATGCTTTGGTTCCGCTGGAAAAAGAAATTAAAACAATCAAAGATTACCTGCTGCTGCAAAAAACGAAAATGGGTGATGGGCTGGAAATAGATATTGCTATTCACGGAGACGGCAGTAGAAAATTTATTGTACCATTGTTACTCTTTCCGTTTGTTGAAAACAGCTTTTCATATTTCGGGAACAACAAGCTGGAAACAGCATGGATAAACCTGCAGTTCCTTATAGAGAATTCTGAACTCACAATGAAACTTATTCATGGGAAAACTGAAGAAGCGCCATTGAATACTTCAGTTGAAAGCAGCCTGGCAAAAGCTATAAAACGGCTTGACTTTTTTTATCCAGGCGAATACGAGCTAAAAACAACTACTGAACCGGAGATCATGGTAACAACCTTAAAAATAAAATTGCAGGAAACAATGAAGGCAACAGCAAACAATATTTATTTAATACAAAACGATACTTATGCCGCTGTCTAAAAAGATAAGTTGCCTGATTATAGACGATGAACCTCCTGCAAGGGATGTGATGAAAAAATATATATCAGGAGTAGAGTTGTTGAATCTGGCTGGAGAATGTTCTAATGCTGTAGAGGCTTTGTCGTTTCTTCAAAATCATTCTGTCGAACTTTTGTTCCTTGATATTAAAATGCCGCATATCCTTGGCACCAGTTTTTTACGCACATTGAAAAATCCACCGAAAGTAATTTTTACTACTGCTTTCCGGAAGTATGCGGTAGAAGGCTTTGATCTGAATGCAGTGGACTTTTTGCTAAAACCAGTCAGTTTTGAACGTTTTCTTCAAGCTGTGAATAAAGTAATGCAGTTGGACCTTCGGATTGAAAAAAACACAAACACTTCCAATGAGACACTGCCAGATCAATCACATCCCTTTTTGTACTTCCGGGCAGACCGTAAAATGGTAAAAGTGTTTTTAGAGGATATTTTATTTATTGAAAGTCTGAAGGATTACATAAAAGTGGTAACGACAAATAAGGTTATTGTATCCAAGCAATCTATTTCTGGTCTTGAAGAGATGTTACCAAAGGATGCATTCATCCGTGTTCACCGTTCTTATATAATTGCCACTAACAAAATTGATTCTTACAACACGGACCTGATAGAGATCGGGAAAAAGGAAATACCGATTGGTCGTTTGTTCAGACATGATGTAAACAGGACATTGAATCTTTCATCGCTAAAAAGAGAACTATAATGCATACTAATGCAATAATCAACTCAATACGCCGCATTCTTTGCATTCGTATTTAGTTTTAAACATTGAATTATGAAAAAACTTATTCTAATCCTTTTCAGTCTGCTGGTTGCCGCTTACGGCTGGACACAGGGTTGTGTTGCTATCCGTAATGTTTGTGGAATTAGTCCTAACGTTTTCTTACAAAACATTCAGCCAAATGACAAATGGTTTCTCAACATGACAAACCGTTACTTCGAGGCTTCGAGCACTTTCATAGGTGAAAAGTTTATTACAGATACTTTGGTAACAAATCGTTTGTATACATTGAATTTCTCGGTATTTAGAATGCTCAGCAACGGGTGGTCACTGAATTTGAATGTACCTATTTCGGCAAATTCACGAAGAAACAGCATTGATCATGGCGGCCCAAGAACCCCAAAACACACCACCAGAGCATTTGGATTAGGAGATATCCGGTTTACAGCATATAAATGGTTATTTGATCAAACTGCAAGTAGAAAAGCGAACATACAAGTTGGCCTTGGTATAAAACTTCCTACTGGTGACTTCAGATACCAGGATTATTTTGTTAGAAATGATTCAACAAAAGTCTTAGCGCCTGTTGATCAGGCTATTCAATTGGGAGATGGGGGTACCGGCATAACAGCTGAATTTAATTCATTTTATTCGTTTACTAATTCAATTGATGTATTCGTGAATGGTTTTTATTTGGCGAATCCAAGAGAGCAGAACGGAACATCAAATCTTAAGGGAAGAAATGCTACTCAAAAAGAAATTGCTAACAACACTACGGCAATGAGTGTCCCTGATCAATACAACATCCGTGGCGGTGTAAATCTTCAATTTCAAAAAATTATTTTAACCGCCGCTCTTCGTTACGAGAAAGTACCCGTTAATGATTTGATTGTTGGAAACAAAGGATTTCGCAGAGCTGCATCCATTACTTCAGTTGAACCGGGGATAACGTATAAAATGAAAAGCAATTTGATCTTTGCTTATGCAGGAGTGCCTATTAAAAGAAATATTGTGCAAAGCACTGAAAATAATATGACTCCGGCGGGCTTTGCTAACTGTTAGAAATGATTCAACAAAAGTCTTAGCGCCTGTTGATCAGGCTATTCAATTGGGAGATGGGGGTACCGGCATAACAGCTGAATTTAATTCATTTTATTCGTTTACTAATTCAATTGATGTATTCGTGAATGGTTTTTATTTGGCGAATCCAAGAGAGCAGAACGGAACATCAAATCTTAAGGGAAGAAATGCTACTCAAAAAGAAATTGCTAACAACACTACGGCAATGAGTGTCCCTGATCAATACAACATCCGTGGCGGTGTAAATCTTCAATTTCAAAAAATTATTTTAACCGCCGCTCTTCGTTACGAGAAAGTACCCGTTAATGATTTGATTGTTGGAAACAAAGGATTTCGCAGAGCTGCATCCATTACTTCAGTTGAACCGGGGATAACGTATAAAATGAAAAGCAATTTGATCTTTGCTTATGCAGGAGTGCCTATTAAAAGAAATATTGTGCAAAGCACTGAAAATAATATGACTCCGGCGGGCTTTGCTAACTACCTGTTTTCTTTTGGAGCTCAGTTTAAATTATGAACATGGCTGGAAACACAATTGCTCAAGTGGTTGTTCACCGATCATTTCCCGACTTTATATAGCTCCAGCCCGCCTGTTGTTTTGAAGAAAACTCCAGATTGGCTAAAGGCACAGTTATAGCTTGCTGCAATAATTGGCTCTTATCGATTCCTCTTCTTTTCATAGAAGCTTTACAAGCAGCAAAAACTACATTGAATTTTTTATGTAATTCTTTTATCTCCTTTTCTACGGTGGTTTTGTCTTTTAACAGTAAGTCCAATCCTGGTCCGTGACAAACTACTTCCAGCTTTGCATTGCCTGTTGCGATCATGATATTTTTTGCATGTCTTACGATAGTTGTAAAACTTGCTGTGTCTGCTTTGGTGAAATCAAAGACAATTTTATGTTGCCGTTCCTGAGCAAAAAGCAGATTGACAAATAAACAAGAGCATAAACTCATCAAAAGCAATTTCTTCATGTCTTGAGGTTTCATTAAAGGTATCAAAACTCGATATAAGAGTAATGTAAATTGCAGCAACTCATAATTCTTTAGGTTTTTTCCAAGTGCACTACCACAATTATTTTCATTTGCAGGAACTCCCCATTTATGAACCCGCTCATTTAGAATAACTCGTTTATAGAATTTTAAAATAGCTAATGCTTCATTTTGAGTACGCTGGTTACTTTAGCATTTATAAGTTGACTAACACTTTATAAAGATTGGTCGGCTAACACTTCAGATGTATGCGGCACTTCAGGTATTGTTTTTTGCTCCAACTTTTTAAATATTCTGTTCCCTAGAAAAACGCAAGTCAATAAAATAATTACACTTAAATAACCTAACCACTCGTACCTGTAAATTTTTCCGCTGCTGCCACTTATTACAACAAAGCCGGCAATCAATGATGCCAATGCTGTGCCCAATTGCTGTACGCTGCTATTAAAACTCATAAAGCTTCCTCGCTTTTGCGGCTCTACCACATTACTGATCATTGCCTGCGCTGTTACACCCCTGCCCGTTGCAACTATAAACCATAGTGCAAAAATTACCAGAACGATGGAATATGAAATAGGAGGCAGCCATGTGATGATAATCACGAGTGGAAGAGATAAAAGAACACAAATGATAAAGACCTTTAATTTTCCAACCCGGTCGCTTATTTTACCCAAAATGTTAGAGGCAAAAAAGGCTACAATACCTCCAACAAGATAAACCATGGGGGTTTGCATTTTTGAATAGCCATTATTAAATTCCAGGTAAGGATTAATGAAGGGAATAATCAAAAAATGCCCCATCATTATCATACCTGAAAATAACAAAGCGAGTCTTTGTTTAGGATTTTGCCATACCGTTTTCAGTACGTCAAATTTGCGTAAATTCTCATCTTTTTTTAGGATATGTGCATCCATGGCAGGTACGTATTTGTTGATCAATGGGATAATAATTATACCCAAAAACCCAACTAAAAGAAATGGTGCATGCCAGGAAAATATATTGGAAAGATAAAGTGCAAAGGGAACACCGATAGTAGAAGCAATAGAAAAAGAAGACATCACAGCCCCCATGGCAGCGCCTCTTCTTTCGTATGCAAATACATCAGAAACGATGGACAAAACCTGGGCGCCGATCAATCCGCCAAAAATGCCTGCTACTAATCTTGCTGTTAAAAGCAAATGATATGATGGCGCAAGACCACAGGCAATTGTACCCAATAAAAAACCAATATAACCAAACAGTAATATCTTTTTGCGGTCATAACCGTCAACAAAAAACGCTGCCACAAACCCTGAAACAGCCGCGCTTAAAGTATACGCCGCAACTAATAAAGTAAATTGTTGAGGTGAAATCTTAAAATAAGGCATCAGGTAATTACCTAACGGCATTATAATCATGAAATCAAGTATATGGGTAAAGTTGATGGAAGCTAAAAGAAATAATAACAGTTTTTCATTTCTGTTCATAGAATTGATTGCAGATGTAAAAATAAAGAGGCTGTGGAATAACCCTGAAAAATAATCAGAGATCTAATAACAATTGTTTAGTAAATATGGATTTCATCATATCCTATTCCTGCTTACCTTTAAAAATCTACCGTTAATTATTCATTATTTCCAACTTATAATAAACAATATAGAATGCTTAAACGGATAAACTATTTAGTTTGTGCAGGATTAATTATTTTAATTACAAGCTGCGCCACACAATCAAAAAACAAACAAACTTCCGGTCCCCGTTCTTCTTTACCACCTGCCGGAACTACAGCTACAACAGGTATCCAGGTTGGCGCAGGGCAAGCATCTCCCGGCGCTCCACCCCGCACCACTCCCAAATCTTTCAGAACTTTTTTCGATCAGAATAAAGTGCGGACTCAAAAAGGTCTGATAGTTATTCATTGGCAGGATGATAAATACTATTTTGAAATTCCAAACTCGTTGATGGGCAAAGACCTGCTTACAGTGACACGTTATGTACGTATGGCGGCTGGAGCTCCTATATATGGTGGTGAACAAACCAACCAGAATGTATTAAGATTTGAAAGAGGCCCGGAAAATAAAGTTTTTATTCGAACCGTATTAAACGTAATCTCATCGCCGGACAGCACCAAACCTATTTACCAGGCTGTACGCAATTCAAGTGTTGATCCTATAGCAGCAGCTTTTGATATAAAAGCATTTAATAAAGACACCACAGGAGTGATCATAGAAGTGACTGATTTTTTTAAAGGTGATAACCAGATAGTATCTCTTAATCCCAATATTAAAAGGACATTGGGGTTGTCGGGTATAGCATCAGATCGATCTTATGTGGAAACCATACGTAGCTTCCAGGACAATACCGAAGTGCGGACAGTGAAAACTTTTAATGCCAGTCCCCCTTCTCCTTTTGGCAGCACAACACCAAGTCCTTTTCCATCTGTAACGCTGCCTGCTGCAAATGTGGCCGGAGCTGTCACTATTGAAACGAACACATCCATTATCAGGCTGCCTGAAAGACCCATGAAACGCCGCTTTTTCGATCCACGTGTAGGCTATTTTGCCGACCAAGTTTCTGAATTTCTGGATACCGGCCATAGAGCTAACAGAGAAATATATGCAGTACGCTGGAGGCTCGAACCCAAGCCGGAAGATGTTGAAAAATATAAACGTGGAGAATTGGTAGAACCAAAGAAACCTATTATTTATTATATAGATCCCTCTACCCCCGATAAATGGAAACCGTATTTAATACAAGGGATAAATGACTGGCAGAAGGCTTTTGAAAAAGCAGGTTTTAAGAATGCTATCATAGGTAAGGAATGGCCCAATGACAGTACCATGAGCCTTGAAGGCGCTAATTATTCAGCCATCCGTTACCTGGCAAGTGACATTCCCAATGCATATGGTCCAAACATACACGATCCGCGAACAGGTGAAATATTGGAAAGCCATATCGGGTGGTATCACAATGTGATGCAGCTCTTACAAAACTGGTATTTTGTACAAGCAGCGGCAGTAGATCCTGGTGCCCGCAAAATGAAATTTGATGATGCATTGATGGGAGACCTGATCCGGTTTGTATCTTCTCATGAAGTTGGTCATACAATTGGTCTCCGGCATAATATGGGTAGCAGCAGTAAAACACCGGTTGAAAAACTCCGGGATAAAGAATGGGTTGAAAAATATGGTCATACCGCATCCATAATGGATTATGCACGTTTCAATTATGTAGCACAGCCCGAAGACAACATCAGCCGAAAAGGTTTGTACCCCCGCATAGGCGAGTATGATGAGTGGGCCATAGAATGGGGCTACCGCTGGACAGATAAGACTGAAGAAGAGGATAGAAAAGAAAGTAATCGCCTTGTAGTCGACCGGTTAAGCAAAAACCCCCGTTTGTGGTTTGGCGGAGAAGGATTTGGAAATGATCCCCGCGCACAAACAGAAGACCTGAGTGACAATAGCATGAAGGCAAGTGAGTATGGCATCCGCAATTTAAAACGAATAGTAAAAAATTTGCCGGAATGGACCAAAGAAGAGGGTGACCGTTATCAAAATCTTAATGAAATATACGGACAGGTAATTGGTCAATATAACCGTTATGTAGGTCATGTGATTCGAAATATAGGGGGTGTGCAGGAGACATTTAAAAGTGTAGAAGAAAGTGGTAATGTATATGAACCTACACTTAAATCAACGCAAAAACAATCTGTGGCATGGTTGCACAATTTTGTTTTCACAACACCAGAATGGTTATTGGATAAAAATATTTTAAACAAAATATCTGATCCGGTAAATAATAATATTAATATACTTCAAAGCGGAGTATTGACAAGCCTATTATCTGTTTCCAGGCTCAACAGGATGATGGAATCCACCAATCGTTTTGGCAAAAATACATATAGTGTTTTAGAGCTGATGGACGACCTCAAGTCTGGTATCTGGAAAGAATTAAGCAGTGGCAAAGCAACTGATATGTATCGTCGCAACCTGCAGAAAAACTATATTGACAGGTTGATTGCGTTATTGCCGGTGGCTACACAACCTCAGGCTACCGGTGCATTTATTATTAGTTTTGGACCCAATACAAAAAATACGGATATACCTTCTCTTGCAAGGGGGCATTTAATGGAGCTACAGTCCGAAATTCGAAATGCTATCAGGAAAACAAATGACAAAATGAGCCGCTATCATTTAATGGATTTGTCACAAAGAATTGATTTGGCGTTAAATCCCAGATAAAATGATTTTATAATTACCAGAACTTCGCAATAAATGGGTTGTGAAGCTTTTTTATTTGAAAGGCTTTGATAGAGAGAGGAATACATTTAACTCACAAAATTTCTCAGTTAAAAATTAAAGGGTACAGTTATTGAGCTTATTCGTATAACAAATAAGATATTATGAACATTGGAAAAACAATTGGTGTATGGATGGATTCAAACCATGCTACTATTGCAACAAAAGAGCAGGCTAATGAAAGCTATAAAATAGTCGCTCATGTAAAAGGGAAAGAAGTCCCTTCCAATTCAAATGAAAACTCCTCTAATAATCATGCCCGAACTTTGCAGGTAAAATTCTTCAAAGAGATCAGTGCCCATTTAACAAATGCCGGCTCTGTACATGTCACAGGGACTGGTAAAGAACAGGAGCAGTTTATCCGTTACCTTTCCGAGACGCCCCAGTTTAAAAATATGAATGCAACACACTCAACTTCTAATGAAATGAGTGACGAAAAGCTGGTGGAATTTTTTGAAAAGAATTAGGATAAGGTTTTTATACGTTGGCACGTAAATAACCAAAAACAGCAAAAGTATATCTATTCAGAATTATAATGTAGAGTAATCCTATAAACATAATTTTTATAGGAATTCAAAAAGTGATCTTTACATCCGGAGTATCCTTAGCATCGTCTGTGAAAATCCACAAAGCGTTGTTGTAGATACCAAAACTGAATTTGTCTGTTACCTGCCCCTGACTCTCATTTACTACTTCAAACCATTCAGTAGAATAGTCTCTTTTAACGAACACTTTAAAAGTTTTACCATCCGGAACAATACAAGAAATGCAATTAATAGATAACGAACAACCTATCACGCACATCCATTGCAGATCTTTAAAAATCACTTCTCCAGCACTTTGCGTTGGCGGTTCCCGCACAAAAACACTAGCAGTGTCGTTGCCGGTTAAACCATCTTTATCCGTAACCGTAAATTCAAATTCATAAGTTCCTTTTTCCAGGTTTCGCACCTTAGTTTTAAGTGAGTTACTATTTTCTATAATGTATGAAAGTGGACCAGAAATTTTCTTCCATGAATAACTTACAATATTATTTTCCGCATCATAAGCTGATCCGTACAAGGTAAGCGAGTCAGAAGGTACTATCCATATATTCTCCCCCGCAAATGCTTTTGGTGCAGTATTCATAACAATTACGGGTGGCGGTGGCAGTGGAGGTGCTGGGCTTCTTAAGCTTTCTTTTTCACATCCAGTGCTGATCAAAAAAATGATGATTGAAATCAAATGCAGCTTTCTCATAAATTAAAAATTTATATGATTCAGGGTTTTTTAAACGGCAGCAGGTTAACCATATTCGCTACCATTCGTCCCTGTGTAATCCCTGCCTCAACTGCGAATCTGTAATTATGCCCTGCAAGTATTTTGCTTTTTGCTGTAGTTTTAGCGAACTCATCCAGAGATGAATAACTCCATGTGCCGATCCAGCCTTGTTGTGTACTGTCAACAACAGCATAATTATTCCCGAAGAATCTTTCAAGTATGCTTACGCCTGCTGCATTTGCAGTGGTTGTAGATGGGTATGCAGGATGTTGTGGAGTGGGAGTAACGGTATTCCATGTAGTATGCCCCATTACGCCACGTATATAAGTAATTGGCCTTACCAGCGCATAGTGAAACTTTGCTTTGAATACCGATGTAATGGCATCGGACATAGAAATGTTCAGCTTTGCATAAAGTACTGCTGCATCTTCCAAATTCAATCCCTCTTTTGTTACTATCTGTGATGATAATTTCAAAACATGTGATGGATTATTGAAGTTTGGAGTAAAGTCGCGCCATGATTGAGCCAACTTAATCTCATCAGGTGTAAGAGTTAAACTAGTCTGGTAAACTTCGTTTGCCATCTTGTAAAAATCAGATGACGGGTCAGTAGAATACGGTACAGGTGGGGGCGGTAATGTAGTATTTACTATGTTAGGAATAAACGTTCGTAAGTTGCCCTGGCAAGCGCCTGCTGCAGGAAAAAAACCCGGTGGTGTTGGCACCCAGGTTCCGGGAATGCCTAAAGGAACATATGGCGGACAAATAGCCAAACTGCCATTAGCAGCCAGCGTGCCATCGGTAGTGCTCCAATCATAAATTTTATCAGCTACATATTTACCGAAATCAATAGATAACTGAAGTTGGTCGGGGTTTACTTCATTTTGAAAAGATGTGTTGAAGCGGGCTTCAAGTTGTTGTAATGCAGTTAGGTTCGGGTTAGCTGCAAAGTTCTTTATCAATTTCTCTGAAATGCGTGCAAGAGCTGCATTAGCAGCAGCTGGCCAGTAATAATCTTTTTTGTGATCAACATCAATTGTGTTATTTGTAAAATATTTATAGATAGATTGATACGACGGCATACCAGGAACGACAGTTTCGTACAGCGCTATGGATGAATAAGCGAATATGCGTATACTCGGTGCAGGAGGGTAACGATTGGTTCTGGTTGTACTTGCTAATAGGCTAAACCATTCATTGGCCACTTCAGAGCTGTATTTTTTTGTGTGCGATAGAGAGCTTTGGCTTTTTGCAGCTTTTGATGCAATCTGTTCTTGAACTTGTTCAGGAGCTAAAAGCTTTTCTTTTTTACAGGAGAAATTACAAACAGCAATAAACAATATTATTACTGTCAGAGGAAGCAAAGAAATTGTTGAGTGTTTCATGTTTATTTTTAAGGTGAATTAAAAAAATTAAATTTTTTGATACAGTTATCAATGACAAAGTGTAAAAATATTATTCAGAAAAGACTGATTTCAAATTATGCGGCAGTCTAAACCTTTGCTGCGACAGAAAATAGATCGGGTAAGATAAAAAGGCTTTATCTACGTAATCGTCCAGGTTATTGAACTTTACTTAATAAAAAAATTACATTAGCAGGAGAGAAAAATTCCTTAGAAATATTATTTGCGGTTTAAGAAACCCTGAGCGGAGAGCCATTCTGCAAAACGATTTATCCAGGTCGAAGCAGGTGTTCCACGCAATCCATGACCACCTTTTGAATATAAATGCAACTCTGCAGATTTTTTTGCATTTATCCAATCAGAATATAAATTGATACTGTTTAATACGGGTGCCAACTGATCATCAGTTGCGGCAGCTATAAATAATGGTGGAGCATCAGTTTTCACAGTGCGATCATTTATGTTCGTAATCACTGAATAGATAGGTGCAACAAAATCAGGTTTGGTATCCGATGTATAATGATAAGCCAGGTTAGCAGCCAATGAACCTCCTGCGGAAAAGCCCATAACACCAATACGTTTCGGATCTATCTTATATTCAGAAGCATGCTGTCGAACATAGAGAATAGCTTTATCAAGATCAGCTATTGCCATATTCCGTAACGGCATTATTT
>MWVX01000360.1_pt2 | contig 11299 bp, 11 predicted proteins | sample 1047311 | NCBI WGS metagenome assembly MWVX01 (sample SAMN06349984, study PRJNA376086) | soil metagenome | isolation source: MtG-4 sample Antarctic (ecotone) soil | place: Antarctica | collected 2015-01-13
TTTGAATTTATGAATTTACCTGTTGCTACAAAACAGGGGGAGTTATTTATTTAGTCATCAAACAAAATTTAATTATGTCCAATCAATTGCAGCAGGATCATTTCAAGGTTGCTGCACAGCAAAGGGAAGAAGATGATCAGTATTTAGCAGGACGTGGAGCACAGTTCAATACAAAAAATAAGTTCTTAAAAAATCAAAGTGTGAAAGAACATGTAGAAGCTATTGACGATTGGGAAGTGGCAAACACGGGGACACAATATATAGAACAGGAAATAAAAAGTATTGTGAACAAAGTGGAAAGCCCTGACTTGAGTATGATGTATAGCATGAATCCTTATGCAGGTTGTGAGCACGGCTGCATTTACTGTTATGCCCGCAATGTGCATGAATACTGGGGCTACAGTGCAGGTCTTGATTTTGAGAGAAAGATAATTGTAAAGATGAATGCCCCTCAAATGCTCAGGAAAACTTTAATGAATAAAAACTGGGATGGGTCAAATCCTATCATGCTTAGTGGCAATACTGATTGTTACCAGCCTGCAGAACAGAAGTACAGGTTAACAAGAGGCTTGCTCGAAGTGTGCAATGAATTTAACCAATCGGTCGGAATTCTTACCAAGAATTCATGGATAATAAAAGACAAAGACATACTGCAGGAGATGGCGAAGAAAAGATTGGTATCTGCAATGGTTTCTGTTACATCATTTAATGAAGACCTGCGGAGAGTGATGGAACCAAGGACAACAACAGCAAAACAAAGATTGAAAGTGATAGAAGAGTTAAGCAGTGCAGGCATACACATGGGCATTATGATGGGACCAATGATACCCGGCTTGAATGAACACGAGATGCAAAGAATAATGAAAGCAGGAAAAGATGCAGGTGCAAAATTTACTGCTTACACTTTCATCCGTTTAAATGGCGCTATTAAATTTTTATTTCACGATTGGCTATACAAAAATTTCCCTGACAGGGCAGATAAGGTTTGGCATTTAATTGAGAACAGCCATGATGGAAAGGTAAATGATACAAGATGGGGTGTGCGTATGAGAGGCGAAGGAAACATTGCAGAACTGGTAAGACAGCAATATAAAAAATATGGTAAGCTGTATGGAATGAATGAAGAGCGCTGGGAATTAGATACAACAATTTTCAGAAGACCGGGAGAACAAGGGAAGTTGTTTTAGAAAGTTTAATTTTAATACTACGATAATAAAGTTTCAATTTGTCAAATTCTAAATCAACAATACTGTGTAAGCTTTGTGAAAAAAGAAACGTTGGCTCTCAGGAAAGTCACATAATCCCCAAGTTCTTTACAAAGGATATATATTTTAAGAATGGAAGAAATCAAGGAATGAAAACCATGAAGTTTGTGGAAGGAATAATGGGAGAAGTTGAAGAAGATTGGCAACAAGATGGGTTAAAACAGAAGGGTTTGTTTTGTGAATGTTGTGAAAAATATTTTGAGCTATTGGACACACATTTTTGTAACAAAATATATTCCCCACTAAGAATTATTGAAGTAGCTAGTGATCATTTTTTAATTTTTAAACTAAAGCATACGGTAGTTTCCTGTGAGAAAGCAAATGAAAATATTGTGGCTCTATTTTTAATTAGCCTGTTCTTACGATGTCATGTAAGTGATTTGCCATTTTGTGAAAAATTTGAATTAACTAATGAAGAATACTCCTATCTAAGAAATTTATTAAATGAGCATCATTCCTTAAAGCAGACCGAATTACAAGAAAAGACTATTTCTATGCCAATTGGGAATTTATTTTCCTATTTGATTTTTACCTACGCAAATAATAGCAGAATTAGTGCAACTGAAAATGTTGTTGAAGCCCAATACAGAAGCAATAAAGGCATATACTATTTGGTAATTAATGATTATATTTTTTCATTGTATTTGCAGAAGCCACTTGCTGTTTTTCCTGAAACTTTAAATACTAATAGCAAAAAGGTAAGAATTACTATACTTAGCGATAGAGAATTTCGAATAATTAGCGCAAGACAATCTGAGAAATATTTTAAAGAAATTTCTCTCAAAAAATTTAGCGCTAAGATTTAATGGCACAATCAAGTATTGAATGGACAGAGATACGTGGAACCCCACCACAGGCTGCAACAAGGTTTCAGCAGGTTGTAAATATTGTTATGCTGAAGTGATGACAAAGCGTTTGCATGCTATGGGAATTGAAAAATATAAAGATGGTTTTAAAGTAAGAGTTCATGAAGATGCTTTAGACGTTCCTTACTCATGGAAAAGTTCTAAGGTTGTTTTTGTAAACTCTATGAGTGATTTGTTTCTTCCTGAAGTTCCTTTAGAATTTATTCAGAAAGTTTTTGAATTGATGAATAATACACCACAGCACACATACCAGGTACTGACCAAGAGAGCAGAAAGGTTGTTTGAACTGCATGATAAATTAAACTGGACAAGTAATATTTGGATGGGAGTATCTGTTGAAAATGAAAAAGTGAAAAGTAGAATTGATTATTTAAGAGCGACAAATGCGAAAACAAAATTCCTTTCCTGTGAGCCCTTAATCGGTCCATTATCTAATATGGATCTTACAAATATTAACTGGGTGATAGTTGGAGGTGAAAGTGGTAGAAAGTCAAGATCAATGGAAGAATTGTGGGTGTGGATATTAAAGATCAATGCAGAGAACAGGAAGTTGCATTCTTCTTTAAACAATGGGGTGGTGTAAATAAAAAGAAGTCAGGAAGAGAGCTGGCAGGGATGACATACAATGAAATGCCTTATAAAGTTGCATAAACTATTAGTTCTTAAAACTAAAATGTATGGTCTGCCATTTGCAGACCTTTTTTCATGTCCAAACTTAAACTTAAGGGCAAAGAACTCAGAGCCATCGGCTTTCCGGAAGGACCAGTAATTAGCATTGCAATGAATGTGACGGAGAAAAATTTTAAACAGAAGGATAAATCAGAAGCATTGCAGTTATTAAGACAAGTTCTTGATAACCCAAAAAAATACTTTGAAGACGAAATGCTTGGTAAAATTGCTGAATTGCTTTTACCGAAAGATGTAATTGAAAATGTTGAGATACCGCTTGATAAAATCAGTGTTGATTTTAATGTTTTTGGGAGTGAATATATTGAAGCTGGTGCATTAGACCAAATGAATGCTGCAACGAAATTACCCATTGCTATTGGTATCATGACTATCACAATAAATAACTTTTGGTAAAAGCGGATGGCGGTTTGCATTTTTATCAAGCATCTCCACAAATTCAACTATCCCGCCTTCGCTGTAAAATGTTTTTGAATAAGTATTCCCATCTTCATCTTTTTCTCTCAGGTCATTTAAAATGATGGTGATCTTCCGGTTTAAAAAAGATAATTCTCTTAAACGACCTTCTAAAATCTCCCTGTTATAAACTGAAACAATAAAGATGCTGGTATCGGGCCAAAACTGTACGCAGGTTCCGTGTGTATCGCTATTACCAATTTCCCGAACCGGGTATTTAGGAATCCCTGTTGCATACTCCTGTTCAAATCTTTTACCATCACGATCTACAACAACATGCAATTTTGAACTTAGCGCATTTACACAACTAACCCCTACACCATGTAATCCGCCACTCACCTTATAAGAATCTTTATCAAATTTTCCGCCGGCATGCAAAACAGTCATAACTACTTCCAAAGCGCTGCGGTTTTCTTTAGTATGCATCCCCGTAGGGATACCTCTGCCATCATCCTGAACGGTGATGGAATTATCTTCATTAATATTGACCGTAATATTTTTGCAATAACCTGCTAATGCTTCATCAATTGAGTTGTCAACCACTTCATATACCAGATGATGCAAGCCTTTATTGCCAATATCACCAATGTACATTGCAGGCCTTTTTCTAACCGCTTCCAAACCCTCTAAAACCTGTATGCTATCGGCTCCATAGCCGTTAGTGTCAGTAGTTAAAATTTCCGGAATTTCTACTGCTGTTTCTGTGCTCATAATTTGTGGGGAATCCTTTAAAAACTAAAAAATTGTGAATCATGCAAACTTACAAAAAATAAGAGGAAGTACCTAAATTCCAAGCGAGTAAACCTTCTTTTTTAAGCCCTTATAAATAGTTTTAAACACATCTTTTTTTGCAGCATTACCAGGAGATTTTTAAGTAGGTTGTTGTGGATTTAGTTTACAATAGCATGACATTATCATTACAAAACCGAACTTTAGGTTGTTTATATTTGCATTCACCTAAACAATGGATCAACATCACGATATACTATCAATTGCACAATGGCAACCTGTGATTCAGGAACAAAATTTATTGTTACAGGAAAAGGAACAGATGATACCAGGTTCAGTTCAATACACCATAAAGAGATTTAAAAAATTACCCCAAACAAATATCGATGATAGCGGAATGATGGTTTATCATTTTAAGAAAGATGAATCAAAAGAAAATCATCTTGAATTAAAATTTTGTATTTCAGGTAATACATATTGTAGGGCAAAAAATACAGAATGCGATTCGTGTAAATTTCACCAATCTATTAATTGTGAAGAAAGGATTGACACTGTGGACCTGGTAAGTTTTAAATTTACCCCGGCACATCTGTCTCAATTTGTAAAAGGTATTAAACAAGCTACCCTTACTGATGATATATTAAATTTTAAACACACCTCCAGCTTCAGCAAAATTATGCCACTTTGCGGCAAAACAAGAATGGTATTGGAAGCTTTACTGAATCATTCCTACTCTGACAGTCTTGAAAATATTTACATCAATGCTCAAACGCAAATGTTGCTTTTGTATAGCATGGAATGTATGGTTGGCACTAAAGAGGATTCGTTCACCTGTAAGTTTTTAGCAAACGAAGCTGATAGGGAAAAGATAGCCAAAGCCAGGGAAATTTTATTGCTTCACATAAGCGAACCCTTAACCATCAAAGCTTTAAGCCGCAAAGTTGCCATTAACGAATGTTACTTAAAAAAAGGGTTTAAAGAAATGTATGGCACCACAATTTTTGATTTTTTCCAAAGCCAGCGGATGGAACATGCAAAATATCTTTTGTATGAAAAGGGATTAAGTGTAACAGATGTTTCCTCATTACTCGGCTATTCCTCTATCTCTCATTTTTCTACAGCCTTTAAAAAACACACCGGATTAAAGCCCTGTGAGTTGCTGTTTCATTAATTCCCTTTTAGAGCTTTGCCCCTACAGAAATAAAGAAATTTCTTCCATCTCCCGGTAAAACTCCCGGACCGGGATAACCACCTGCACGACGGGTAAAATATCTTTCATCTAAAATATTATTAATGCCGGTTTTAATATTCAGGTTTTTAGAGAATTTATAGGTTGCTGTAATATCTGTAATTGAGTATGATGGAATTAAACCGTTCTGTCCATTTGTGGTAGGTTGCACAGTGTTATTTGCATCGCTAAATGTTTTGCCCACAAAACTTAATTGACCTGTAAGTAAAAAATATTTATACCCGAAAGACAACCCTCCCCTGAAAATATCTTTAGGGGCATTTTCAACTCTTTTTCCTTTAGTAGCGGCGTCTTTGTGATCACCACTATATTTAGCATTAGTATAACTATAAGAACCAAAAATAATAATATCGGTATGTTTTACTTTAGTGAAAGCTTTGATAACATTAAATTCCACAAAGCTTTCCAAACCTTTACTGATGCTGTTACCTACATTAGTTACTAAGCGATACGTAGCACCTGTTGGTGTTAAAGTGCCAACTCGATTATTATATTTTAAATAAAAACTGCTCATATCAAATTGGAGAAAATTTTTGACTTTGCCACGATACCCAATATCAGCATTGTATCCTTTAGCATCTTTAAGATTTGGATCCACTACATCTGTTGTTGGTGGGGCCTGGAGGTTTGCAAATTGTATTGGCCGGTAAGCCTGGGAAATGTTAGCATATATTTCTGTGCCTTTAGTTAAATGGAACTCAGATCCTACACCTGCAAGTAAAAAATTACGGCTCCGTTTTATGTTCTGCAAAATAATTTCTGCTCCGCCGGATGTGTATCCATTTCTGCCCGAGGCAGAACCTTCCAGCCATTCGTAACGCAGCCCCGGAATTATCAGGAATTTAGAAGAGAGCCGGAAAATATTTTCAAAAAATGCAGCTACATTCCTTGATTTGAAAATTATGTCCCGAGGATAGTTTCCAATTACTGTCATATCATACCCCCTGCCTGTTGTTCCTTCTCCATCGGCTTTTCTACGCGTAGTTCCGGTATATAACCGAAAGCCGCCGGAAAAGGTATTGTTCATCTTTCCCAATTTATAATCTGTAATCATTCTACTCTCCAAACCGTAATTTCTATATTGGTCTATGTTTAAAACTCTATTACTGTATTCACCGGTGGTTGGATTAATAACATCTTTTACGGTTATTGGTGAAGTAAAACCAACACTTTTTCTATCACCAATGGTTGCGAATAATTTAGCAGTCCATCGTGTTCTTTCATTAAACTGGTAAGTAGCTGTTAAAGCAGGATTTGTCCATGTAATATCAAACCAGTTACGGCTGCGGAAACTTTGTTTAGCATCTACCTTAAATAAAGAATCAGTTAGCCCGCCGGCCTGCTGGCTGCGAATATGTGAATGCATTACTTCAGAGGTTAAAGAAAACTTAGGTGTAAACTTATATGTGATTGTTCCAAAACCTGCATTTGTAAAAAATTTACTGTTTTCCCTCCAGCCTTTACCATTCCGGTGATCGAAAAAAGAATAATAATTTATTTTTTCTGTTTTCCCGCCGATAGCATTATATGTGTTAAACAATGCATTACTGCCGATCGTTTGCTGGGTTTCAAACTCAAATTTTTTATTTACCTCGCTGCCACTGCGTAGAATATAATTAACCAACCCCCCAAACTGAGGCCCGTATTGTAATGAACCTTGCCCACTCACGATCTCTATTCTTTGAACTGCTTGTAACTGAGGATTGTAATATGCTTCAGGATAGCCAAAAGGATCTGCTGCAATATCATAACCGTTTTGCCTAACGTTAAACTCCCAGCTTCGGTTAGGGCTTAATCCCCGCGCTGCTACTCCGATCTGTATTCCGCTGGGATCGCTTTCCCAAATGTGTATGCCGGGAATTTTAGCTAACACCTGGCGCATAGTATTGGTTACTACATTGCCCTGTACATTATCCAATACAATAAGCGATGATTTTTTTCCGGCATAAATATTAGTGCCAACAATTTCCGGCATTTGTTGATAATCACTTTTACTGCCCTTGCCTACTAATGTTATTTCCGGCAAATAACCAATATGCAAAGAATCGGCTATTTTTTTTTCAAGAGTTTGAGCGTTTATATGTATAGCAATTAAAAAACATATTAGGTAAACTAACCAATATTTCATCTTTTTATTTATGACAGCAAAAATCAATTGGCTAAATAAAAAAGAATTACGATTATGGGAAAAGAATTTTTCGAAAACGGGAAAACAGTAAAAGGAGTGGCATTAATCTTTCCTAAACTTTTTATACAGCTTAATTGCTGCCATTAATACTATTGCAAATGCAACCAGCCCTGCAATTGCCCAGGCAACACTTAGCATCTGCTTTACTACAGCAAGCATTACAAGTATAATAAGAAAAAGTGTTGCCAGTTCATTCCACAGTCGCAGTTGTTGTGAAGAATATCTAAACAAACCTTTAGCCTGTTGTTTAAAAATTGAATGCAATGAAAGATGGTAAAGAAATAAACCCACCACAAAACAAAGCTTTACTAAAAGCCATGTTGGCAAACTTCCATATAGATACCAAAGCCATCCTCCAAAGATGATTGTAAGAATTGCTGACGGCCAAGTAATGACGTACCACAGCCTGCTTTGCATTATCTCAAATTGCTTTAAAAGGATAGTTCGCTCTTGTTCGGGTTTGCTGTTAGCTTCTGCAGAGTATATAAAAAGCCGTACGATATAAAACAATCCGCTGAACCAGGTTACCACAAAAATTATATGTAAGGCTTTTATGTAGAAATACATGTCGTAAGTAATCAGTTATCAGTAAAATAGTTATCAGCTTTTAATAATTATCAATAATCTCAATTTGTACAGGATACACTTATTACTTATCACTCATCACTTTTTCACTTATCCATCCAGCAATCGTCTTCACCCACAAGGGATTTGTATTAAGGCATGATATCATTTCATAAGATTCTCCGCCTGCTTCCATAAAAGTTTCCTTTCCTCTTTCAGCAATCTCTTCCAGTGTCTCCAGGCAATCACTTACAAATGCGGGGCAAACAATTAATAATTTTTTCACACCTTCAGCAGGTAGTTCCTGTAAACGAATATCTGTAAAAGGTGTGAGCCATCCTTTTCCTAATCGTGATTGAAAGGAAATACTGTATTTGCTTTTAGGAATACCTAAAGCTTCTGTTACCAATTTTGTTGTTGTAATTACCTGGTGGCGATAGCAAAATTCATGTGCAGTTGAAGCAACTTCGCAACAATTATCTGTCTGCAAACAATGGCAGCCTGTTACATCACTTTTGCGTATGTGCCTGCCCGGAACGCCATGATAGCTGAATAAAAGATGATCGTACTCTTTTTCTAAGTATGGCTTGATATTCTCTGCAAGAGCTTGCAAATAATTTGGCTCGTTATAAAATGGTTTTATGAAAGTTAGCCTAAAAGAATATTTTTTCTTTTTATAAATATCTTTTGCATACTCAACAGCCGTTTCATAACTGCTCATTGCATAATGCGGATAAAGGGGCAATGCAATTATTTCTTCAATACCTGGTTCTCTCCTTAATAAATTTTCAAAAGCCGCCTCAGGCGAGGGATTACCATAGCGCATTGCAATCTCAACCGGCTCTTCGATTTCTTGCTGCAATGACTGTTGCAAATGCTTTGTGTTAACCACTAACGGCGAGCCCTCATTAGTCCATATTGTTTTGTATGCTTCTGCAGATTTTGGCGCCCTAAACGGAACAATAATTCCCTTTACAAGCAATGCACGAAAAAGCCATGACTTATCAATTACTCTTTCATCCATCAAAAATTCATCAAGATATTTTTTTACATCCTTCACTTCCGTTGAATCAGGCGAGCCCAAATTCATTAAAACAACGCCTCTCTTAATTATTGCCATTGTATAAAATATTTGCAAATGTAATCGCCTGAAAACAAATAAAACCTGTTCGGCTTCTTATGACTTATTTGTGACTATTATCGCAACAACGGCTAATATTTTTGCATAGAGAGTAATTATGACCAATACCCCCCACGATTTTCTATCTGATTTTTGTATTGCAGGTATCAACTATCGCAAGAGTGATGTAATTGTAAGAGGCAAATTTTCTTTAACTACCGAACAATGCGAGCTGCTGCTAAATGAAGTTGTAAAAAAACGCATTCCCGGGGCATTTGTACTTTCTACCTGTAACCGTACTGAAATTTATGGCCTTAGCTCATCTCCGCAGGAATTAATAGAGTTGCTGTGCCTGCATACGCAGGGAAGAATAAAAGATTTTATAGAGCATGGCTATACCCATCATGGATTAAAAGCTGTTGAGCATCTTTTTAAAATGGCTGCAGGAATTGACTCGCAAATCATTGGAGACCATGAAATTTTATCCCAGCTAAAGATGGCTGCAAAATTTGCAAAAGCCCATAATTGCATCAATAATTTTTTAGAACGCATAATAAATTTTTCAATAGAATCTTCAAAACGGATTAAAACGGAAACAAGCCTTAGTTCAGGAACAGTCTCTGTCTCATATGCAGCAATTGAAATAATTAAAGAGAAGATTACAGACCTTACTAATAAGAAAGTGCTTCTTGTAGGTACCGGAAAAATTGGCAATAACATAGCTGGAAATATTAAAACATATTTACCTGATTGCATTTTGATGTTCTGTAACCGGACAGATGAAAAAGCATTGGAGCTTGCACAAAAATGTAAAGCTGATTTTATCTCTTATGAAAACTTACCAGCAACTGCAAATGAGGCAGATGTAGTGATAGTAAGTACTTCTGCAGAAAACTTTACAGTGTTTCCTTCTTTCTTTACGAAAGACAAATCAAGATTGATCCTTGATCTGTCAATTCCACAAAATGTTGATCCTGCTGTAAATAATTTAACCGGTGTTGAATTAATGAACGTTGATGAAATATCAGCAATTCTTAATAAAACTATTTACAATCGGAAAGCAGAAATTCCGAAAGCTTTGCAAATAATTAATGAAACCATTAATGAACTTAACGAGTGGTATATAATGCAGGCTAACAATCCTGTGCTGCGAAAAATAAAATCACATCTTAATGAATTAGCAGGAGAAAAAATATCCATAACCAGTAAAGAAAAAATTCACAAAACAGTTTCTACCCTTGCCATACAGTTGAAAAAAGAAAATAATAGAGGCTGCCAATATATCAATGCTTTGAATTATCACCTCGGATCATGAAGCCAATTAAGATAGGCACACGTGAGAGTGAACTGGCTGTGTGGCAGGCTACACAGGTTCAAACGCTTTTAAAAGAAAAAGGCTTTTCTTCGGAATTAATTTATATAAAAAGTGAAGGCGATATAGATACAGTAACACCTTTATATGAATTAGGTGTGCAGGGAATTTTTACCAAAACTCTCGATGCGGCGCTGCTAAATAATAAAATTGATATCGCTGTTCATTCAATGAAGGATGTGCCTACTCAACTGGCGAAGGGATTACAACAGGCTGCTGTTTTAAAAAGAGCTTCTTATAAAGATATCCTGGTGTATAAAAATGACAAAGATTTTTTAGAAGATAAAAACAGTAGTGCAATTATTGCAACCAGTAGTATTCGCCGTAAAGCACAGTGGCTGCATCGATATCCAAATAATAAATTTGACACCCTTCGTGGCAATGTAAATACGCGTTTGAAAAAAGTTTATGAAAATGATTGGAACGGAGCCATTTTTGCCGCAGCTGGATTGGAACGCATACATCTCCGACCTAAAAATTCTATTGATCTTGACTGGATGTTACCTGCGCCGGCGCAAGGAGCTATAATGATTGTCTGCAGGGAAGATGATCCTACTTCATTTGAAACATATAAATCTTTTAATGATGCAGATACTTCATTGTGTACAAAAATCGAAAGAGATTTTCTACGTACATTACTAGGTGGGTGCTCAACTCCCATAAGTGCATTGGCAGAAGTAAAGGGAATTATTGTTCCGTTTAGGGCGCCAAAATCTGCAGAAGCATACAAAACAATATGGACTAATGAGGGCTCGCCGTTAGTGGTTAACACAAAGCATTTGCAACAGTCATTGCAGCAAGAA
>MWVX01000645.1_pt1 | contig 11297 bp, 9 predicted proteins | sample 1047311 | NCBI WGS metagenome assembly MWVX01 (sample SAMN06349984, study PRJNA376086) | soil metagenome | isolation source: MtG-4 sample Antarctic (ecotone) soil | place: Antarctica | collected 2015-01-13
TCATTAAGGAATATATAATTGATGAAGATGCTATACATCGTAAGATTCAGGACAATAAAAAGAAGCCCGTTAGAAAATCAAAATTTCAGGAGCGGTTAGAGCAGATGGCAAAAGCACAGCAACAAAAGGCAAGGCAGAAATAAATTGTTTATACTGGCTTTAAACCCTAAATATAGTTGGTTGTCATTTAAATGTCAGTTTATTGAGAATTTCAATACCTGGAATGTGTAATTGTTTAATTTGCAGGCAAGATAATTGCTGCTAACATTTTTTTATTTTTGCTTTTATCACAATAACCAATTAAAATCTCAACCATGAAAAAGATCTTACTTATTGCAAGTTTCTTTTGTATTAATGTTGCTTTCGCACAGCTACCAAATAGCCTGAGTCGTGCATATTTAATACCTACAAATTTAAAAGGAGTTAAATCTCTACCAAAACCCGAATTAACGGACGCGGGTAAAGAAAATATTTCCGGAGTTAATTCTCAAAGCCATAATTCTCTTTCAAATCAAAAAACATCTGATACCAGGGGCATAGAAACTCTTATAGGCACTACCATTTATGATTTGCAAACAAACGGTAGCATCAGTGATCGTTTCATTAAACATCCCGATGGAACCATGAGTGCTGTTTGGACAACGTTATGCCCTGGAGGAGCTTCTGCTACTGATCGGGGAACCGGTTATAATTATTTTGATGGCACGTCATGGTTACCCTCAGTGTGCGAAAGAATTGAACCTACTCAACGAAGTGGTTTCCCAAACATAGGTGTAACGACCTCCAGCAAAGAAATTGTTCTTGCTCATTCATCTACGGTTGGGGGTATGCTTCTTACCTACCGGCTAACCAAAGGTACTGGTTCGTGGATTGAAGATGGTACTTCGTTAGGCCAATTTCCAGATGACACCTGGGCAAAAATGGTCATTGGAGGATCGGATAGTATGACCGTTCACGCTATCTGGAATGCTTCTGGTATTAGTATTAATGAGTATTGTGGCCAATTAGGTCCTATTGTTTATTCAAGATCTACAGATGGTGGCGTTACCTGGCCTATTCTTAGGCAGTGCATTGCTGAATTAGACACTCCCTTTTATCTTGGTTTTGGCGCTGATAGATACTCTATAGATGCCCAGGGAGATAGTGTAGCTATCGTAGCAGGTGATTGGACGACTGATATGGTGCTCTTAAAATCTACTGATAATGGTGACACATGGACCAAACAGATTATATATCAATTTCCATTTCCAAATTATGATGAGACGGCGGGAATTATTGATACTAACGCAGATGGAACAGCCGATATCATAGCAGTTCCGAACGGTGATGGCCAAGTGGCATATGATAATAATGGAATGCTTCACGTAGTATTTTCAAAAGTGTTTATTACCGATGATGTTGAAACTGATGCTGCCGGCTTTTTCCCTACTGATGATGCAGGAATTTGGTACTGGAATGAATCTATGGCAACAGACTCAGCCATGTTAATTGCTGCCGCTGAAGATTTCAATAACAATGATTCTCTTGATGTTCCCGTTTCTACCACCTCCCATACTGGTGTTGGAGTTTATAATGGCGGCCTTTCCTTAATGCCAACTATTGGTTTTGATCCCAACAACAACATTTTTGTAACATACGCCACCTACAATGAGTTAGCAGATACAAGTGTTTACCTTAGTGGACGCCGACATGTTTATGTTATCGCATCATTTGATGGTGCACAAAACTGGACGGTTCCTTTAAATGTGGTGCCTTCCTCAGCCGAGGGTGGTGACGGAGAATTTCAAGAGGCAGTATTTTCATGCATGGCTGAAGTAGTGGATGAAAATGTTCACATTATTTATCAAAGGGATGAGGCTCCTGGACATTCGCTGTCGGGTGACACTGAACAGGCTGCGTGGAATAGCAATCCAAGTAATATTATTTATGTTTCCGTTGCTATGTCAGAGCTGACCGGAACGCCTTCTGTTAATTCAACTTCCTTTTTCGTCTCTCAGAATATGCCTAATCCAGCAAATGATCAAACTCAAATCAATGTGTCTTTAACAAGTGCTTCTGAAATTAAAATAAATGTACTTGATTTAGCAGGAAGATTATTACTGTCCACACCATCGAACAACTATGGAGCTGGATCACATTTACTTACGATCGATTGTAGTAAACTATCAAGTGGAGTTTATCTTTATGAAGTAAGTGCAGGTGATGAAAAAGTAACTAAAAAGATGATTGTGCAATAAACTTTTTTTGATTATAAAAGAGAGTGCTTGGGACAAGTTTAGCGTTGCTTTGCAAGCGATTGAATTAAAAATGTAATTCTTCAAAATTTCAAAATCAGCCCCTTTCTATTTGGGGCTGATTTTATTATATCAACAGTAATGCGTATTACTTCAGTATTTCCAGGTAAACGTTATGGAAAAAAGATTGAAAACAGATTTTTCAGACCATGAAATTTATACTGTTCGAGACAATCAACTGCCTATAAGCCTCGTCATTATAAGAGCACAGTAATTCTTTTGGGAATTTTCAACAACCTGCCTGCTTCCCTCACCTATTATTATTTACTTTCTACTGTCTTAGCCGTGATTCATTATCATTATTAAGAACTTCTTGTTAATTGAGATACCCTTCATGGTAATATTCACTACAATAAGAAGAAGCCGGTAAAGAAATCAAAGTTCCAGGAACGTTTAGAACAGAGATGGCTGAGGCACAGCGGCAAAAAGCAAGGCATAAGTAACAATTGATTGTATTATCTTTTAAACCCTATCCATTGTTTGTAGTCATTTGAATGTCAGTATTTATCCATTTTTCAAACCTGTGGAAATAATTTACTTTAGGGGCAAGATAATTGCCGCTGACATTTTATTTTTGCTTCCATCTCAACAATATCATTTAAACCAAAAAAACTCTAATCATGAAAAAAATTTATTTACTCACGCTATCTCTTTTGGTTGTAGGGGCTCTAAGTGCCCAAACTTCTTTAAAGGATTATATGAAAGGTAAGCCTATGGAGCTTCAGCCATTGGATAGATGGGCTCCAAAACTTACAGGTGCTGAACAACTCCAGGGTGTTCAGTCTGATCTTGAAGGTCAGATCCGAGATGATGGAGCTGCTGAGGGTTCACATGTTATTGGTACTACGGTTTATGATCTTCAAACCAATTCATCAGTTGCCAGGAGAATTAAAAAATATGATGACGGTTCTGTAACCGCGGTTTGGACAATGGCACAGCTTACTGATTTCACAGACAGAGGCACGGGATATGCACATTTTGATGGAAATACTTGGACATATCTCCATCCTACTACTCGGCTGGAACCAGTTAAGACAGGTTGGCCTACATTAGATGTTTTGAATGGTAAGGAATTTATTGTTTCTCATCATATTTCTGCGGATCTGGAAGAGTATAAAATGTATCAAGGTATCAGCGACAGTATTGGACTTGGTGATCCAACTAATTGGCTTTTTGAAGTTTCTGGTGCTTCTATGCCTGTTGAAGGGTCAGGAGATCCACGGGGACCTATCTGGCCAAGGATGAAGGTGCATGAAAATTCGGTGCATGTTATAGCGGCATATCAAATTACAGACTCATTTAATATTGTTAATGGTGTAAAAGCACCATTCGTTTATAATCGTTCAACTGATGGCGCACTGACATGGGAGAATAATATAGGATTGCCAAACTATGATAGTACGCGTACTATTTTCGGTGGAGGTGATGAATATGATATTGATGGTAACGAAGACGGAATACTTGCTATTCTACATGGAGGATTGGGTGAAGATGTTTCATTGTGGAAATCAACTGATGATGGTGCTACATGGGTTCATACTTATGTTGACTCATTTGAGTATGCCCCTGATTATGCTTTAACTGCTCCACAAGATTCACCAATTCAAACCAATGATGGATCGGTATCTGTCGTTGTTGATAATAACGGAGTAGTACATGCTGCCTATGCAGAAAGCATAGTCCTTTCCGGATTTCTTAACGCCACGGATACTTTTCTTAGTGCATTATTTCAACCTGGCACTATTGGCTTAAGATATTGGACTGAGGGTATGGACACAGCATTGTCAATATTTCTTCCCGTCGAAGCTTTTGATGTTAACGGAGATGGCGAATATGTGATCGGAGCTAATACAACTGAAACAGGCTCATCAACTATACCTGGTAGTCGTTATAGAAATAGCAGCATATTAACCCACCCAAGCATTACTTATGATACTTTAGGAAATATTTTCATTGTGTTTTCAATGCCACGTGATTTAGATACAACTTTCGATGGAAATACGTATCGTGATGTTTACATTGCTGCCCATAATGTAAATGATGACATGGAAACATGGACGATTTCCAATGTTACAAATACTGAGTTTACAGAGGAGGCATTTGGTAATGCTGCAAGAATGTCCGACGATAAAATACGTATTGAATACATGGAGGATTTCGATCCTGGAACGAATCTGAATAATGGACATCCGATTACTACTAATAATATCAATTATATCGAATGGCAAAATCCTTTTATCACTGGTATTGATGCACCCTCTACGGTATCAGGATTTTCCGTCAAGCAAAACTATCCTAACCCATTCTCAGATCAAACTCAGTTAGAGATTACGCTGAAGAATTCTGCTGATGTTAATGTGAGAGTGACTAACCTGTTAGGAGAGAGCATTCTTGAAAATAATTACACATTCTCTTCAGGCCATCACACAATGATCTTTAGTAGAAATGGTCTTGCAAGCGGAGTTTATTATTGTACTGTGAAAGCAGGAAATGAAAGCATTACCCGTAAGATGATTATAGAATAAATAAAGCTTCAATAAATTCTCAAAAAGGCTGTTTCTAAAAGGGGCAGCCTTTTTATTTTTTATAGCTCAATAGAACTTCTTCTAGGTAGACGACATCGTAACCGACCCTCCCTCCTCTTCATTCTTAAGCATCTTTGCCGTATGTGAGCTCATCTCGATGCTCGCATTCAATTCAAAACCAATAAGCAAGCTGAGGGAGTTATAATAGATCCACAGCAATAGAACAATCAAGGTTCCAATGGAGCCATAAAGCTTGTTATACTGCCCGAACTGATCAATGACCCATGAGAAGAGTATAGATGTGAGGATCATCAACACCGTTGCCAACGTAGATCCAGCAGAAAAATATTGCCACCTTACATTTGTCGCCGGACCAAAGAAGTAGATGAGCGAAACAGAGAAATAAAAAATAAAAAGAATAGAGAGCCACCTGATGGCGGTGAACCAAAAGTAGGTAGTAGAGTCTGCACCATGTATTACTTTCATAATCCACTTAATGATCGCCTCGCCACCAATAAAAAGCGTGACAGACGCCACCATGAGCAAAAACAAAAGACTGGTGATCTTAAAGGCAACGAGCTGGCGGTTGATGAAATTCCGCCGCCGGAATGTAGGCAGTGCCTTATCAAATGAGTCCATGAGGCTGATAACCCCCCGGCTTGAGTAATAAACAGCAAGCAATAGACTTAAGGAGAGCAACCCACCCTGATGCCGCGTTAAAATGTCGTTTACTGTATCATTTACCAGCAAATAAACGCTCTCAGGTAATATGTCGCTGAGGCTCACAAGTAATGTATACTGAAAAGTTGAAATGGGTATGTAGGGAATTAGTGTGAAGATGACAAGAATTGATGGAAACAACGACATGAAGAAATTAAAGGAAATGGAGGATGCCCTTATCAGGATTGAATCACGCTCCATCTCTTTAAATAAAAAAGCCAAAACCTCGTACACTGAAATATTCCGGTGGCCGGGAAAACCCTTTATTTTTGAGAGCTCAACTAAGGAATTCCAACCACTAATTTGTTTAATCTTTTCTATCCCCGTCTTCAGATTCATTTTAGATAGGGCTTTAACAGGTCTTGTACAAATTCAGGGCATAATACCGGCCTCCTTGATTCTTTGTTCAGATATACAAGCATGGTTTCTGCTTCATTCACCAACTCTCCTTTTTCATTGTACATCTCATAGTAAAAATGATGACGTACCCCAGGCATCTTTTTAATCATTGTTTTTATCTGAACTATGTCATCATAATAGACCGGTTTAATGAAGTGAATTTTCAGATCTGCAACGGGCAGCAAAAAACCTAACTCCTCCATTTTTTTATATGAAATTCCAAGGCTTCTCATGGTCTCAACACGCGCCTGCTCATAATAAAATGAGTAATACCCGTAATACAAATATCCCATCATATCTACCTCACCATAACGAACCCGAATGTCTATATCGTGTGAGTACATCTTTCAGTTAAGGTTGGGAATTGTCAAAATTTCTTACCAGGAAAAAGAATGAAAATTTATACCTGGCCCAGCCGCCGGCTCAGAAACTTTTGATACTTACGCGCATTCAGCAGATGATCAGCATAAGTTTTTGCAAACACATGTGTGCCGGGCATGTCAGCACTCGCACAAAAATATAAATAATCATGTGGCTCTGCATTAAGCACTGCATCAATGGTTTTAACAGAGGGTGTGCATATGGGACCAGGGGGCAATCCTTTATGTAAATATGTATTGTATGGTGAAGAAACTACAAGATGTACGTTTAGCACGCGCTTGATCGCGAAATCCTTCAGCGCAAACTTCACGGTAGGATCCGCTTGCAGCAACATGCTCCTTTTTATCCGGTTAAGATAAACACCTGCGATGCGTCTTTTTTCGTTGTTGTTGTTTGTCTCTTCTTCTACAATGGAAGCAAGTGTTATCGCCTGAGCAGGGGTAAGACTGAGGGCATAGGCTTTTCTAATTCTCTCCTCCGTCCAAAACCGCTCTTTTTCTTCTTTCATGCGCTCCATGAATTCTGCTGCGCTGGTGTTCCAGAAAAACTCGTATGTATTTGGGATGAATAGTTCCATTGAAGTTTCAGGGGTAACACCAAAAGACCGTAGGTAACTTTTATCATTGAGTGAAATAAGCAGCGTAGCTGAATCAACCTCGAGCTTTCTGCCAATATATCCTGCGAAATCTTCCTTCAGGCGAAACTTGTTGATCACCAGTTTCACAGGGGCCTGCTTTCCACTGCGTAACAACTTAACGAGATCGTAATTATTCATACGTGGTTCCAGCTTATACCTCCCAGCATGCACATGAGACGGCAAGTTCATTTGCATTGCAACCCATTGAAATGCTTCTACATTCTTAATTATTTTTTTATCTGTAAGCAGAGCAACCAATCCTGTATAACCGGTACCAGTAGGCACGTAGAGATATTCTTTATCATCTGCATAAGATACATTAGGCGCATATACTTTATGGTAAAACCTATAACCAATAATCAATAGAAAAAAACCTACCACCGCAGCAAACGCAATCAGGTATCTGCGAAGCCGGGAAGAAGATTTTTTCTTTTTTGCCACTTAGGATATTTAATGTAAGGAACAAAAAAAATTTAGGGTGGATGCAACATATCGTATTACTAAAGCCACTTTTAAAAGCAGATCACCATATCAAAGGTTTCGTTTAAATGAAACTATGTTTATCTTTGTTTCACGTAGGTGAACTATGAATGGATAAACTATTCGACATAATATTTTTGAATGAAGCATTTAAATTCTAGACAGTATTTCCAGAAAGCATTATGAAAAAATACTTTTAAACATTCGTAAGGCTCAAACGCATCATAACCCCGAACTTTTCAAGAAGCTAACTGATGATATTTGGGAATTCAGAACACTTTTTCAAGGGTTACAATATCGGTTATTTGCATTTTGGGACAAGACAAATGGTGAAAACACGGTGGTTGTTTCTACACACGGTTTTGTAAAGAAACAAAGTAAGGTGCCTGACAACGAAATTCAAAGGCAAAGCAAATGAGAACCAAATATTTTGAAGACAAGAAAAAATTTAAGAACAAATGAAAACATACACTTTAAACGAGGTTCAAGATAAACTTATTGGAAAAATCGGAACACCTGAGCGTGACAAGTTTGAATATGGATTACAAATGGACTTAATAGGGAAAGCTATTAAGCAGACACGCCAAGAGAGACATCTGACCCAAGAAGAATTAGGTAAACTTATTGGAGTACAAAAAGCCCAGATTTCAAGACTTGAAAGCAATGCAAGCAACGCAACTATGAATACCTTGATGAAGGTGTTTACTGCCTTGAAAGCAAAAGTAAAATTGCAAGTAGAATTACCCGATGCTAACATTACCGTGAGAGGATAAGACGCTGCTAACAAGTGTGCCTGCGGCGAGTCTCTAAATATGCATCTGCTTGAGAATCATTTTAACTTTTTCATTATCAGGATTGATCTTAAGGAGTCGGGTTATTATCTCCTCTGCCTCCTTGTTTTTCCGCAGCACCATATATAAGGCAATCTTGTTCATCAGGGCCTGTTCATAATCAGGATCAAGAGCAAGCGACTTATCATAAAGGCTTTCAGCATATTTTAAATCTCCCTTCAAAAAATAAACATAGCCAAGATTAGATAATGCCGGTGCAAATTTCGAATTGTCGCTCACTATTTCTTCGAATACATCCTGTGCTTCATCCATTCTTTTTAATGCAACAAGGGTGCTTCCATATTTATTTCGAAATTCAGGATCAGCAGGCTCTAACTTACATGCACGCAAATAAAATGATAAGGCACGCTTAAAATCACCTCGCTGATAATTCCCTTCTCCAATCCTGTACGCTGGCCAGGCTCCCGTTATTTTTTCAGGATCTAACTTCACTGAAGCCGAAACTACACCATCAAAATCATTCTTTAAATAATGATATCTTATCTCTATTTCATTTAAATGGGCTGTAGACTTATCTGTTATCTTATTCAAGTAATATGCCGCTGAGTCGAGGAGATATGGCTGCTGTGAAAACGCCTCGTAAGTCTGAAGATAACCCTCGGCTACTAAAAGTGGTGATGGATTCTTGGTTGTCATGCATTCGAGGCCGACAAATCTTTGTATCTGTTTCTTCTGTTCTTCTGATACCGGAACATGAATGCGGTGATCATGAACGGTGACATGCGGAATGTCCATCGTTTCTGATACAGGCATATGGCATTCATAACAGTTATTATTATTTTTTTTCAGACGCTGATCAATAGATAGCTTACAATTCTTCTCTTGGGTATTGTGACATGATTTGCATGCATCATTAAAATGTGCTGCCGGTGTAAACTTTACACTTATGTGTGGATTATGACACGTAAGACAACTCATATTAGAGCTGATGTAACATTTGCTCTGCTTCATACGGTCAGCGTGAGATGCCATTATAAATTTTCCCTCCCCGCCTTCATAGCGGGGCATAAATACATTCATCACACTGTTTAGAGGCTGCCCCGGCTTAAAATCAAAAAATGTTTTTCCTTCATTCAGCACCGAGATCCCTTGAAGGTGACAACGCTGGCACAATTCAACCTGCAGGTCGCGTGATAGATTTGCTGGATTCACGATGGTGTAATCAATATTGATAGAAGTATCAACCAGAATGCCTTTCTGCTTTTCATTTACGTGCACCTCTCCGGGACCATGGCAACGCTCGCATTCAATACCAGTTTTAACGGATATGAATTTATTTCCCGCACCCTGCTCTGCTCCTATTTCTGGGTACATGTTGTGGCAGTTCATACACTCCACACTGATGACTCTATTCCACCGTGTATTGCTCCCTTCCTCAAAGCCCGGAGGAAGATCCCACAATCCCTCCTGAGTGTAATAGGTCATGGGTGACTGGTAGAGGTAGCCATTTTCCTCCCATATGTGTGAATTGGTATGCTGACCAGAGCCAACTATATATGAGATGCGCTCTGTTCTTTTGTAGGTGGTGTCTTTACCATCAAGCCGGTATTCCATGATGTGGAGCGAGCTGTCTTTCCAAAAGGGCTTGTAATAAAAATCGCTGAATTTGTCGTAAAGTATTGAGTGGTTATCAAACTTTGCTGAGGACTTATTTGGGGTGGCATGGTCCCAGCTTTCCCCCATGCCTGTTTGAATGAATGTTTCGTATATATTCTGATGACATGTCTTGCAGGTGTTCATTCCTACATAATCTACAGTATCATTCCAATTTTTATAAAGAGTGGTAGTATCTGTTTCCTTTTTTGAATGAGAACAATAGATGAGAGTAAAGGAAAACACAGTTAATATGAGATATATTGCTATGCGTCCCATTTTGATACTCATTAAAACTTTCGCAATTTAATTAATGAATAGACTACAAGAACCTTTTTAGATAGAGGGAGGAGAGTTCAATATGTAGGATTCTATTTTATTGGACTATAGTGATTGGCCATCCACTTGTAGCTGATAAAAACAAGATAGGGTTGAATTACTTTGGAAATTTAGTCTTCCATTCATCTATTCCGCCGACAACATTTTTAACATTTTTAAATCCCATCTGCTCAAGAAGGGCCGCTGCCTGCATGCTTCTGCCGCCCATCTTACAGTGAACAATTACCTCCTCATCTTTTAACTCCTCAAGCTGTGGCATGAAAGACATGAAACCGGAAAGGGGTAAATTCTGTGCGCCTATATTGAACTCATCATATTCCCAGGTCTCACGAACATCAATCAGATTCAAAGACTCCGCACGCGACAAACGAGACTTCAGCTCTTCAACCGTAATATCCTTCATAGATCATTGTTTTATGAATTTATGAATTGAGCTCAAGCCGCTTTCCTGATTTGTTGCCTTGAGAAAATATAGACCTGATGGAAGAGTGACTACCGGAATGGTTGTTGTCTGCAATGGCGAAAGAACTGTTCTTCCGCTGTAATCCAGAATTTTGAATTCATATTTCTCATCTCCTGCATACTGTATGTTGAGCTTATCATATACCGGATTTGGATAAATAACAAGTGCGTTCTTTTCTCCAACCGGATCCTGCACCCCAACACCAAAAGGAATCGCCTCACCCAACACAGCACGCATCATAACAGCACCAGTGAATGATGAGGGAAACCAGCCATCGTTGATGTTATAAAACAGATGATCACTTGCATTGTCATTAAGATCGTATCCTACATCAATTTTAACATCTGAAGCAAGCGACGTCTGCTGCCATCCGATAAAGAATGTATCGGTTACCACAACAGGACTGCCGAAGCGATAGAGCACAAATCCATTGATGGTATTTGAATATAGAGGCTTAAGGAAATCGTCACGATATAAGGTATCCTCATCATTAAGCGCTGACCACACCACGAGCGAAAAAAGATTCTGGCTGATATCTTCGTCTGTTGTTGCATAGTGAATTGCAATGCCCCGAAGCGTGTCAGGTTGGTTTACATGAAACTCCAAGGCTAGAGA
>MWVX01000646.1_pt1 | contig 11289 bp, 8 predicted proteins | sample 1047311 | NCBI WGS metagenome assembly MWVX01 (sample SAMN06349984, study PRJNA376086) | soil metagenome | isolation source: MtG-4 sample Antarctic (ecotone) soil | place: Antarctica | collected 2015-01-13
TGTATAATATTGGCGGATTCCGCTTTTTAAGGGGCTTCGATGAGCAATCTATATTTGCATCGCAATATCATGTAGCAACTCTGGAATATCATTATCTGCCCAGCGCATAGCTTATGCCAAAGACACCTGCCTTGGTTTCAAAATTGAGTCCTGCGCCGAAACCTATAGGAGTATCAGAGGTGTAGGATATCAAGGCAGAATTTTCAATATATCCGGCATCAAAAAAAAGATAAGCAAAGGAATTAAGACTAAGCAGATAATGATATTCCAGAGTTGCTACATGATATTGCGATGCAAATATAGATTGCTCATCGAAGCCCCTTAAAAAGCAGAATCCGCCAATATGATACAATTCATTTTCAAAGATGTTATTACTGAGGATTGCTCCGCCATGATATGAGCTTTTAAATGAGCTTCTGCCTGATAAGAGCCAGAATTTGTCAATGTTTCCTGTTAAGCGGAATTGTGTTTCTTTAAGATCAACAGAATCGTATAATGAACTGAAATTAAATTCAGGCTGAAACGGATCTGTTAATTGAAGTATCCGATTATCTTTCTTTATTTTTCGATTCCCTGCTTCACCACTGAATATCATTGCCACGCCACGTTGTGGGTTGATGCGGTAATCGAGCCGCTCAAATTGATATTCCACGCCATAAAAATTTGTGTTGAAGGCAAGGTAAGAGGGTAATTGTTTGGTCTGAAGGATTGACAATGTATCAACCGACAAGATCGAATTACCAGTATTCCTGAAATATATTTTAAGATAATTGACACCTGTAAAAAGATATTGAATACCCACCTGCTCCTTCACTTCAAGATAAAGAGTGTCATTTTTATATAAATCAAATGAGGCATCGATACCAAATGGCAGGTTAAAAATGTAGGGATAGCTCGCCTGCAACCGCATTTCAGTGGTGCGGCTTTGTAACTGATTGAATCTTAAACCAAGGGATTCGCCTTTACCAAAAGGATTGATGAGATTCATTCGGCCGTCCCCGGTAATAAGAAGCTTGCCTGTAGTGTTGCTGTTAGGTAATACTCCCAATACGAAGTCAAAATTACTTGCGTTCTTTTTCTTTAAGTATAAAAGAAGATAAGCGTAGCGGTCCTGAAAAAGAATCTGAGCGGGTTTTTCTTCTGTCAAGAAAGGAAGCTCTTTAAGTCTTACCGCAATCTTTTTCACCAGATCCTCCTGATAAACAGATGGTAGGCGAAAACCAAGATAGTTGGCTAAATATTTGTAAGAAATATTTACATTACCCTGTACTTTTATACTGTCAATGGTTATTAGCTTATTTTTTAAAAGAAATATACGTGCGCTTAAATTATTATGATCAATTTTAAAACTGTCGAGATAGACCGATGCAAACGGATAACCATTGTTTTCGCAGTAACCCAAAATTTCATTAAGCAGTGCAATTACCTGGGATATACTAAATGGCTTTCCACTATATAATTTCTCCCGAAAACCAATACGATCAAGAATGACTGCATCGATATTTCCATTATAGAGTTTTGCCCACTGCCATTGTATACCTGTGAAAAGACTGTAGCTCACTGTTGAACTATCTCCACCAGCGAAATAATATGCTGTTTCGAGATATCCCTTTTCATATAGCTTAGTTAATAATTTTTTGAGCTCTGCAGTTCTAGTTGTTGTGTCGGCGAATTCTTTCTCATATGAAAAGTCCTTAGTTAAAAAACCGCTATCTTTATCAGCAGCGTTAATATTCAGATAGTATTTTTCCTGCGCAGCAGTGGATACACAATAAAAAAGCAGGAAAAAAATTATCAGATAACGCATTCCGTTATAACTGAATTTAAAAGGTAAAATTATAACTGACTTGTTCCAGTCTAATATTCCATGCGTAAAGCAACAATTTAAAGATTGATTAAGATCAATATGTTCAGAACAGCAAGGGAATTCAAAAATGCCCTTGGAGACTAACAGTGGCCGGTATTTATATACATATTCCATTTTGCAAGCAAGCATGCCACTACTGCGATTTCCATTTTTCGGTTAATCATGAGGTAAAGGAAAGACTAACAACGGCCATTGTAAAAGAAATGGAACTGCAGAAAAATTATCTCTCAGGCGAACCAATTCAATCCATTTATTTAGGCGGAGGAACTCCTTCATTGTTAGCTAAGGATGAGCTCGAACAGATTTTTAATGGGCTCCATCAACGGTTCATTATTGAATCCGGAGCTGAGATCACTCTGGAAGCGAATCCTGATGATTTAACAGCAGAGAAGATAATAGAACTTCAAAGCTGTGGAATAAACCGGCTTAGCATCGGTATTCAATCTTTCTATGATAAAGACCTGCGATGGATGAATAGAGTACATACCGCGGAGCAAGCTGCAAGCGCTGTTAAATTATCGCAGGATCTGGGGTTTAAAAATATCTCAATTGACCTGATTTACGGACTGCCAGATTCAACAAACAATGAATGGAAGGAAAATCTGAACCAGGCTTTCGAACTTAACATTCAGCACCTCTCTTGTTACAGCTTAACAGTGGAACCTAACACACCTCTTGCAACATTTATAAAAAAAGGTAATGCTCCAATGTTAAATGAAGAACTGGCGGCTAAGCAATTTGAAATGCTTATGAAAGCTAGTGCCGAAAAGGGATGGATTCATTACGAAATTTCAAATTTCTGCAAAGAAAATTATCATTCAAGACATAACACCGCCTATTGGACCGGCCAGAAATATCTTGGATTGGGGCCTTCCGCACACTCTTATAACGGACAAACCCGGCAATGGAACATTTCCAATAATTACAAATATCTCCTCGCCTTAGAAGATGGAAATCTTCCTTTTAAAGTTGAAAGCCTATCGTTTACTCAGCAATTGAATGAATATATTATAACCTCTCTACGCACCATGTGGGGAACAGATATAGAGAAAATCAGAGATAAATTTAGTCACACTTATGCCAATCATGTGAGGTCGAAAGCAAAGCAATTTGAAGATACCGGAGCTTTACATTATTCAGATAAAAAAATATCTCTAACAAACCAGGGTAAGCTGGTGGCAGATAGAATAATTCTTGAACTGATGGAGCATGAGGATTAAGATTTCTGCTTAATTGCCAAGCGGATTCAGATTGTTAATTCCTTTGGCAATTATTTTCGTATCCGGAAGAACTTCCTTCAATCCATAATATATCTGAGGTGTGAGCTGATTAAAACTTATATCCAATACCTGAAGTTGTTTCATATGTTGAATTTGCTGAGCTGCGGCAGGAAGATTCAGAGGTGGATTGAAGCTAAGGTTTAGATGCTTCAGCGATGCTAATTGAGAAAATCCGGAGGGAAGATTTTCTAATTCATTTGCTTTTAAATCAAGATTCTCCAGCGAGCTCATTAATATAAATTCATCAGGTAAGGATGATAGCAGATTGTTGCGCAGGTTAAGCACCCTAAGTTTAGTACAATTGCTAATAGAGGAGGGAAGTACCCTTATCACCTGATCGTTTAGACTTAGCACCTCTAAATTTTTTAATAGGCCGAGGGAAGCTGGAAGCAGATTGATCTTATCCAATGGATATGAAAAATAATCTGCATCAATATGCAACTCACGCAATGCTTTGAGCTCCCCAATCCACTCAGGAATTTTACTTATATGATTATGATCGAGGTTCAATATCTCCAGGTTTTCCAATGCCCGAAGTGACGGTGAGATTTCGAAAATGGTACACCAGCTCAGGTTCAATTCTTTAAGCTTGGTGAATTTTGAGATTGCTACCGGAACTTTTATTATCGAATCACCGCTAATATTCAACCGCTCCAGGTTTATCAAATTTTCAAATGTGGCTGGAAAATTCCGAATCCTGTTCCTTCTTTGTCTTGCTGCATCAGATCCAAGGTTTAAATCCTGCAGAGCTGCAAGATTCCCGATAGAAGATGGAAGCGCATCTAATATGTTGCCACTTAAGTCCAGTACTTCGAGTAACGTAAGATCGCCCACAGATTCAGAAAGCTTAGCAAGCTCATTAGAAGCCAGTCTCAATTCTTTAAGACCTTTTAAGAGAGACACTTTTGTCATTTCAACAGAATAATCAAGCAGCCTATTGTTGCTCAGATCCAGAACTTCGAGTGACTGCAGATTCTGGAAATCCTCAGGCAAGGACCGAAGGTGATTGTCTGAGAGGTTGAGCGATGTAAGATTTATTAATGAGGAAAAATTCACTGGCAATTCCGATATCCATGCATTGGAGAGATCAACGGACCTGAGATGAGGAATTGAATTTAGCTGATCAGTCAGTGATGCCAAGTCGGAATATCTATTAAACGATAAATTCAAATATTCCAACTGAGAGCAATTCTTAACATTTTGTGGAAGGTTCTCAAGTAAATTTGACTTTAAATTTAGTGACGTTATCTGGTTCATCTGGCCAATATCCTCGGGTAATATTCTCAGATCACAAATGCTGATCTCAAGATATTTTAAGTTTGAAATATCGGCCAGCCGTTTAAAGATGTTTGCCCAGTTCGCTTTCAGGCAATACCTAAAAGTGATGCCCCTCAGATTTTTTAGCGATTTAAAATCTGGTGGCAGATCTTGTATAGTGTCCGCCTCCAAAAAAAGATAAAAACACCTGTCGGCATTTTTCAAAGCAAGATCAACTCGGTAAAAGGTGCTATCAGAATCATATGGAACCTCAATAATCTGAGCAGAAGATAGGGCGGGTAAATTCATTAGCGTGCATAAAAGAGCGAGCACCTTCAGAGAGTTTCCCGTTGCTACTTTCGCAATAATCATTTTATAAGAATCTGTGTGATAGATGACAATCAATTTCTCTCCGGGCGCATTTGGGGAAAGAGAATGACATCCTGAATTGAAGGCGAGTCTGACATGATCATTGCCAGCCGATCAATACCTATTCCCAAACCTGCGGTAGGCGGCATTCCATATTCAAGTGCTCTTAGAAAATCTTCATCAACCATCATCGCTTCCTCATCTCCTCTCTTACCTAATTGTAATTGTTCCTCAAATCTTTTCCGCTGGTCTAGGGGATCATTCAATTCAGAGAAGGCATTACATATCTCCTTTCCGTTGCAGATAACCTCAAACCTTTCTACGAGTCCCGGCTTACTTCGGTGCTTTTTCGCCAGCGGGGACATCTCCACCGGATAATCTGTGATGAAAGTAGGCTGTATAAGAAATGGCTCACATTTTTCCCCAAAAATCTCATCTATGATCTTGCTCTTTCCCATAGAAGCATCTAAAGGCACATGAAGCTTTTCTGCTGTTTGTCTAAGCGCTGGTTCATCCATCTGGCTGATATCAATTTGTGTGAAATGATGAATGGCTTCATACATTGTTAGGCGTAGCCATGGCCTCCTGAAATCTATTTCGTTATCAGCAATTTTCACTTTAGTGCTGCCATTCAAGTCTATAGCAATACGTTCCAGCATCTCTTCAACAAAATCCATCATCCATACATAATCTTTATATGCCACATATAATTCCATCATTGTAAATTCAGGATTATGTGTTCTATCCATTCCCTCATTGCGAAAATCTTTTGCAAATTCAAATACACCATCAAATCCTCCTACAATCAACCGCTTTAAGTACAACTCATCAGCAATTCGAAGATAAAGAGTCATGTCAAGTGAATTATGATGTGTCTTAAAAGGCCTGGCCGCAGCACCGCCATATATGGGTTGCAATATCGGCGTCTCTACTTCGAGATATCCTTTTTCCAACAAAAAAATTCGCATCGTTTGCTGGAGCTTCGATCTGATGATAAAGGTTTCTTTCGATTTTCTATTGATATTAAGGTCTACATATCTTTGTCTATAACGCAACTCGGGATCGGTAACCTCATCATATATCTGACCCTCTTTTTCTTTTACAAAGGGAAGAGGTTTCAGCGCTTTACTAAGCAGTTTCATTGTTCTTACATGTATAGAGATTTCACCTGACTTCGTAATAAAAACATAACCTGTCACACCAATAAAATCCCCCAGGTCTAACAATTTTTTAAATACCGCATTATATAATGATTTGTCGTCACCAGGGCACAGCTCATCCCGGCTGATATATAATTGTATTTTCCCTTCTGAATCTTGAAGCACAGCAAACGAGGCACTTCCCATAATTCTTTTGCTCATCAGACGTCCTGCTATGGAGATATGCTTCCAGCGTTCATCCTGAACGCTATCAGAATAGTTGGTCAATATATTTTTTGATAAATTGTTAATCTCAAATGTTTCCGCAGGATACGGCTCTATACCAAGTGAAATTAATTCTTGTAAAGCTTGCCTTCTCTGAACCTCATGTTCACTCAAATTTGTCATCTGATAGATATTGGTCAAAAATAGCAGGTTTCATTTTGCGTTTGCATCATCTTCCAAAAGGAGAACCTTCCAGGCGGCCATCACATTTCCCTCATCTAAAAACTCTTTGGCTAAAATGTGTGTGTGATAATTGAAAGATTCATCGTCATTATGAAAACGTTCAGACAATTCGGTTATGGCAGCGCCGATATCCACACTATTCAATTCTTCTTTTGTGGGTATGTGTTGAAAATTGCCAAGCTGGCCAAGATTATTGCCTGTCAGGACTTTGCTAAGCCTAATGGATTCAGGCAGCAGATCAATGCCAATGGCAGGCTTAATATTAGGTTTTGGCACTTCGAATAAGGCGGCACCGGAAGCTCTTACATAATAATCATCACCAAGCCTGGCTACGAGGTCAATCTTGTGTTGATCAATGCGCCCCTGTTCTGTTAGTATGAGCTCACTGATGTGCATCAACATAATTTCACAAATGATGAGGTTGGCTGCTCCACCCTCGTTACCCATTGATTTTACCTCTACCACCCTGCATTCAAACTGCACTGTTGATTCCTTAACACGAAAGGGTTTTACTCTTATTGATGGCTCCGGATTAAAGCCCGACTTTAAGAATTCATTGGTACCTTTCGGGAATTCCACGCTCGACAACGAGGCCTGCTGAACCATCTCAAAGTTCACGGTATTAATTACCACTTCAGGTACTTGTTCAATATTTTGAAGCGTATGTTTAGTGGTGTTGTCACGAACACGACGGGCAGGAGAAAAAATAAGTGTTGGAGGATTGCTGCCGAAGGCATTGAAGAAGCTGAATGGAGAAAGATTTGGAATGCCCTCTATATCTATTGTGCTTACAAATGCAATGGGGCGAGGGGCAATCGATGCAAGCATGAAAGCATGAAGCTTCGGTACAGAGATTTCCTTAGGATCAATGGTAAGCATGTGTAAGATGAAAGTGTTATAATCGCAAACTTCTATTCCAGGAATCTGTAAATTTTACCTCCTTCCCCACAGATATATCCACCATCTTCAACCAAAAATATTGCATTCAGATTTACATCCGGAGTATTTATGACCTCATTCCAACTTTCACCGGAGTTCTCCGTTTTTAACATACACCCTTTCTCCCCCACAATATATCCTGTGGTCTGATCTCGAAAGATGATCTGCTTAAAATGTTTTGTGCCTTGAAGCAAATCATTTCCATTCCTCTTTTTCTCCCATGTTTTTCCACCGTCGATGGTCTTTAAAATGGTGCCCTCATAACCTACCGCGAAGCCAGTCTGAGGACTTGAGAAATACAGGGACTGAAAGAAATCACCCGAAGCGGGGGTAGGTTGCCAGGTAAGTCCTCCATTCGTTGTTTCGAAGATAGATCCATATCCTGCCACGAAGCCGTGATTATTATCTATAAAAAAGATGCTGCGCCATTCCATGCTAAAGGTATCTGTCTGCCATTGATTTCCTCCATCATAGGTATGTAATATAAAACCGGTTTTAAAACCATTGCCTCCACAGCAAAAACCTAAGTTGTCATTCACCATAAAAATTCCACGTACAGGCTGATATACATAGTTCTGATATAAGGCCCACGAATCGCCGGCATTATACGTCCTAAAAATTTTTCCGTCATAACCCCCCATAAACGCAGTATCATTATTTACAAAAAAAAGACTGTACAATGCTTTATCAATCGCTGCTCCCTGGTCGAACCAGGTAGCTCCTGCATCAGTTGTTTTGAGAATATTTCCCTGATAGTAGCGATCGCCGCCGCATGTATACCCTGTCATGTCATCTGTAAACCAAAGGCTGTTCAGGTCGTTGATGGTTCCTGAATTCAACTGAGTAAAAACGAATTCATGTTTTTCTTTTTGGCAAGAGGCGATTATAAGTACCACACAACTGATAAGAACATATGAAACAAAATGCATTTTATACAAATATCGTGAAGCGCAATTTTTTTTCATAGTTACCACTGTTGCAGTTCATCCCTGGTTTGAAACCGTTTCTATTGATCTAAGCAAAATCTTACACGCGATGTTTATTTCCTCTTGCGTGATCGTTAATGGCGGAGCTATTCTCATGCATTCTGGTGCGAACAAAAACCAATCTACAATAAGTCCGTTTTCAATACATTTTTTAATCACCTCTTTATTGAACCTCTCATCATAGAACTCCAATGCCATAAGCAAGCCAGCCACTCTAAATTGCTTTATTCTTTTATGTTTTAGCCAGTGATTGAAGATCTCTTGCTTACCTTTTATTTCTGCCATTAGATCATATTTCAACAAAACTTCCATCGCAGCCTTGCCAGAAGCGCAACATAAAGCATTACCGCCAAAGGTAGTTAGATGTCCAAGCACCGGATCGTGGGTGAGCGCAGTCATATTTTGATGTGATGAAATAAAAGCACCCAAAGGCAGCCCGCCTCCAAACGACTTTGCGAGCAATAAAATATCAGGAACGACCCCCTGCTGCTCGAAAAAAAAGAGAGTACCCGTTCGGCCCATGCCAGTCTGAATCTCATCAAAAATCAACAATACCCCCATGTCATCACATCGCCCTCTGATTTTGCTCAAATACCCGGCTTGTGGAAGTATCACACCTGCCTCAGCCTGTATCGGCTCAATGATTACTGCTGCTGTATCTTCTGTTATAAGTTCAATTGCCTTAAAGTCATTGAATGGCAATAATCTGGTATCGGGGAGCAATGGTCTATAAGCCTGCTTCCAATATTCATCTCCCATAACGCTCAATGCTCCTTGAGTGTGACCATGGTATGATTTGAAAAAAGAAATAAATTCTGTGCGACCGGTAACCCTTTTTGCGAGCTTCATAGCGCCTTCAGTTGCCTCAGTGCCGGAATTGGTGAAGTAAACTGAACTCAATTTTTCCGGGAGATGCTCCGTCAATAGCCTTGCGTACGACACCTGGGGTGATTGAATAAATTCCCCATATACCATCAGGTGCATATAATGCTTCAACTGCTCTTCAATCGCCAAAACAACTTTCTGGTGCAGGTGGCCTACGTTGCTGACATTGATTCCGGAGATAAGGTCAATGTATTTATTTCCCTGAATGTCAAAAAGATAAATTCCCGCTGCCCGTTCAATTTCCAGCATCATCGGATGATCCGATGTTTGTGCGAGGTGGCGCAAAAACAATTGACGATCTGAAATCATTATGCCCTGCGCGGTTAAAAATGTTCAAATTACGCGGATTAAAATTTTACACGGACTTTTGAAATCATAAATAGTAACTTGAAGCATTTATTAAGACGATTAAATTATGTGAGTGTATTAAAGTTGAGTGAAAGAACCGAAGACCATCTCATCATTAAAAGTGTCCCTAAAAAAGTTTGGAATCCCGTTTTTTCTGTTGGTGTCATCACGTTTGTTGCCTCCATGCTTTTACGCGGGTTCTTAGATGCAGGACTTGCTGTTTTTCCATTAGCGCTTTCTACATTGATTCTGTTCTCCGGCATTTGGATATTATCGGCAAACGGCCTGGTAGTCTTTGACAAGCAAGAATCAAATTGCTACTTCATCTTCAAGCATCTCGGATACCTTCAAAAGATTTATACATATCCATTAACATCAATAGACAGAGTTTTGTTAAATAGAAGTGGTGGAAAACAAGTTTTGACATTGTATAAAGATGATGGCAACGTAGTGAAATTAGCTGATTCAGGAAATGAAGATCAATTGATTTTCATTGGTGATGAATTATCAGAATTCCTGCAAATTCCTTTTGAAAGATAGTTCAGGATTGATTTCATAGCATACGATCCGTTTTTACTTTTTACCAAAACGATTAGTTTTGCAGTCCTTACAAAAAGGGGGTGGGGTAGCTCAGTTGGTAGAGCAACGGACTGAAAATCCGTGTGTCGCCAGTTCAATTCTGGCCCTCACCACAACATAAATATCATTGTCTTCCAGCATAGAGCAACCATATTGTTGCACCTGTGGGACTTGCTGTATTACATTCTACCATTCTACCATACTGTCGTCCCTACGGGACTTGCTTAGCAGTGATTAATGATGCGGTACGAAAGACCAAAAAAAGATCTCCTTATTCGAAATCAAAAGCTATATTATTATTAATCCCTTCCCCGATGGCTTAGCTCCAATGGAGAATATTGTCACCTTATGGAGTTTGAGCTTGAGGTATCCTGCTACCATTCTACCATACTGTCTTTTCCAGGGGACTTGCTTTGCATTGATTAAAGATGTGATACGAAAGACCACAAAAAGATCTTCTTATATGAAAATGTTATTCCATTATTATCCTTTCACGATTAAATTATCCTCCCCTCGATTTGCTTAGCTCCGTTAGGAGCGAAAGTATGGTAGAAAGAAACAAAAATTCCCAGAACCCCAGAGGGCGAAAGATTTCTAATTTATGGTAAGACTATCCCAGGTAAATTAAATATAAATAGCCAGAGATATCTGCTATAAGAATACTGTTACCCTTTTGGGGTTTGAACTTTATAATTTTTAGGCTACCATAGTGTCGTCCCTACGGGAACTTGCTTAGCAGATTGATATCTACGGACCTTAAGATAGAGAAAGAATGCGTCACCCTGCCAAGGGTCGATCTTTATGTATTACCGTCTGTCCAAGGGGTGCTTTAAAAATTGACTCATAATATGCACAAAACTCGCGGATCTTACAAATTTCGCATTTCGGCCTTCTTGCTACACAGACATATCTGCCATGCAAAATCAACCAGTGATGTGCAAGAGAAATCTTGTCCTCGGGAATATGTTTGATCAGTTGAATCTCTGTCTGATAAGGGTTTTGGGCCCTCCTTGTTAATCCCAGCCTTGCAGACACCCGGAACACATGGGTATCAACTGCCATTCGCGGTTGATTGAAGATGCATGAGGCAATCACATTCGCTGTCTTTCTTCCCACTCCTGGCAACCGCTGCAATTCCTCCACTGATGAAGGTACTTCACCATTGAATTGAT
>MWVX01000647.1_pt1 | contig 11289 bp, 11 predicted proteins | sample 1047311 | NCBI WGS metagenome assembly MWVX01 (sample SAMN06349984, study PRJNA376086) | soil metagenome | isolation source: MtG-4 sample Antarctic (ecotone) soil | place: Antarctica | collected 2015-01-13
AATCTTGAAGACGTTTTCTTACAACTTCTCGATGCTCAAGTTTTTTGATTTTAAGTAAAACAGGTATAACATATTTATATTCTTTTTTAACTATTAGGAGATATCGTGATATGAAAATTTTGCTGGCGACTGACGGTACAAAACACAGCGATTCAGCCATCGGTATCTTAAAAAATTTTAGTTTTTCTGACAATGACGAAATTAAAATCGTTTCTGTTGTTGATATGGCAGTGCCGTTGGCAATTGAACCATATGCGGGATATTTGCCAACGACAACCGAAATCGAAAAAACTGCGCGGGAAAATGCCGAAAAAGTATTGGACACAACCGCTCAAAAAATTAAAGAGATGTTTTCTGATAAAAATGTATTGGTTTCTACCGAAATTTTATTTGGTTCGCCCGAAAGTCGCATCGTTGAAACTGCCGAAGAAATTTACGCTGATTTAATTATTGTCGGTTCGCACGGATATAATCGTTGGGAAAGACTTCTGCTCGGTTCGGTTTCCGATTCGGTTGTCCATCACGCGCCTTGTTCAGTTTTGGTCGTCCGAAGCCCGAAAGAATAATTTAAAAATGAAATTAGCTTTTAAGGAATACGGAAGCGGAAAACCAATAATTTTACTTCATGCTTTTCCGCTCTATCAAAAAATGTGGCAGCCGCAAGTTGATGAAATTATTGGGGCTGGTTTTCGGTTAATTTTGCCAGATTTGCGCGGATTTGGTGAAAGCCATAATTTCTCCGATATAAATTCTATCGAAGATATGGCGAAAGATGTTGCCGAGCTGCTTGACGCACTTGAAATAGAGCGAGCTATCATCGGCGGTCTTTCAATGGGCGGTTATGTTTCTTTCAATCTTTATCGCCTTTTTCCAGAAAAATTTGCCGCGCTTGTTTTGTTCGATACAAATTATGCCGCTGATACGGAAGAAAAGCGCAAATCACGGTTTAATTTAATTGAAAAGATAGAAAAAAGCGGAGCGCAAGCCTTGATTGATAATTTGCTGCCCAATCTTATTTGCGTAAATACAAAGATAAACAATCCAGATTTGGTCGGAGAAATTGAAAAAATGTTTGCTGAAGTTAATCCCAAAGCGGCAATCGCTGCGCTTCGCGGAATGGCAGAACGCAAAGACCACACGCAAATTTTGGGCGAAATTGATATACCTACGCTTCTTGTATTTGGAGAAGAAGATAAAATAACAAATTTTGAAATTGCTGGCAAAATGAATAAAAGGATTTTAAATTCAATGCTTGTAAAAATTGTAAATGCAGGGCATTATTCTAATCTCGAACAGCCAGCCCAATTTAACTCGGCTCTGATTAATTTTATAGCAACTGTTAAGCTTTAGACATGAACGGTGCATAGTTTAAAAATTAGAATGCAGAAAACTCTCGATTTCAAATGACTGACCAAAACAAACTTATCACAATCAACTCATATAAGTTTGACGGAAAAATTCACCGAAGTTGGAAAGCAAAATTGATTGAGCAAAAGAATTCTCTATTGATATTTGTCGGAGAATTTGAGCAAGAAGTAAAACACCCACATCTCGGCGTTATCAGACGCGGGACAATTAGTTACGAATTTTATTGGCTTGACCTTTGGTATAATGTGTTTCGGTTTCACGAACCCGACGGCAATTTGCGAAATTATTATTGCAATGTCAATCTGCCTCCGAAATTCGAAAACGGTGTTCTAGATTATATTGATTTAGATATTGATGTCTTAGTTTGGAAGGATTTTGCGTATCAAATTTTGGATTTGGACGAATTTGAGGAAAACGCTAAAATTTTTAATTATTCGGAAGATTTAATAAAGAAAGCAAAGGATAATCTTGCCAAACTTTTAAGACTTATCGAAAATCGGAGATTTCCCTTTAATACCTAAACATAAATTGCATTTTGCCCTTTCAAAAGTTGACTTAATTGATGCTTTCGCCGTTTGGCGAAGAAATTCGCGTGTCTATCTGCGGCTTTGGAAAACAGAACTTATCGCGCCTGTGATTGAACCGATTTTTACATTTTTTGCTTTCGGTTTCGGAGTCGGCGCGTTGGTAACGTCAAAAATAAACGGCTTGAGTTATCTTTCATTTGTGGGCGCGGGCGTTTTGGCGTTCACGGTTTTGATGCGGACGGTTTTCGAGATGACCTACGGCGCGTATTTCCGAATGGTTTATCAATCAACTTACGACGCGATTTTGGCAACGCCCGTCAACGCCGAATCACTTGCTTTCGGTGAAATTCTCTGGGCAGTTACAAAAGGCATAATTGATACGCTCTTTATTTTGCCTTTAGTGATAATTTTTGGTTCGGCAACTTCCGTCTTTACACCGCTGGCAATTTTGCCTTTAACTTTTGGCTGTCTTTTTCTCGGCAGTCTGGCTTTAGGATTAACCGCCCGTATTTTTGAAATTGACCATTTTAATATATTCTTCGCGCTCTTCTTTTCGACGATTTTCTTGTGCGGGGCGTGGTTTCCCGTCGAACTACTTCCGGGCTGGCTGCAAATTATCGCGTATATTTTGCCGACGACGGCTGTTATTGATTTAACTCGCGCTTGTCTGAACGGCAATTTCTCGTTTCGGCATATTTACGAAACGATTTATTTGCTGGTTGCTTCTTTTGTGCTGCTGAATTGGGCTTTGCAAAGCATCCGAAAAAGAATGGTGGTTTAATAAAGTGTCGGAACAAAATGTTTTGCCAAGCGTGAACTCGTTAAATTTTAAATTAAGGGAGAAAAAATTATGAAATCGTTTGTGTTTTTCTTATTTGTGTTCGCTTTTTCCGTCCAGATTTTTGCTCAAAACAATCAAACTGCCCCTCAAAACGGGCAACCGATTCAACCACAAAATTCGATTGAAACTATTTCCGCCGAATTGACAAAAGTTTCAAAATCGCTGCAAATTTTCAACAAAAATTTCAAGGCGTTTCTTGAAACTTTGCCGCAAGGAATCAAATTCAGCGAAAAACAGCAAAATCTTCTGCTTGCCTTTGAAGTTCTTAATCGAGCCGAACAGCGGCTTGAGATTTTACAAAAATTTCAGATTGATTTAACGGAAAAACAAGCGGGCGTAAAAACTCGCCTTGCTCAGATTGAAGAGAATGTTACGCCTGAAGGCATAGACCGCAGTGTTGCTTTTCTCGGCACAACCAAAACCGAGGAAATTCGGGAAAATCGCCGGAGAACTTTGGAAGCCGAAAAAACCAGTCTGCGGCAATTATTCTCACAAATAAATCAAAATCTTTCCGAAACTGCTGTTGAAGTGCGTCAAGCGTCGGCATTCGTCAAAAGACTTCGTGCTAAAATTCTGCCGCAAATTGAGCAGGAAGTTTCAAATTTTCAATGATTTGCAAAAAACCGCAAACTCGCTAAACTTAGTCAATATGCAACCGACAAGCAAACAGGCAGCAAAAAGCAAACTCGAACTTTTAAAAGAAAAATCACGCCTGGCAGAACAGGGCGGCGGCGCGGCGCGGGTTGAAAAACAACGTGCTTCGGGAAAAATGGCGGCACGTGAACGCATTGATTTTTTTTTAGACGAAGGCAGTTTTGAAGAATTTGATAAATTTGTCGTCCACCGTTCACCCGATTTCGGACTCGAAAATCAAAAATATCTCGGCGACGGCGTGATTACCGGACATGGACTTGTGGACGGACGCGAAGTTTTTGTTTTTGCACAGGATTTTACGGTTTTCGGCGGCTCGTTGAGCGAAACACACGCCCAGAAAATCGTCAAAGTAATGGATTTTGCAATGAAAACCGGCGTGCCAATTATCGGCTTGAACGATTCGGGCGGCGCGAGAATCCAGGAAGGCGTTGTTTCTTTGGGTGGCTACGCCGATATTTTTTTGCGAAACACTTTAGCAAGCGGCGTTGTTCCGCAAATCAGTTGTATTCTTGGACCTTGCGCGGGCGGCGCGGTTTATTCTCCAGCAATTACGGATTTTAATGTGATGGTCAAAGATACCTCGTATATGTTCATCACCGGTCCCGACGTGATAAAAACCGTGACACACGAAGAAGTTACAAAGGACGAACTCGGCGGCGCGATGACGCACAATGCAATTTCGGGCGTGGCGCATTTTGCGGCTGACGACGATGAACACGCTTTGCGTTTGACGCGGGAATTGCTTTCGTTTGTGCCGTCGAACAATATGGAAAACCCGCCGTTTGTGCCGACAAACGATGCAAGCAATCGGACGGATGAAAAGTTAAACACAATCGTGCCGGAAATCTCGACTCAGCCTTACGACATCCGCGACATTATCCACATCATCGCCGACGAAAATTATTTTTTTGAAGTGCAGGAGCATTACGCACCGAATATTGTTATCGGTTTTGCGCGTTTGGGCGGTTTTTCGGTTGGAATTGTTGCCAATCAACCGGCTTTTCTAGCCGGAGTTTTGGATATTGACGCATCGGTTAAAGCGGCGCGGTTCGTGCGGTTTTGCGATTGCTTTAACATTCCGCTAATTACTTTTGAAGATGTTCCGGGATTTCTGCCCGGCGTAAATCAGGAACACGGCGGAATTATCCGGCACGGCGCGAAACTCCTTTTTGCTTTTGCCGAAGCAACCGTACCGAAAATCACCGTGATTACTCGCAAGGCTTACGGCGGCGCGTATTGCGTGATGGCTTCAAAACATATTCGCACCGACATAAATTTTGCGTATCCGACAGCGGAAATTGCCGTGATGGGCGCGGAAGGGGCGGTTGGTGTTCTTTATCGCACAGAGATTGCGGAAAATTCCGAAGAATATCGTCATGAAAAAGTTTCCGAATTTGAAGAAAAATTTGCCAATCCGTATATTGCGGCGGAACGTGGTTATATTGATGAAGTAATCGAACCGGCTTGCACCAGACCAAAACTTATTCGGGCTTTATCGCTGCTGCAAAATAAGCGCGATACAAATCCGCCGAAAAAACACGGTAATATTCCACTTTAGAGATTACTTTAACTGTCGGCAAAGCGACGGTTAAAGTAATCTCTAAAGAATCAAAAAATCTTTATTATTCCATTATGTTATCGCTTGATGCAGAACGCCCGACTTGGGCGGAAATTCATTTAGATAATCTCGCCTTTAATTTCCATTCGGTTAAAAATTTTATCGGGCAAAACATTGAATATATGGCGGTTGTCAAAGCCGACGGTTACGGACACGGCGCGATTGAATGCGCTAAAAAATTTGAAAAAGAAGGGATTGATTGGTTTGGCGTGGCATTACCGGAAGAAGGTTTGGAATTGCGCGAAAGCGGGATAAAAAAACCGATTCTCTGTCTGGGAAGTTTTTGGTCGGGACAAGAAAATCTTCTGTTGGAAAACGATTTAATGCCGGTTATTTATCAATTGGAAATTGCGGAAAAATTTAATCAAACGGCAAAAGAAAAGAATTTGATAGCTAGCATTCACGTCAAAGTTGATACCGGAATGGGCAGAATCGGTGTCCGCTTTGATGAAGTTAAAGTATTTGTTGAAGGTTTGAAGCAATTTAATAATTTGCGTGTCGAAGGAGTTATGACGCATTTTGCTTCGGCGGATAGTTTAGCGGAAAATGATTTTACGGAAAAGCAAATAAAGCAGTTTGATGAAGCAGTTTCAATTTTTGAAGAAAACGGTTTTTATCCGAAATACAAGGATTTAGCCAATTCGCCCGGAGCAATCGCTCATAAAAATTCACTCGGTAATCTTGTGCGTTTGGGTGGAGTTTTATATGGTTTGGGCGATGATGTTTTGCCGAAAGGAATTGAAAAACCCGAACTTCGCGCCGTAATGTCGCTGCACTCGCGCATCTCTCATCTTAAAAAAGTTCCAAAAGGCGAAACTTTAGGTTATAGTAGGACTTTTAGAACTAAAAGAGATTCTATTATTGCAACCATTCCTATCGGCTATCATGACGGTTACCGGCGTTCTTTTTCCAATCGCGGGCGGGCAATTGTTAACGGTGTTTTCGCTTCAGTCGTCGGCATAATTTCGATGGATTGGACAATTTTGGACGTAACCAATGTTCCAAATGTTAAAGTAAATGATGAAGTTATTTTGATAGGCGAACAAAATAAATTAAAAATAACGGCGGAAGAATTAGCAAAAATGAACGATACGATTTCATATGAAATAACCTGTGGAATAAATCGGCGCGTAACACGAAAATATGTTGGAAGCTAAAAAAAGCGCATGGTTTGAAACGATTTTTTCAATTTATAATCGTAATTTGTTAAAACGCCGCTTTCATTCTCTTCAAGTTTCAGGCTTGGATTTTCTTCGAGAAAAAAACGCCGGGATTCCGCTTATCATTTATGCAAATCATTCGAGTTGGTGGGATGGACTTGTCGCTTCTGAAATTTCCAAAATGGCTAAACTCGATTCATTTATTATGATGGAAGAAAAGCAATTGAAAAATTTATTTCTTTTTCGCAAACTCGGCGCATTTTCCGTCGTGCGAGAAAATCCGCGAAAGGCGGTTGAAAGCATAAATTACACCGTCAACTTATTAAAAAAAACAGATAGAACACTTTGGATATTTCCACAAGGCGAGATTTTGCCGAATGATGCGCGACCAATGAAATTTTACAATGGCTTGTCGAGAATTATCGAAAAAATCAGTGAAGTTTTTGTCGTACCGCTGGCGATGCGTTATGAATTTTTGAGTGAATTTAAGCCGCAAGTTTTTGTCAAAATCAGTTCGCCCGAATTGTTTAAAAATAGCAAAGATTTTGAGTCTAAAAAGATGACGGAAATAATGAAAAGCCGATTGACAAATGTACTGGACGAGTTAAAAACCGATATAATAAGTAAAAATTTCAGCAACTTCGAGCGAATAATTTAGTGCCGATTCCAAAAGTTTCATCAATCGAGATGCCGATTTTGCAAGAACTCGTCGCCACGGGCGGCGCGGACAATCTGCGTTTTTTGTATGAAAGACTGCTTGCTTATTTTCCGCAGCTTTCCGAAAAGGAAATCAGCGAAATCAAAAACGGGAAAAATAAATCGTGGCGCAACGCGGTTCAAAAAGCCGGGAAAATTTTAGATGAACAAAATCTTATCGAACGCGAGCGCGGAAATTGGACAATAACTGAAAGAGGTAAAAATGAAGCAGCAAAAGAAACTTCAGGTTTTACATTAACAATTTCTCAAACAAAAAATTTCTCGCACACAAATATACAATTTATGTTGGTAGAAATCGGCGAAAGTTTGGGGTTTTACACCGAAATAGAATTTGAATTTTACGATGTAATCTGGCGCGAAACGCCGAAAAGTCAACGTCTTTCTCACATTTTTGAAGTGCAGAGCAAAGGCAATATTGATTCGGCTTTTGCCAAACTCAAACGCGCTTACGAGGCGCAGCGAACAAAACCGTTTCTCATAATTACATCCGAAAGAGATTTAAATCGCGCCCGCCAATCTTTGAGTCATGAATTTCAGGATATTGAAACCGTCGTCACTATTTTAACCTTTGCCCAAATCAAACAAGTTCACCAAAACCTAAAAAACATTGCTGAAATTATTAAAGAGTTTCTGTTAAAATAACTTTGCAAATGAAAGAAGAAACTCCGATTCGACGGCAATATCTCGAAATCAAAGCAAAACACAAGGACGCGATTTTGCTTTTTCGTTTGGGCGATTTTTACGAAGCCTTTGACGACGATGCGCGATTGTTGTCGCGTGAACTTGATATTGCTCTGACCTCAAAACCGATGGGCAAAAATATGCGCGTGCCGCTTGCCGGAATTCCGCATTACGTTCTCGAAAAACATCTTGCCACGCTTATTTCTCGCGGTCATCGCGTCGCAATCTGCGAACAAACTTCGAGTGTTCCCATCAAAGGAGATGACGGTAAAAGATTGATTCAACGCCAAGTCGTCCGCACGGTTACGGCGGGAACGGTTATCGAACCGCAGCTTCTCGACAGCAAATCAAATAATTATCTGGTTTCGTTTTTCAGCGACGGGCAACGTGCGGGAATTGCTTATGCCGACATTACGACGGGCGATTTTGCGGCGACGGAAATCGAAAATAAAGATGCTTTGAGTGAATTGCAGCGTCTTTCGCCAGCCGAAATTATCATCGCGGAAACTCAGGAAACTTTCAGCAATCGGGATTTGCCGCGATTTGTTACAAAGTTAAACGCGGAGGTATTTGCCTTTGAAAACGCCCGTAAAACTCTTTTCAAGCATTTTCACACTAAAACTCTGCAACCTTTCGGGCTGGAAAATCTGCCTTTAGCTGTTTCGGCGGCGGGCGCGTTGGTTGCTTATCTGCACACTACACAAGGCGAAGCAGCAGAGCAACTGACGCGCTTGACGAGTTATGATTTCAGCGAATTTATGCTGCTTGACGGCAATACTTTGCGAAGTTTGGAGATTTTTGAAAGTTCTTCTGGCGCGAGTCTTTTGTCAGTGATTGACCGGACGAAAACAGCGATGGGCGGAAGGCTTTTGCGAAAATGGCTGCGTCAGCCGCTGCTCGACTGCGCGGAAATTTATCGCCGTCAGGAACATATTGCATGGTTTAAGGAAAACTCGGAAGAACGCGAAAAAATAAGGGAAATTCTTTCAAACATCAAAGATTTGGAACGTCTTTCGAGCCGCGCCAAAGCAAATTATATTTCGGCATATGAACTCCGTGCGTTCGGCAAAAGTCTTGAATTGATTCCGCCTGTCAAAAACATTTTGCGAAATGACACGGTTCGTTTCGGGCAGATTTTGACGCATTTGCCTGAATGTTCGGAAACTGCAAAACTCATCGAAAGCGGAATTTCCGAAGAACTTCCCTCTCGTTACAACGAACAAGTCGGAATTATTCGCGCCGGTTTTTCAGAAGATTTGGACAAACTTCGCCAAACCTTGAAAGACGGCAAAAGTTTTTTGGCGGAAATGGAAAAGCGTGAGCGTGAAAGAACCGGAATCAAATCTCTGCGCGTCGGGTTTAATAAGGTTTTCGGTTATTACATCGAAGTTACCAAACCGAATTTGCATCTTGTTCCCGATGATTACACGCGCAAACAAACTCTTATTCCGTCGGAAAGATATATTACGCTGGAATTAAAAGAACACGAATCGTTAGTGATTCACGCTCAGGAAAGAATCTCGGAACTCGAAAACAGTTTGTTTCGCCAAATTTGCGCGGAAGTCGGCAGGCATCGTCCCGAAATTCTGCTCTCGGCTTCCACAATTGCGTATCTCGATGCGATTTGTTCACTCGCCGAAGTTGCCGATGCGAATAATTATTCGCGTCCGACGGTCAATGAAACTTCCCTTTTGCGAATAAAAAACGGACGACACGCTGTTATTGAAAAAATTCTGCGCCAAAACGAATTTGAATTTGTCCCGAATGATTCCGCACTCGGCGGCAACGGCGCACCGCAAATTGCTTTAATAACAGGTCCGAACGCTTCAGGAAAATCAACATATTTGCGGCAAACCGCTTTAATCATATTGCTCGCTCAAATTGGCAGTTTTGTTCCCGCCGATGAAGCGGTTATTGGCGTTTGCGACCGAATTTTTACGCGCATCGGACTTTACGACCGGATTGGCAGCGGCGAATCAACCTTTATGACAGAAATGATTGAAACCGCCGAAATTCTTCATCACGCTTCGCCGAACAGTTTAATTTTATTGGATGAACTTGGGCGCGGAACTTCGACTTATGACGGTTTAGCCGTTGCTCGTTCCGTTTTGGAATTTATCCATAACCATCCGAAACTAAAGACGCGCACACTTTTCGCTACGCATTATCACGAACTCGCCAAACTCGAAGAGCTTCTGCCGCGCCTTGAAAATTTTTATTTTGTAATCGAAGAAAAAGACGCTAAACTAACCTTCAAATACAGACTGGAAAAAGGCACGGCACTAAAAAGTTACGGCGTTTATGTCGCTAAACTCGCAGGTTTGCCGAAACCCGTCGTGCGCCGGGCAGAGCAACTTCTTCTAGAATATGACAAAGAAGAAGACAAAAAAACGGCATCGAATTTGCATTCGCAAAAGACAAGCGAAATTGAAAAAAAATTGTCGGAAATTGATACAGATGCGCTGTCGCCGGTTGAGGCATTGATGAAACTTTACGAATTAAAAAAATTAGCTAAAGATAAACCTGAACTTTTACGGGCGGCAAGTTAAAGTTTCCATTCAAATAAATGAATCTTAAAAACTTCCAATTTAAAACATTTTTTTCCAAACTTTACGACAAAGTGTATGAGGAAGATATTTTGAGCAGCGCGGCGCAGGTTGCTTTTTATTTTTCGTTTGCGCTTTTTCCGCTTTTGCTTTTTTTAATTTCTTTATTTGGAATGGTTCTAAGTTCGGCGGATGATTTGCGCGGCGAACTTTTCTTTTATTTGCGGCAAATTATGCCGGCTTCGGCTTATGAATTAGTCCAAACAACGATTAAAGAAGTTACGGAAAACAGTTCGGGCGGAAAATTAACATTAGGGTTTTTTATCGCGTTGTGGTCGGCTTCGGCTGGCGTTGACAGCATTCGCGTGGCGCTTAATTCGGTTTATAATTTAGTAGAAACACGCGATTGGTGGAAAACAAAACTTCTTTCACTAGCTTTTACCGTCGTTATAGCCATCCTCGTTTCAATTGCTTTGGCAATTGTTTTTTACGGCTGGAAATTTATTTCTCTTGCCCTTTCCACGCTTTCTTTACCTGTTCCCTCGCCGTTTTTTTTAACCATTATTCAATGGGTTACAATTCTGATTGTTCTGCTTATTGTATTCGGTCTTTTATACAATTATATCCCGAACCATACTCCTTTTAAATGGGTTTGGATTACACCGGGCGCGGTTGTCGGTATAATTTTGTGGCTTTTACTGTCAAATGGTTTTCGTCTTTACTTAAATTATTTCAACACATATGACAAAACTTACGGCTCGCTCGGCGCGGTGATAATTTTAATGCTGTGGCTTTTCCTAACGGCTTTGGTTATTTTGATTGGCGGATTGATAAATCGAACAATTGATGAAATGACCGTAATCGAAGAAAAGTTGAAAGATAAGCAATTAACCAATGAGATTAGAAACGAAAGAATTGATGAACCGAAAACCGCGACTTAATGTCATTGGATTTCAGAATTGGACGAAAGAAAATTGAAAATTTGGTTGGTTAAACTTTTTCAACCTTTTTTGATATGTCCTGCATCTTACCCAGAATATCGCTTTTGATAAAAAGGAGTAAGTTAAGATGATTAAGTTTATAAGCATTTTGTGGTTAATTTTCAGTTTGACAAGCGCTGCTTTCGCGCAATCAGGCAGACGGATAATAACAGCAGCGCCGACTCCTCAGCCAAATA
>MWVX01000648.1_pt1 | contig 11285 bp, 6 predicted proteins | sample 1047311 | NCBI WGS metagenome assembly MWVX01 (sample SAMN06349984, study PRJNA376086) | soil metagenome | isolation source: MtG-4 sample Antarctic (ecotone) soil | place: Antarctica | collected 2015-01-13
GTACAGGGGAAGAAAGAACTTCTTTGGCCCCGTGGTGCAGAGCTTTTACATCGTACTGAGGTACAATAATGCCAGAGACCTTATGTTGTATAACCTCTTTTATTCCTTCTACTTCAAAAGCAACCACCGGAACTTTCATTAATGCGGCTTCTACAATAACCCGGGGCAAGCCTTCTCGTAGAGAAGTAAATAAAAAGAGATGGCTTATGGACAAGTATAGGGGAACCTCTTTTGAAAACCCCTTAAATAGTACGTCATCAGCAATTCCCAAAAATACACACAGTGCTTTACATTCATCCAACATTTCGCCCTCGCCTATGAAAATAAGTTTGCTATTTGGAAAATCTTTCTTTAAGAGAGCAAAACATTCAATTGAATACCGCTGTGCTTTAGAAAACGAAAACCTGCCCACGTTACAGATCACTTTAGTATCTGCATTTATCCCTAATGCTACTTGTAATCTTTTTTTGTCGTCCTCGTTTACCCGTGAATGAGCAAAAAACTGGCGCATGTCTATGCCGCTTCTTACTACTTTATACGGAATATTCTTTCCAATGTTATTGGCGTGATAGTACGACACCACATCTGAACCAACCGCTACAATTAAGTCGGAAACATGTATCGTTGCCTTTTCCAGCAAAATATAAAACCTGCGTTTCAACCGGCTCATGGGATCATTGAACGTAACCCCGTGCAAACCATAAATAATGTAAGGACAACGAGCAAGCCATGCAGCCAACTTAGTTATAAAACTGGCTTTCGTCTCATGCGTATGAATTACATCTATCTTTTCATTTTTGATAAACCGGTAATAGAATAATAGTGCTTTAAAATCCTTAATAGGATCAATTTTGTTCACCAGGTGCCTGCATACCACGATCTTCACTTCCGGACTATCTTCAAAAGGATTTTCCTGCATGTCAATGCCAGACGATAAAATAAAGTCATACTGCCCTTTTAACTGATCAATGGTGTGAAAAATATTATTTTCTACGCCGCCGCCCCTTACCAGCCTTGTTGTAGTATGCAAAATTTTTAATCTTCTGGCCATAGGTAAAGGGAGTGTTGCCAAAGCAGTTTGTGAACACTCATTGCTGGTCAGTTGTTGCGTTGTGCCTTGAACTAAAAGGAATTTTATAAAGTTTAATTTAAAAATGGCTGCAAACATAAGGAGGAAGAGGCATAGTAATGCAAATACAAGCCTGCGCCAGGCTTAAAGCCAAATTAAAAATTCCCATAGTGATATTGAAAGAGGCTACTCTTCCTTGTTAGGAAAAACAGGCGGGGCTTCATTAGAATGATAAGAATCAATAAATTTTTTACTATAGTCCAGTGCTTCGCCTATCACATGGTGCATATCCATGTACCGGTAAGTGGCCAGTCTTCCTAGAAAACTTACTCCTTTCAGCTTCTCGGCATCTGACCGGTAGCTTGCAAGCTTTTGCTTGTCGTCAACCATTCGCTTTGGATAATATGGAATATCATTTTCTTCGGTTTCCTTACTGTGTTCTTTAAAATAAACTGTCTCCTCATGCTGCTCCCAGGGCGTAAAATGTTTATGCTCATGCACCCGGGTATAGGGTACCTCCTCATTACAATAATTGATAACTGCATTGCCCTGGTAATCCCCTTCAGCATAGCCCTTTTCAAAATAAACAGTGCGGTACGAGAGCCGGCCATGTTGATAATGAAAGTACTGGTCTAGTGGACCGGTAAAAAAAACATGATCGTATTCAGAATGGTCATCGGTACTATCGAATTTTTTATTAAGAGTGACGTGGATATTTGGATGATCTACTAATTTCTCAAACATCCCGGTAAATCCGTTGCGTGGGATACCCTGTAAAGGATTGTTGTAGTAATTGTCATTATAATTGAATCGAACAGGAATTCGTTTTAAAATAGCCGCCGGTAGTTCGGTTGGCTCGCATCCCCATTGCTTCTTGGTGTAGCCATAGAAGAACGCCTTGTATAAATCTTTTCCAATAAACTTCATTGCCTGCTCTTCAAAATTTTGCGGCTCATCTATAGACGTGTCGGCAACGGAAGCTAAAAATTCTTTGGCTTCTGCCGGATTAAACGCCTTATTAAAGAACTGGTTGATGGTATGCAGGTTCACCGGCATAGAATAGATGGTACCATCATAATTTGCTTTGACGCGATTTGTGTATGGGACCATCTCTATAAAGCGGTTAACATAATCCCATATATCCTGCCGATCCGTATTGAAAATGTGAGGACCATACACATGAACCATCACATCCGTTTTATTGTCACGTTCTGTGTAACAATTACCACCAATATGCGACCGCTCATCAATAATATCGATCTTACAATTCAGTTTATTTGCTAATTCATTAGCCAGAACTGCACCCGAGAAGCCTGCTCCTACAATTAAATATCTTTTGATCCCTGTTTCCATTTAGTAAATTCTATTTTAGTTTTTTCACCGTTATAAAATCAGGCCACCGCTTTCCAGTATTATTGGTGCATGATATTGAATACTACGTCCTTTGACTGAAGCTTTTTTTAAAGCCAAGGACAATAAACCTCTATTTTCGCCTGTAAAGAGATTGATAAAGTGCACCAATATTTAACCATTTGGGATTTGGTTCTGACACCAATTTACCTGCTCATCCTGGTAGCAATTGCTAAACGAATCAGAAATAGGCAGTACCCGGAAGGCCACCTTTTGCGGAAATACTATTTACCCGGACTTTATGTACGGTTTGGCGGCGTGGTGTTTATTGCACTTATCTACCAATTTTATTATGGTGGTGGAGATACATTTTTATACTTCGAATATTCGAAAATCGTGAACTCCTCGTTTGACGACTCTGTCATCACCTGGTTTAAACTGCTCTCAAGAACTTCGCCGGAGGTTGATCCTTACCTTTATAAATACGCAAACGCAATAGAATTTTATCATGACCCGGCATCTTATGCTGTGGTAGTTATAACTGCCCTATTAGGTCTTCTTACATTTAATACTTATTTGCCAACCGCCTTACTTTTTGCTTTTATTGCTTATACAGGTATCTGGGCGATGTACCGAACTTTCTGTAAAGCGTTTCCTAACCGGTACAAAGAGTTGGCTATTGCCTTTTTGTTTGTTCCAAGCGTCTTTGTTTGGGGGTCGCCTATTTTTAAAGACACGGTGTGTATGTTTGGCCTTGGCTGGCTGACCTTTACCAGCTTCCGGATTTTTGTTGACAAGGATTTTAGCGTAAAAAACATCCTGCTCCTAATGCTAAGCTTTTACCTCATTGGCATTATTAAAGTGTATATTCTACTCGCTTTCATGCCCAGCCTGTTGCTTTGGCTGTTACTCACGTACTCTCATAAAATACGTAGCATTGCGCTGCGAATAATTATAGGATTAGGGATAGGAGGGATAGTAGTTGTTGGGTTTCTATATTTTGCCAATTCTTTTTCATCAAACCTTAATCGTTATTCACTGGACTCAATCACATCAACAGTGGAGGCTACGAGAAGCTGGATTACTTCTTCAGGGGATGAGGCGGCGACGTATGACTTAGGCGCCTTTGATCCCTCTATTGTTGGTGTCATTACTAAGCTTCCAGCAGGTATAGCAGTGACCTTATTCAGACCATTTTTATGGGAAGTAAAAAAACCAATTCAGCTTTTATCATCGCTGGAGGGTTTAGCATTCATTATATTAACGCTAATGACTTTTTACCGAAATGGTTTTTTCGGTACGTTTCGGCTCATCTTCTCAAACCCGAACTTGATCTTCTTTTTTAGCTTTTCAATGATCTTTGCTTTTGCAGTTGGACTTTCTACAGGAAACTTTGGCACTTTATCGCGATATAAAATTCCGTGTATGCCTTTCTTTGCTGCACTTCTAATAATACTCTATTATTCAAAGCAAAAAAAATTGATGCCAAAGCAAGTTAATCATTCATCATCCGATCAAGTATTGTCAAATAGTGCTTCTTATTTGCATTAATGGAATAGCTCCTTTCTACAGTGTCGGCTGCCTGCTTTCCAACTCGTTGCCGTAATTTTTCGTTTTCCATAAGGTTGATTAATGCTTGTTTCCATTCATCTGGTGTGCTTACCAAAAAACCATTGACTCCGGGTTGTATAATTCTGTGGATAGTGCCAATAGCTGTGGCTACAACTGGAACTCCCGCAGCCATATATTGCAAAGCCTTTAACCCGCTTTTCCCTAATATCCATTCTTCATCAGGCAGGGGGTAAAGTCCAATATCAAAGCTTTTTATCACATCAACCTCATATTCTTCCTTCCATGGCAAGGCCTCAACTTCTACGCCATCTAATTTAAAATCCGCATCCCCCATCACCAATAATTTAAAGGAATGGCTTTTTGCAAGCTCATGTAAAACATCATCCAGTAAGTGCAAATATTTTGAAGTGCTATGACTTCCGCTCCACCCGATAACAATTTTTTCTTTTACTGCATAGTTGGATTTAGGCTTGTAAAGAGTTGTATTGATAGTAGAAGAAATATCTGTTGTATTCCCATTATATTTTCGCACAAACTGATCAAGATATGGTGTACAGGTGATTACATGATCAGAAGATTTAATCAAAAGAATAGGTTTGCTTCTTCCCTTCAGAAAACGTACAATTGGATTTGCCTTACTAGTATTATTCAGGTATACCAAGTCATCAATATCGTAAATTATTTTAGGCGAAAGTTTTCTGTAAAGCCATTCAAAAATGGGAGGGCCGAAAGGTGTTACCCATAAATGGATATAAACAATGTCGTATCGATGTAAAACAAACAAGGTTTGCAGTCTGCGTAGGTAGCCCAGGAATGAATAAAATGTTTTAGCAAAAAAATTTCCTTTCTTGTAAACGATTTTATAAAAATCTTCACTGATAAACGACCGGGCTTCCACCTTATAACCAACCGCTTCAAACGAGCTATAGTACTGCTCAAATTTCAATCGTTGGCTGGGTGCTACATTTTCAGGATAGGGGCAAATAAACAAAATTGATTTCTTCTTCATCCAAGAACTTTATCATAAGCAGTGGCGTATAAATTAATTCCCAGCTCTAAACTATATATGGTAGAAGCAGCATTCCTGATAGCTTCCGGATCAATTTTTAAAATACGAGGCAATTCTGTAACTGTCTTCTCAAAGTCCGAATCAGTAAAGCCATCCAAAACAAACCCTCCCTGCATTGATTCTATAATTTCTTTTACATCCCCTACGCCGCTGTTGCTGATAACAGGTATTCCCATAGACAATACTTCGCCTAACTTGGTGGGAGAACTGGAAATTTTAGAATAAACCGGCTTTATGAATGACAGGTTTATATCTGATGCTTTAATAAGAGAAGGCACTTCAGCCCTGGTGGCTTCACGAATGATAAAATCTTCAGGTGATAATTTAAGTTCGCTAACCGCACATTTAATTACCAGGTGAGCCGTATGCGTAACAAATAAAAATTTTGCAGACGGATAATATCGCTTTATCGTTTTGAATAGTAACAACATTTCATTTAGCATATACCATGTGCCTACCGATCCCAGATAACTTATTACGAAATCAGTTTCTTCCAGGCCTATACTTGCTTTTGCCTCTTTTTTTTGTACAACTGAGGTGAGCGTAAAATGATCCATATCCGCACAACAAGGGATAACCTGTAGCGGAACATCTTTGTTGTATGAAGGCCAACGCATCATTTCTTTTTTGCCTGCTTCTGTAAGCGAAATAATGTAATCGGCATTATGCAAGTACTGGGCTTCCTTTTTTTTGTAATAGCGATAAACCCGTTTAAATATTGGATTATCCATGTTCCAGGATCCACCGTCTTTTTTTTCGTCGGCCCAGAAGCCGCGCATGTCAAAGAAAAATTTAATTCCAAATTTTTTTTTCAAATAAAGACCAGCGTCTGCGGCAATATAACTACGACAATGAACCATATGAAAATGCTCCTTTTTCTGAAGCTGCACTGCCGCCTGACGCATTTTTACAGCATCATAAAACTTCGAAAGCAAAGGAGGCTCTGAAGTGAACCATAAGGGCACCCAATCAATGTTGGATTCTTTTGTAAGTTTTTGCAGCATCTCTTTTTGCCGTAGATAGAGGTCCTTTTTTTCAAAGCTTAATATCGTAAACTGATATCCTTGGGCAGCCAACCCTTTAATGTAGGGAAGAATTTGAGATTGTCCTAAAGGATCACTAAGCCCATCATAGGTTATATAAAGAATACGTTTCATTTTAATTCAGTATGATTTTCTTTATACCACCTAACAAAATTTTCTACCCCTTCCTTTAATGAAATCATCGGGTTATAACCTATAAGTTTTCTTGCTTTCTCAATACTTGCATAGGTGATGTCGACATCACCAGCCTTAAGGTCCTCATACACTATGACAGGCTTTATATTTAATACACCTGCAATAGTGTTTACAAGTTCCTTTAATGAAACGGGGTTTTGATTTCCAATATTAATGGTTTCCCATACACCCTCTCTTGAGCCTATATAATTAATGGCAGCCATAATACCAGTTACCGAATCAGCACAATAAGTGTAATCCCGGGCTGTATCTCCATTTCCAAAAAGATGAATCGGTTCTCGGTTGATGATGCTGCGCACAAACTTATGAATAGCAAGATCGGGCCTTTGCCTCTCACCATACACTGTAAAAAAGCGTAGGTTGATTATGTCAATATTATACAACTTATGGTAGGTATAATTCATCAATTCACAGGAGCGCTTGGTAAATGCATAAGGAGAAATAGGATGGTTAACGTCCTGGTCTTCTTTAAACGGGACATCTGTTGTATTACCATAAACAGAAGAAGAAGAACCAAATATCAATTTGCTAATACCTTTTTCACGAATCCACTCCAGTAAAGAGTTTGTTAGCCTGATGTTGGCATCAATATATTTTTGAGGCGATTTCAAGGAAGGCAGTACACCCGCCCTGGCCGCCAGGTGCACAACTACATCTATTCTTGTCACCTGGGAAAGCAAATCTGCATTGGCAGCATCACCTTCTATAAATTGAAAAGAGGATTTATTTTTTAGTTGTGAAAGGTTTCTCTGCTTGTATGCCTTATCATAAAAGGGATCGAAATTATCGATCCCGATTACCTGGAACCCTTGTTCAATTAATCTTTCACACAAGTGGCTGCCAATAAAACCTGCCGCCCCCGTTACCATAACAGACTTAACAGGTTGACTTGTTACCAATGCATTAATTTTTAATAATCAGGCTGCCCATTGCTTGTACCACATTTGAAACATTAGCAAATACCAAATCTTCAAATGTTTTTCTTTATGACCATTGAAGAAGTCGTTGACTAACTTCTCCACCGCTGCTACATTAAATAAACCATGCACAGCTAAATTAGTTGGGCTTAGATATTCCTTAACCAGTGGTTTAAGTTCTTGCGTAAGCCAGGTTTCAACTGGAATTCCAAATCCCATTTTTGGCCGCTCCATAATTTCTCTTGGGATGTATTTATGAACGATCTGCTTAAGAATATATTTCTTTTGTCCATTATGGTATTTATAGTCGGATGGAAGTTGTGCAGCCCATTCAATAATATCCTGGTCAAGAAACGGTTCACGGCCTTCAAGGCTTACTGACATTGTGGCCCTGTCTACCTTTTGTAAAATGTCATCCACCATATAAGTCTGGTAATCTATTGCCATCATGTAGGCCATTGGATCTGAATAACCTTCATTCAATTGCAAGCTGGTATGTGCTGTGCTTAGTTCAGCCACTGGCTGTACAAACAAATTGTCGAGGTCTGTTTTACTAAATACCTGGCTTAGGTTCTTCAACAATTCGGCTGGTGAAGGATCGGCTAGCAAGTTTTTGAATTTGTCATAGCGGCTATGAAAGTTCTGCTTGTGCCTGAAGTAAGGGATGCTTTCCGAAGAAATGTTTGACATGGCCGCTACCGCCATCTTTCGCATTGGGCTGGGGATTGCGCTGATCTTTTTGCCATAACGGGCAATATAGTCGTACCGGTTATAGCCGGCGAAAATCTCATCACCTGCATCGGCAGACAAGGCCACGGTAACTTTTTCCCTCGCCATCCTGCTGACTAAAATAGTAGGAATCGCACTGCTGTCCGCAAAAGGCTCATCATAATAATGAGGCAGTTCGGGAATGATATCCAATGCCTCTTTTGGTGTACAATAATATTCAGTATGCTCTGTGCCAAGATGCGCAGCAATCTGTTTGGCAAAAGGCGCTTCATTCAACTTCGCATCTGTAGTGCCAATGGTAAATGTTTTTATCTTTTCAGTGCTGTCCTTTTGCAGCAGTGCCGTAACACAGGAACTATCATAACCTCCACTTAAAAAAACCCCAACCGGCACGTCAGCTACCATACGGTATCGAAAAGCTTTTTGCAATATATTTTCCGTGGTAGTAATGGCTTCTGGCAACGAGATGGACAGTTTCGGTTTGTTATAATGATCATACACATTCCAGTACTGTGTTATGCTGATTGTTTTGGTGGACAAGCCTACCTGCAACAAGTGTCCTGGTGGAAGTTTATAGGTATTTTGATAAATACAATGCGGGTGAGAAACATACCCATATTGTAAAAAAGAAGCGACTGCATTTTTATTAATCTGTTTTGTAAAAGCAGGATGGGCAGCTAATGATTTTAATTCTGATCCGAAAATAAATACATCATTCTGCCAGTAGTAATAAAATGGTTTCACGCCAGCCCTGTCTCTAATACAAATGAACTCTGCTTTTTTTTCATCAAACAAGGCTATGGAATACATGCCGTGCCACTGTTGAATAGCTGCTGTTCCCCACTCCCGCCACGAATGTAAAATCACTTCTGTATCAGAGTGCGTTTGAAACTGGTGGCCTTTCTTTATTAACTCATTCCTGATCTCGTTATAATTATATATCTCGCCATTGAAGATGATGTGCAGGCCATCATAATGCATGGGCTGATCGGCAGCATGGCTAAGATCAATGATACAAAGGCGGCGATGCCCAAGACCAATAGCTGCATTAGTAGTCTCTGTAAAATAGACACCCTGACCATCAGGACCACGGTGCTGTAGGCAGTTCGACATCCTACTTACATCTGCTTCATCACTACTTTTATTAAAATCAATAAAACCCGCTATTCCGCACATTGTAAAGACCTCATTTAAAATTGAAAGATGTAAACTTAAAGCTTTGTTGGCTTAAAGGAATAGTTGGGACGACTGAAAAAGAAGTCCGGCTTACTATAGAATTGTAAGGTTTTATATTCAGCACCTTGTATTGACCACCAGTTTACAGCATTGGTGTTATTGTTTTGTAACCTATAAATATTTTGGTCGCCGATTTTTTGCGGAATAACGGCTTTGCCTGATACATCTGTAAAAAATGGCTGCTCGGTTTGTGCATTGCTGTAGTAGATATACTTTTCTCCTTTGGGCACATAAAACCAAAGCTGGCCCATTACTGCATACGTTGGAATATTTTTAAAACCAACCCATTGATCTTCCGGCGCATAAAACCTGATCCAGTTTTTATTTTTAATCGATATTCTAAAGGTTTTATTTCCAGCAACTTTAAAAGTTATCTCCTGCCACCGTTTATCGATGGTTACCTGTTTGGTGGCGACCGGCAAACCGGTTGAAACATCTATACATTCAATAGTGATAGCCTGGCTTATGTTATTCTCTGACCCCTCATTAACCTTCACAAAAAAATGAACATTGCCTAGAGCCGAACTTTGCAAATAAGTTTCCGGGAAATCAAGGAGCATCAGCCCATCTGGAATTACTTCCTTTTTCTTAACCGTTGAAAGAATATAACTGCCTGGAGCGTTTTTTTGCTTGTATACAAAATCCTGAAGCAATGGGTTTTCTTTGACATCCTTGCTGGCCAAAGCTTCCAATTCATTGCGGGACAGAAAATAAATTTTTTTTAATTTTTCAGGGCCAGGTTCATAATGATTCCAACTTTTTGTATGCGCTACGCTGATAGGAAAATTATGGATCAATAATTCTACCATCCTTGTTGAATGAACCAATGCACTTGGATAAATCTGCCATCCAAAATTTAATAGTTCATCACTTTGCTTCTCCTTCGTAGCAGGTTTAGCCAATTGCCACTTGTAGTACAATGACACAAAATGGAGATAGGCCTGCAAGTCAGTTATCCTGTCTTTTGTCGTTCCTGCTGCACCAATTTTTGCCTTAGCGAGAGTTTGCATCAAATAAGGAAGATCAACTACCCCATTAAAGTCATAGGAAATTTTTTCATAGTATTCCTGCATACTGACAGCAACTGAGCCGAACATATTTTTATAAAACTCAGCTTTCTCTTTTCGGATATTAGTTTTAATATCCCAGCCTAATCTGCCGGCAAAGTATAAGCCGGTGCCGTTGCTCCCGATGCTGTTAGAGGACTCTAGCATGAATCCTTCTAACTGCTGTTCTTTCCAATACTTTATTTTTTCCATTAAAGCTACATCAGACTGACCACGGGTCAATGGCAGGTTAAAGCTCCAATCAGGTATGCCAAAATAATCATAGATCAAAAGGTTTTTATGCCTGCTTTTCCATTTTTCAATCATTTGTTTAGGAGTCCCTACATCCTGGAAAGCATAGGGCACAATTTGCACAATAAGATTTGGAGCTAATGAGAAAGGAGGAGGAGAGGCATGGGTATTGTAGGCATAAATGTTTGCGTATAACCTTGGCGATAACTTTGCTAATTCTTTTGCCGTTTCACTTGCCAGGAAAAAAACACGGTCGCTGTTCGATCCCATTTTTCTACAAACCGCACATTCGCAATCGCCATAACCATCTGCCGGGTCAACGCTAACCGTGACTTTATTAGTTGAATACTTCGCATTGGCAAGCATTTGCTGTGCGTCCTGGAGTCTATCTTCTATAAATAATTTTCTAAAGCCAGCATTGCTGATACACCATTTTGCATCCTGTTTCCAAGCCGCTCGTTTGCCATTAATCAACGCTAAATACTCAGGGTTCTTTTCTAATTCAGCCTGGTGTTTTATATTAAAAGTTTCTCCGTAATGCCCGGCAAGGTCCACTTCGCCTCCCATTCGGTTCCTGCGCTTCCAATCGTCCCATTCCCTTTGCAGAACTTGCTCAGGATCTTTTGACTTGACATGGGCAATGGCCCCGGTACCAAAAAAATTTCTCAATTTGAAAGAGGGAGCTATATATTGCGTTTTGTTCAAACGTATATCTGTTACAATAGGAATATGTTCCCACTTGCTGCCTGGAAAATTCCAACGGAAACCCAATTGGTCCAGGTAGTAATAAATCGCCCTTGATAAACC
>MWVX01000649.1_pt1 | contig 11281 bp, 12 predicted proteins | sample 1047311 | NCBI WGS metagenome assembly MWVX01 (sample SAMN06349984, study PRJNA376086) | soil metagenome | isolation source: MtG-4 sample Antarctic (ecotone) soil | place: Antarctica | collected 2015-01-13
TGCTTTTCCCGCTGCTCCTGATCCAACTTTTTTTGCTCTTGTTGCACTTCGAGCAGAGCTAAATCTTTGTTGTTACTTAGTTTGGCTAAACTGTCTTTCAATTGAACATAAAGAGATTGGTATGAATAAGCCTTTGAACTATTGCCCGATTTGTTATAAGCCTTACTCAAATCCTCTAAAGAGCCGACTAAATTATTTAAGTCTTTGAATTGTTCGCTTGTTCTTTTCGCCATCTCCAGATGTTGTATAGACTCTGAAAGTCTTCCGCTTTCCAGCAGGAAGTTGCCGTAGTTTCTATATGCGGCGGGAGCCCATACCGGTATTGATTTACCTAATACAGCTAAATTCTGCCGATAATAATAATTCGCGGAATCCTGCTGGCCGGTATTTCTATAGATTAATGCCAGATTATTGAAGAGATGATTTTCAAAATCATGGTTTTTATAAAAGGCCTCAAGCTTAAGATTATTACGCTTAAAGAATGCTTTGGCCTCTTCATATCTGCGTTCATTAACGAATAAGCTAAAATGCTGAAATAACGGAGCAGTTTTATAGGTATTAGGTAAATTGTATTCTTTAGCCAGTGCCATTACTTTATTAGCCGATGCCCTGGCTTTTGTATGCTCTTTTTTACTGGAATAAGACCAGGTGGTATTAATTTGACTCATATATAGCCAGTTAAGATCACGATAGGTCAATTCTTCCTTCTTTCGTAATGTTTCTATCGCTTTAAGAAAATATTCAACGGCTTTATCATAATCACCCAGGCCATCATAAAAGCGAGCAATTGAACGATAGCAATATGCCAGCAGGTAAGGGTCATGATTTTTTTCTGCTAATTCCACTGCCTCGTTAAATTGCCGGAAGGCTTTAATGTTATCGATTTTAAAACGATAACCGTTAGCTAAAGCAACAAGAGACAACACACGCAATGAATCGTTGGCTATGGCAATAGAAAGCCTGAAGGCTTGTGTTCCCCACCGCAGCATTTCATCTCCATCTGCCAGAACTACATGAAAATGAATGCCTGATAATCCAATATAAGCAGCGGCTTCATAAAAAGGCAACTTGTGTTCTTTTGCTATTTGTATGGCTTTGGCAAAATAGCCTCTCAACTCTTTCTCCCTTTCTGTGGAAGGAGTAACTTCTACCAGCCGAATGCCGTTGAGGATGTAAGCGAGTGCCACGAACTCAGTGTTTTTACTTTCTTCTGCCAAAGCAATCATTTGTTGTCCATATGTCTTCGCTTCATCATGACCACCTTCTGTCCAGCTATAATAATTTGCAAGTGCATCCAAAGCATAAATTTTATCCTTTGGTGTTTTAGCTTGCTGCAGATGCTTTTGCAAGTTCCCTACGTCTTGAGCAGAGGTTATTAAGGTATTTAACAGCAGAAAAATATTTAGCAGAATTTTTGGTTTCATATAGAAAAATTATGATCTCTACTAGTAATGTTCTATCTTCTAATGTTTTAAGTACTTAAAGGGTTTCTTCAAGATATCATATTTCAAAATATTTAAGTGCGCTTAGTTGCACCGTAAACTCTGCTCCTTCACCTTCATTCGTCTCCACTTTTATTTCCCCTCCATGTGCCTTTATAATATCATAGCTCAATGATAAACCCAGCCCCGTTCCCTGCCCGGTTGGTTTTGTTGTAAAGAAGGGTTGAAATATTTTATCCAATACCTTATTAGGAATGCCCATACCATTATCTTTTACACATATTATTACTTTATTCCCTATTTTTTTTGTGCTTACTGATATCATTGGTTCAAACGTTCCATTTTGTTGATTCTTCTTTTCCGTTACCGAGTAAAAAGCATTGTTATATAAGTTCAATAACACTCTACCAATGTCTTGTGGTACAACTTGTATCTTGCCAATGCTTTCATCAAAATCTGTTTTAAAGGCTGCATTGAAAGCAATGCTTTTAGCTTTTAAACCAAGGTAGCTTAACCGTAAATATTCTTCAGCTATTGCATTAATATCTGTAAGTTCCTTTTTGCCTGTTGTTGCTTTTGAATGTTCCAGCATTCCCTTTACAATAGCATCTGCACGTTGGCCATGATGGCTAATCTTTAGTTCATTTTCTTGAATAACATTTGCTATAGATTTAACTTCTTCATAGTTGGCTTTATCCATTTCCTGCTTCATCTCTTCCACCAATTCTGTATTTAATGCTGAGAAGTTGTTTACGAAATTTAGGGGGTTCTCTATCTCGTGTGCAATGCCTGCTGTAAGTTCTCCAAGAGAGGCTAACTTCTCCCTCTGAATCAGTTGGGCCTGGGTATTCTTTAAATCCTCCAATGTATTTTCCAATTCCTGCTGTTTGTGATGGAGTAAAAGATTAGCTTTTTCTTTTTGCTTATTATTTCTGTAAAGAATAAACGCAACTATAATAAGCACTAATAGTCCTGCTATAAGGCTGTATATTCTTACTTTAGTAGCATACTGCTGTCGCGCCTCGTTTCTTGCCTGCTCCAATTGCTGTTGCCGCAATGATTCTGTATATCCTAAATTTTGTACTTGTTTTATCGCTTCATAATCATATAAGCTATCTTTTAATGCGATTGTAAGAGCCAGGTATTTATAAGCGCTATCCACAGGGCTAATCTTGCTATATAATTCATAAAGAAAAGAAGTGGCACTAAGCTCATGGGAAGGTGCCTTTATATTTTGTGATACTTGTAAAGAAAGCTTTGCATAATAAATAGCTGAGTCTTTAATTTGTTTTTGTGCATAAAGCTTAGCTATACCTAACTGTGCAATAGCAATTAAATCTTGTCGTAATCCTTTAGCGTAAAATGATCCTTGCCTGAAATACATAAAGGCACTGTCAATATTATTTAGCTTAGAATGTATAAACGCAAGACCATTAGATGCAAGTGCCAGAAATACTTTATCTCCGCCTGCTACTCTATAGCTAAGCCGCCTGTAGGACAACGCAGAGTCCAAAATGTTAAGTCTTTCAAATGCGCCAGCCATAATGCTTATATAACCCATGAAATGGTAGCGTTCAGAATTTTTTTCATTATCAAAATATCCCGTATTAACGAGTTGCTTGTTTTTTCGGGCATACTGCAGTACTGTACGGAAATCATTTAGGTGGCTATAGGTGAAGCATAGGTATCTATTTGAGTTGTACATCATTAATGTATCTTTTATTTGTTCGGATAAGCGCAGGCTTTGAAATGCAAACTCGATAGCTCTGGGGTAGTCACCTGCTTCCCTGAATAGATTATTTAATAGAAGTAATGATTGTATTTGGTATTTGAAGTGTTTGTTATTTACGGAACGTTCTAAAGCCTGTTTTGCATAGTACAGTGCCGAATCTCTATTTCTTTCCTCAAACTTGTCTGCCAGCGAAAGCAGCACCTGGATCTTGCTTGTATCTTCTTTTTGTTGCCCCAGAAGCATTTTTAAGCTGTCAGTTGTTCTATCCTGTACAAACGCTGTTTTTGAAATACTTACCACGAAAAGGAAAAGAATAAAATATTTCATGTAATGAATGATTTATTATAAAGGAATCAGGACTGTGTATTCAGATACAAACCTCTTCCCATTAAATGTCTTCACATGTATTTATTAGCGACAGTAAAAATCCTTTGTAGTATGATATTGGACTTGTTTAACCGGACAGTTAATTGGATGTGTTAAAGTAAACTTTTTCTAAACTATAATTAATGGGATTATGGAATTAATGGTATTATTCAATACCGGACCTGGAACTCAATTACGAACCTGTATCTTCTCCTTTTTTCGTGTCCGCGGGATATTATCGAGGAGGTTGTGGCCAAATAAAATTAGTACGCCAATGGCCAGGATAATTTTAGGTGGTAAACACACAACTGCACACATGATGACCATGGCCAGGCCCAGCACCCAAATTACCTGTAGCCGGAACATTGGAGACGCTGGATTAAAACTCCATGCAAAATTAATAACGACCGTTTCCAGCAGCATTAGCCACAGCCCACGTTTTAATAAAAAACCAGCCAATTCATTTTTTGTTTTTCTTTCTCCCACCAAAAATGCAGAAGTGCCGGCCAGAAATACAAATACAGGCGCACAAAAATGTGTAATCCACCGGGTGAAAAATACCGCCCCGTTTGTGTGCTGCATATCTTCAGGATTATAAAAAAAATAGACTGCATGAAAATAATCCCGTACATGGTCGAGCGCCATGAAGACAATGGCAAATCCACAAAGCAGGTCAATGGATTCAATTCCTGGCAGTTTTGCAGTAATGGTATTCATGTTTTTTATTTGATGCAGTTGCCAATTACTTTGCAAGTGCTTTTATATCGGACCTACTTATTTTCACTCCCTTGCTGCCGATGATCAGCCAACCCTTACTTGTCTTCTTTTAGGTGTGCCGAGATTTATTTGTAATTTTTATTGCCCTGCTGCCGGCACCAATCCAAGTTGTGTCATAAAATCCATGTTATCATAGAAATCCTGCTCTTCAGCAATTTTACCTTCACGCATAAGCACGATGGTAGATCCATCCAAATCAACAGCTTTGCCTGTTGCGGGGATACCAAAAAAATCACCGGTATGCGTTCCTTTAAAGTTCCAGTGCTTCACCAATTTTTCACCTTGTCCAAACACATTTTTTATAGAGAATTGAATATTGGAAAAGCCAGTCAGAAAGTTGGAATAGAAAGCCTTTGCGCTGTCAATGCCTACCACATTTGCCGGCTTCATGTGAAATGTTTCATCGTGAAGTTGGAATCATTAAATAGTTCCAATTTCCCTTTGTTCATTATTTCATCCCAAACATTGGAGTACATTTTAATGTTGGCCTCAACCGGGTCTGCTTTTTCCTGTTTCTTTTCCTGTGTGGTGCAGGAAGTAATGAATAAAATAACGATAGCAACAATGCCGGCAAATGCTTGCCTGAGGGTTGATCTTGTGTTCATTTTAGTTTTAGTTTTAGTTTTGGTTTAATGTTTATTTTTTTTCTTCGATGCTTTCAATGCTACATAGCTTATACCTAAACTGGATTTGTTCTTTCGATTTTATTCTTTTGCCTTTAATAAAAAATTGTTTTAAAATGAGAACATTAAAAGGCTGTCTAAAAAAGCATTTTTATTTCATCCTTTAAGCGGTTCGTGCAAACACGAATGCGGGCATTAAGCCGCCTCATTGCCCACTTATATTAATGAAGGAAGATTATTAGATTAATTGTAGACAGCATTTAAGAATTTTACTTTTCAATCTTTAATACCCAAAAACTTTCCTGCGTTTTTATATAGAATTATTTGTTTTTCTTCCTTGGTTAAAAAATCCATTGCATTTAAAAAATTGATTGAACTGCTGATAGCTTCAGGCCATACCATTTGATCGGAACCGAACATCACCCTACCGAGAACTCCATATTGTTTCGCAGATTTTAAAAATCTAACCCCGTAATCTTTTGTAAGCGGATGCAGCCATAATTCCACTCCTAAGTCGGCATACAGGTTTGGGTAACCATCCATCATCCGAAGTGTGTTTTCATAAAAGTTTTCACCGGCATGCATTAAGTATATTTTCAACTTCGGGTATCTGACTAAAACATCTTCTATTAAAAAAGGATCACCAAAGGAAATCCTGTATTTGGGCCATCCAAATTTTTGGGCATCCGGAAAACTCCCTCCTGTATGATAAGCGACGGGGATGTTGTATTTTTCACAAATCGCCAAGTAAGGCTGGTAGCTTGAGTCAGCAAGTGTTTTCCCTTTATACACAGCCATCACTTCACCGAAAACTTTTATTTTACCTGCTTTTATATATTCTTCAAAGTGATGGATAGGAATAAGTATTTCTTCATAATCCTGGTATGCCGGAATAAATCTTTTATCTGCCTTTTTATATTTTTCAATGCTTTCTATTGTACCACAAATCACTGCATATTCTATTTTATGGAAATCCATTTTTGCAATGGTTTCTCTAAGATGATCACCCGATGTTTTACTTGATGGCAAACCATTTCGGGCTATACCTGTCCAAAAATCCTTTTCTGTGTAACTATGCATGTGCATATCAATGATCTGACTTTTAGCTTTGTTATAGCTGGCAGTAAGTAGAAACAAGAGAAGTACTATGATTTTCATTATTTTCCGATTCGATTTTTTTTATCTGAATTGTGGGCACGATGCATTTAGTTGATTGGTGACTTTATAATTTTTTGAACAGATACAACATCAATCACATTAGGGACATCGTAGTTTTTTGATTGAACAATTTTTGCCTTTCTGAATGGATGTATTTTTTGATAACTAAGGTTTCTCCAAATCCATTCAAGTGGACCAAACTGGAAATATTTCAACCAGATGGGGCTTACAATTAATTGAAAAATCCAAATAGAAAATACAACGTATAACAGCTCGTGCCGATGCAGCTTTCCAAACATTGCAAACCCGGCACCGGTGAAGAAGAATAACGAGATTACTGAATGGGTGATGTAATTGGTCAGCGCCATTTTGCCTACTGCAGCAAGTCTTGTCTTCAACCATTTTAACACAGGTACTTTACAAAGCAGCATGATGGATGCAATGTGACCCATGGCTATGGGAACTCTTCCCGCATCGTAGGTTAATTTAGATTTAGAAAATCCAAGCAATGAGAAATTGCTGTTCATAATCATTGTCACTTCGTAATAGTTAACGCATAGCCCGATGCTATATCCCATCAAGGCCATGATGACATAAAAGCGATACGATTTTCGAGCGGAAAGTATATTCAGTTTATAAAGTGCAATACCAAGCAGCATCATACTTAGCACGTCGAATGGATCGTACCGATAAGGAAAATGTTCGTCGATATATATATTTACAGGTACAAGAAAACCTACTACATGAAAATAGCCTTTACGCATGTTGGTGTTGTATTCTTCAACAGCCGCCGGCGATCTTTCCGCTTCGCGTTTTTGCCATTTGTCGTCTGCTTCTTTCAGCTCCTTTGTTAATGGTTTGCCTTCTGCTTTTAAGTTTTTAACCAGTGCCACTTGTTCAACCAGCTTTACATCGTTTTTATAATCTGAATAGTTCCATAAAGCACCTGCTGAAAACAAGAAAACTGCAACGACTATTAATTTTTTAGGTGTCATGTTTCTAAACGAAAACACCAGGAACCCCATCAAGGCATAGCTGTACAAAATTTCACCTACCCACAATAATAAATAGCTATGTATCAAGCCAAACACCAACATCCATGTCAACCTTCTGAAGTAAACATTGGCTGCATTTATTCCTGCTCCATTTTTTTCAAGCCTGTCTAGCAACACAAACATGCCTACCCCAAACAACAGAGAAAACAAAGCCCGCATGGTTCCTTCAAAAAACATGTTGGTGGCTATCCAGGTATAAAGATCCCATCCTGTAAATCCACCTGAAACCGTGGGATCTTCATAGGCATGGGCAAGCCCCATACCGTTAATGTTCATTAATAAAATTCCAAATAATACGATGCCCCGCATAATATCCAGGGACTGAATCCTGTCAGTAAGATTTAGCGGTGCAACTGAGTTTTCTAAGTTTGTCATGCCGTAGTTTTGTGTTTTATATTATACTATTTTTTGGTTTTCATTTTTTCATTATAGTCTGTTCCTGATCTGATAAATGCTGCTTTAAATTCGCTTTTACAACCTGACTGTCAGGGGGCTCACTAATTAATAAAGGACTAGATGCAATGCGCTTTACTTTTAAAAAAGGACTTTTGAACAGGTACCAAAAAGTTTGCTTTTTATCATCATCAAATTCTTCTAATCCTATTTGGATTTCTTCAGCAGGCTTATACTTGTAGGTACCAAAAAGCCGGTCCCATAGAATGAATATATCAGCATAGTTAGAGTCAGTATAATGCTGATCCTTCTCATGATGAACCTTGTGAATGTTGGGCGTGGTGAATACCAATCCAAATGTTTTATCAACCCAGCGAGGGAAGCGAAGGTTTGTATGTTCCAGAATAAAAAAAGGAGTGCTTATCAGAAAATAAACGCCTAAGGTTACCAGATCTAAACCAAACAGTGCTGTCGCAATAATATTAGAAGTGCCAAACCAAAGCAGCACCTCGAACGGATGCGAACGGAAATAAGTGGACGAATCCATACTTGTATCGCTGTGATGTACACGATGAAATCTACAAAGCAACGGAATACGATGTGACATACAATGAAACCAATAAGTAACCAAATCAATCATAGCTACTCCGAGTATTAATTTCACCCATACAGGAAGTTCAATGAGGTAGAAAAGACCAATTTGATTATTGTTCAGCCATTCAATACAAAATACGGTAACTGTCGCCCAAAGAATATTTCCAATAAGAAAAGCAACCTGAAATAAAATGTTGTTGAAAAAATGTTGGAACCTTTTATTGTATTTGAACTGGGTTGTAACTACCTGTTCAAGTGTAAAAAAAATAACAATTAACCCGATGATGATATAATTAAGGTCAACGCTAAGCAGTTTGTTTAATGTTTCCATGTTATTTATTATTTTATTATTTTTATTTCAATGCTATAGCAGCATGTATTATTTTGAGATTTCGTTGACACAATTCGTTGCCCTTCCGGGTTCGTCATAGGTAAAATCCCACAATACGGTCTGTCACATTGCCCAGATGGATTATGAGCACACTTAAATAGATACAGCAGGTGTTATAAATAAAGCTACAGTTGTAAAAGTTGGCTAAGTGATGGAAAGAAAACAAGAACCAAGGTAAAGGAACAACTGTCAGATGGAGAAGGTAAACGTTTTTGATAGCAAAAGCAAATTGTAAACGCAGCTAAGTACAATTCAGAGACAATTTTGGGAAGATGCGTTGTTATTCCTGGGACAGGGTAAAAGGTAAATTGAATGATAAACTCTGCACCCTCACCTTGCTTCGTCTCCACTTTTAGTTCTCCTCCATGTGCTTTTGTCTGAACCGGGATTAATGGGATTAATGGGATTTAAAATATCAATTATATCAGATGGCCGGGATTTTAAGGATAAACTCCGCAAACTCTCCTTCCTTCGTCTCCACTTTTAATTCTCCTCCATGTGCTTTTATAATATCATAAGTTGTCTGAACCATGATTTATCTGATTAACTGAATTACATGATTTTTTTTCTTTTGTTCTATTCATTGCCCAATTGGTAAATGAATAACGAACTCTGCACCTTCTCCCTCCTTCGTTTCCACTTTCAATTCTCCTCCATGCGCTTTTATAATATCGTAACTTAATGATAAGCCCAAACCCGTGCCATGCCCTGTTGGTTTGGTTGTAAAGAAGGGTTGGAAGATAGTTAATACGTTTGGTGTTACTATCCCCTTAGTAAGATAATACGCTCTTTTTTCAAAAACAACTAATAAGACTAACAGTTTAGCTTCTGCTCATTATTAATGCTTTAGTAAAACATAGTTTTACACAACACTTTATAACCGGCGATTGATTTTGAAACGTAAACTTTTATATTTGGTAGAATAACCGACGTGAATGATCACCAAAGAAGAAGCTTATTTAAAAGTATCGGAATTAGTAGAGCGCTTTACAGACCAACTGCCTTCTTATAAAAAAGCAGATTACAACGAAACACTTACCCGGCAGGATTTTATTAATCCCTTTTTTAAAGCCCTGGGATGGGACGTAGATAACTCTTTTGGTTATGCCGAAGCCTACCGCGAAGTGATACATGAAGATAAGGTGAAGGTTGGCGGAGCTACCAAAGCTCCTGATTACTCGTTTCGCTTACCCGGTGGTTATCGTTTATTTTTTGTTGAGGCAAAAAAACCAAGTGTGTATGTAAAAGATGAAATATTGCCTGCTTACCAGGTAAGGCGTTATGGATGGAGCGCAAAGCTGCCAATAAGTTTGATTACCGATTTTGAAGAGTTTGCTATTTACGACTGCACTAAAAAACCTAACCCTGCCGATAAAGCAAGTCATGGAAGGATAAAGTACCTTACGTTTAAAGATTACCTGCACGAATTTGATTTCATCTGGGATACCTTTTCTAAAGAAAGGGTACTTAAAGGAAGCTTCGACATATTTGTAAAAAGCGACACACATAAAAAAGGCACTGCTACTGTTGACAAAGATTTTCTTGCTTCGCTGGATGAATGGCGCAAGCAGCTTGCGCTAAACATTGCTTTACGCAACCAGCACCTTAGCGAAGACGACCTGAACTTTGTAGTGCAGCAAACCATTGACCGCATTATCTTCTTACGCATTGCTGAAGACAGAGGCGTGGAAGAATATGGCGAATTAAAGAATACCGGCGTATAGATTATTACCTGAATGGAGGGCAAATGATAACTCCAGATGAAATGAATAGCAGGTTACTTAGAATAAGAGAGAAAAGAAATAAAGCATGAGTTATGCTTATCTCTTTGATCCGGTTGCTCTCTGCCCTAGTTGGTGTTCCCGTAGCAGCGTCGCAGCACTTCGGAAGATCCTCGAACAACTTGCGGAATGACGTTGAACGCAGGCTAATTGAGACCTCTGCCAGAACTATCTATTCTTTCGCAGACTTAAAATCGGTCAACAAAAAGACAATCATTATAACAATAGCAAGGCCTGAGTAAAAATAGAATCCCAGTGTATTGTCATTATTTGTAAACCATAAAGCAACACCTCCCAAAGCAGCGGCTACAACAATTTCGATTACTCCATGAAGTTTGAATGGGATAATTTTTACCAGACCAACTTCGAATGCAGTAAGTGCAGTAAGCGCAAAATGCACGACGGCTAATACATAAGTTATTGTACAAAGTGTTCCTTCCATTTTAAAAATAGTGGGAGCAGCCAGTAAAAAAACAACCGTCGCATAATCTAAAAGACCATGTACTTTGGAGGATATTATTTTCATGATTTTATTTTGAAGATGAAAGATAGGTTAAGGAGGATAAAAAAATAACAGCAAAAAAAAGTGTTTGAATCCTACTCACTGGAAAGCAATGCACTAACAACAGGTAAAAACCATTCCGCAAGGTTGTTCGGGTGTCTTCCGAAGAGCTGCCCCGATGAGTTTTTTGCCCTTGTTGGGTGTGTTGTTCGATTGGGCTAAGAACAACAACCATTTAAAAATGGGACGATTAAGTTTAGTACATTAAAGTAGTTGATTTTTCAATTACTGAATGAGAAGAGCCGTGTGAGGTGAGAGTCTCAAGCACGGTTCCGTGAGGGGCTTGGGCTGAAATGCCCTTGCCTACTCGAGTGTGTCACGAATGAAAAGGATTAAATTTCTTTTCAATGCTGTATAAGAGATGAGGGTTGACCCCTCATATACGCCTTGCGGGAGGAGTATATAAA